>JAEIGA010015308.1_pt1 | contig 11685 bp, 9 predicted proteins | sample 9270691 | NCBI WGS metagenome assembly JAEIGA01 (sample SAMN17057246, study PRJNA624740) | gut metagenome | biome: biome; isolation source: fecal sample | host: Bos grunniens | place: China: Xizang | collected 2019
GATGAATAAATACCCCAGAAAGTTGCATGATGGTAGCTCCGCATGGCAACTTTCCAAGGTCTATTCTTACCATTTTAACAGAATCTCCGCTTAACTACGACTTTTTTCCTTCTATGTCGCTTTTAACCTTGCAATTCACAGTGCGCGCTACACATACACGCGCGCAAATTCAAACGTTTCAAAAGAAATAGCGCTTGCACCTTGCCGTGTTAACTGCTAGAATAGCGCGCCATGCAGTCCATATCCCCCTATCAGAACTCCTTATGGCCTGACGCCGTGTGGGATGTTTCAGGCGCGTTCGTGAACGACCGCGAGCTGATAGCTTTTTATGATTACTGCAAGCTGCTGCTGGAGTTTGACGTCTTCAATATTGTGCATGGTTCCCCGCTGTGCGAGTGGAACTCCGGGCGCGTGCTCAAACACATGATGCGCGAGGCCGAGGAAGTGCGCGCTGCCGGGCTGGAATACGAGAAACGCAACATCTCCGTATACCTGACCTTTACCAACCTGCTGCTCAACGAAACACACCTGAAGGATACCTTCGGCAACGCCATGTGCATCTTCTTCAGCCGGCACAACCCCACAGGGAAAAACGCCGTCATTCTGGCCAACGATGTGCTGCGCGACCACATCCGCAAGGAATACCCCTCGCTCAAGATTGTCTCCTCCATCCTGAAAATCACGAACGGTGGAGGCAAAGGCAAGCTGGATGTCTACAAACGCCTGGCCGATGAGTACGATGAAGTGATGGTTCACCCGGACGATGTGCTCAACTACGACCTGCTGGAGAAGATTGAGGACAAGGAACGGCACATCCTGCTCATCAACGAGTATTGTATCCGCAACTGCCCCATCCGGGCGTTCCATTACAAATCCCTGTCCGATGCAGCCCTGAATTTCATGAGTTTCAGCGGCAGCAAATTTGAAGAGACACAAGCCACAAATGGCTGCCGCAGCCTCTACACCCTGCTGACAGATGAACACAAAGGCGTGCTGGCGCTCAATACCCCTGAAATCCGGAAACTCCGGGAAATGGGCTTCACTCATTTCAAATTGCAGGGACGAGGCCATGCCAATGCCTCATCCATCCTCTTCGATTTACTACGTCTCACCCTGCGCAACGATACGCCGGACGAAAACGCCATGCACCGCAACGGCCAGATGTTCTGGGAATCCATACTACCCTTCTAACCAGGCATGAGCACACCCGATATCACCCCGCAACAAGCCCTTGAAAACCTGCGCTTCCTGACACAGGATTACCTTCCCGAAGCCAGATGGACCGTAGGCGGAGCCATGCGTTTTGACAACAGCCTGCTCACCATCAACAATTTCCTGAGTCGTAATCTGAACACCCGCCGCTTCTCAAACGTAGCCGGAGCACCACCCTGCAGCTGGTCTCTGGATTGGTTTGTGCAGCGGCGTCCATTAGCATTCGACACTTACAGCCAACACCTGAATGCATACACCAGGCAACACACCAGGGTTATCCTGATTTTCGACAATCCTTATCTGAGCGAGGCAGAATTGAATGACCCCTACGGTCTGTCTCTAGTGCAGGAACTCTACGCCTACTACCCACTTCACAAGCATGCTGTGTGTGTGGCCAGCGATGCCCTGGCCGAACGGCTTCGCAACGCCTGGCCCAAGTTAAAAATACACTGCCATATGAACCGTCTGGTTGTGGAAAAAGGCAAACGCACCCCGGCACTGTATAACAAACTGGCAGGTATGTACGACCGCGTATGCCTGCACCCGTCAGACGCCGTAAAGCCGGGCATGTACCAGGCTCTGGAGAACAAGGAGAAGTTTGACATCATCATCAACGACAGTTGCCTGCGCACCTGCCCGGTGCGACGTGAGCACCTGGCACTGCTGGCAGACATGCGCCGTGCCCCCTACGATACGGAGTTGATGCGCCGGCGCTCCGACCTCATCAACCGCGTCGGCTGCCAGAAAATCAACTCTGCCGAGCTGCAGCAGAAAGCCAGTTGCAACCTCACCCGGAACGAAGTACAGGCGCTTTACTCCGCCGGCTTCCGCAGCTTCATCATTCAGGCGCAGCAGTTCCGCAATGAAATGACCCTGCTCTGGGATATCTTCCAGTGCATGCTGGATTATTCCCCTGAAATCAGCAACAAGGCCGCCCTCATTGCCAACTCTGCCATGGCAGAATTCGGCAAAGCCCAGGAAACACTGTCCAGCGGCCTGCGCCAGTTCAGTTTTACAAATTACGAATAAACACAAAGACAAGCACATGAAATACACCAACATATTCACGTCCGAATCCGTAGGCGAGGGACACCCTGACAAAGTGGCCGACCTCATCTCCGATTCCATTCTCGATGCCTGTCTGGCCCAGGACCCCGCCAGCCGCGTAGCCTGCGAAACGCTGGTGAAGGACAGCCACGTGGTGCTCGCCGGCGAGATTACCACCAAGGCCGTCATTGATTACGAAAAGATTGTGCGCGACACCATTGCCGAAATCGGCTACCGCACCGCTGCAGATGATGCACTCTTCAACGCAGAGAATGTGGACATCACGAACTACCTTTCCACCCAGAGCCCGGATATCGCCCAGGGTGTGGATGCCTGCGCAGCCGAAGGCAAGGACGGCGACGAACAGGGTGCCGGCGACCAGGGTATCATGTTCGGCTATGCTTCCAACGAGACCCCGGAGCTCATGCCCGCCCCCATCATGTTCTCCCACCGCATCATGATGGAGCTGGCCAAGGTGCGCCACAGCGGCGCGGTCACCTGGCTGCGCCCCGACAGCAAGAGCCAGGTAGCCGTGGAATACGGTGAGGACGGCCGCCCCGCCCGCATCCTGAACGTGGTACTCAGCACCCAGCACACCGAAGAGGTCGATATCGCCACCATCCGAGAGTTCTGCACCAACCTCATCCGCCGCTGCCTGCCTGCCGAGCTCATCACCCCGGAAACCGAATTCTTCATCAACCCCACCGGCCGGTTCGTCATCGGTGGCCCCCACGGCGATTCCGGCCTCACCGGCCGCAAGATTATCGTGGACACCTACGGCGGCATGGGTCGCCATGGCGGTGGCGCTTTCTCCGGCAAGGACTGCAGCAAGGTGGACCGCTCCGGCGCCTACATGTGCCGCTGGGTGGCCAAGCACGTGGTGGCCGCCGGTCTGGCAGACCGCTGCGAGCTGCAGGTGGGCTACGCCATCGGTAAGGCCAGCCCCGTTTCCATCATGATTGATGTAGAGACCTTCGGCACCGCCAAGGTGGACAAGCAGGTCATCATCGACCGCATCAAAGAAGCATTCTCCTTCAAGCCCGCCGATATGGAGCGTGTGCTGGGTCTGCGCGAACCCATCTTCCGCAAGACCACCAACTACGGCCACTTCACCAAGGCCGACCTCCCCTGGGAACAGCTCGACCCCCGCTGCCTGAGCATCCTCATGGGCTAAAAAAGCGCAGCTTTTTCATTCCCCGTCACACACCGGTGTGGCGGGGAATTTCATACCGCGCAGCGGTAATTCATCCATGGCAGAGCCGGATTTCATACGCCCGCAGGGCGTAATGCATTGAGCCCCGCGTCGGCGGGGCGACTAGCACACGCATGCGTCATTCAGCCCGCCCGCATGCCATTATCATGTGGCAGTGATTAGGGAATATTATCACACATTTTCCTCCCTTGTATCCTACATGAGTGTATTGCCAAATACAATGAAGGCATATAAAATGGCTGGCTACTCATTATTAATGACCAGGAACGCCCCGCCATCCGCAACATCTGCGAGGTGCTCATCTACGCCATTCTGGCCGCTGCCCTGCTCTGGCTCGGCGGCATGCTGATTTACCAGCCCTTTGATTTCACGTTTGCCTGCCCACCGAAACCACTTCATCAAGCAGGTTAATGGCATACAAGGGCAAATCAACAACACGATAACATCCTGCAGGGCTATCCTTGGTAGCAGCAACTTCTACCGTATTGACAGCATATGGCTGCATCGAAGTCCTGACAGCCAATGGACGCCTGTATCGCCGGTAGAAGCTCTGCAGACTTTTGGCGCGCAAATTCCGCTCAGCCTTGACTTCTAACGGCACAATTTCAGTTTCACCCTCATACAGAAAATCCACTTCTGCCTGGGCTCTCTCCGCACTCCAGTAGTATAGCGCAGCTTCTAGTTCCGTTGTAATCTGCTGTTGCACATACTGTTCCGTAAGCGCGCCCTTATATTGTCCAAATATTGCGTTCCCATCAAGAATAATGGATGCCGACAACTTGCACCGGGCAGCCAGCAAGCCGACATCTACAAAAAACATCTTGAATGCCCCATCTGTGAACGCTTCCAGCGGCATCTCCGGTCGGGTAGCGCGCTGCACAATATTTACAAGTCCCGCAGCGGCCAACCAGCGAATCGGCCCTCGAAGCCTGTCAGTTTTCACACCGGGAGCAACTTCACTTTGCACAAATCTCTTATCTTCCCGCGATAATTGCGCGGGAATCGATTTCCATATCTGACTAATCAGGTGCGTTTCTGCCGCCGTGGCATGCTTGCTGAAATCATCGTGATAATCTGCCAGTAAGCGCAGCTGCACTTCTCGAACCTCTTTAAAACTACCGGAAGATACATACCGGGCAACCACTTCCGGCATACCCCCTACATAGTAGTAATAACGCAGTTGTTCGGCAAGTCGTTCATGAAAACGCTCCATAGTTTCCCAATCCTTCTCTCTGAGCAGCTGCACATAGCGCCCATTCCCCGTAGCTTGCAAAAACTCAGTAAATGACATAGGTCCCAGATACATCCGGTCTACCTTTCCTACAGGAAATCCTGTTCCTTTATGCTCCGCCACACCCAGCAGCGAACCGGCTGCAATAATGTGCTGTTCTGGAGCCTCCTCGCAGAAATACTTCAAACTGGTTATGGCGCTGGGGCACTCCTGTATCTCATCCAGCAGAATCAGCGTCTCACCAGGCACAATATCCACATCCCCATGAAGCTGTAAATCCCTCAGCAAGCGAGTTATCCGGTAATCCTTCTCAAAAGATGCCTTCATCAGAGAATCCTTATCAAATCGGGCATAAACCACATTTTTATAATATTTCGCCCCGAACTCCCGCATCAACCAGGTTTTCCCTACTTGCCTCGCACCCAACAACAACATGGGCTTTCTGTGCGGATGCTCTTTCCAATTCTTTAATTTTTCCAGACTCCAGCGTTCCATATCAACCTCCTTAAATCTCTTTTTCACAGATTACTTCATACTGCATTATAAGTCAAGCATGTTCGAATAGAATAGAACAAAAACGCAAAGGAGTTTTATTCAAAAATACGGCAAAATACAAAGGAACTTTGTACTGGATTACAGCAAAATGCAAAGGAACTTTACTTCCAAGTCAAGTCAGGAATGAAGCAGAAATGGTCTGCAATGAGTCTGCAGCCATTCCTGAAAACACGAGCCATCATTAGAACGCAATGGCCTATTGCTCTGCCGGGGGCGACGTGATATCATGGGTGCAAGATGACACTCGAACACCCCTTTCTTGATGATACCCAGCTGCCCGCCTGGTCGCAGCTGAGCCCGGAAAAAGCCCGTGTGGATATCCGCCTGGCCATTGAACAGGCCAAAGCCACGGTGGATTCCATCTGCCAGGTGCAGGAACCGAGCTACGAGAACACCTTTGCCGCGCTGGAAAACAGCAGCGCCGCTCTCATGCGCGGCTGGCAGCGCCTGAACCACCTGCGCTCGGTCATGGACTCCCCCGAGCTGCGCGAGGTCATCAACGAACTCATGCCCGAGGTGGTCATCTACTCCAGCAGCGTAACGCTCAACCCCCAGCTCTACGCCGTGCTCAAGAATGCCGCCGCGCAGCCCTGGGTGCTGGAACTCTCCGCCGTGAAGCAGCGTTTCATCTCTGAAACCCTGGCAGATTTCCGCGAAAGCGGCGCCGACCTGCCGGAAGACAAGAAAGCCCGCTACGCCGAGCTTTCCCCCGAGCTGGCCCAGCTCTCCCAGCAATTCGGCGAGCACGTGCTCGATTCCACCAATGCGTGGGAATACGTAACCAGCGATGAAAGCGAGCTGGCCGGTCTGCCGGAATCTGCCCGCGAAGCCGCCCGACAGGATGCTCTGTCCAAGGGCCACGGCAGCGAGGAGATGCCCGCCTGGCACTTCAGCCTGCAGTTCACCAGCATCCAACCCGTGCTCACCTTCGCAGATAACGCCGCCCTGCGCGAACGTGTGTGGCGCGGCATGCAGAGCAAGGGCACAGAAGCCTACGATAACGCCCCGCTCATCGACAAGATTCTGACCCTGCGCGCTGAAAAAGCCGCTCTGCTGGGCTACGAGCGCTATTCCGACTATGTGACCAGCCGCCGCATGGCCGGCAGCGGACAGAATGCGCTGAACTTCATCAACAAACTGCACGAGCAGGTGCGCCCCGCATTCCTGGAAGAGCAGGAAGCCATCCGCCGCTTTGCCGAGGAACAGACCGGCACCGCCATCCCCACCATGGAACCCTGGAGCATCGGCTACTGGAGCGAGAAGCGCCGCAAAGCGCTCTATGACTTCGACACCGAGGAGCTGCGCCCCTACTACGCCATGCAGAACGTACTGGACGGCATGTTCTCCATCTACGCGGGGCTCTACGGCATCCGCTTCACCCAGAAGGAAACAGCCTGCGTGCAGCCCGGCGAGGAAGTACCCGCCGGGGCGGTGGAAGTGTGGCATCCCGAAGTGCTCTTCTACGAGGTGCACGATGAGGAAAGCGGCGAGCACCTGGGCTCATTCTACGCCGACTGGTATCCGCGCGACGTGAAGCGTGCCGGCGCCTGGATGGATCCGCTGAGCACCGGTCTGCCCCCCATAAACGGGCAGCCGCGCGAGCCGCATCTGGCGTTCATGTGCGGCAACATGAGCCGTCCCGTGGGCGACAAGCCCGCCCTGCTCAACCACTACGAGGTAGAGACCGTGTTCCACGAGTTCGGCCACCTGATGCACCAGATACTCAGCAACGTGGAGGTGCGTTCCCTCGGCGGGTGCAATGTGGCCTGGGACTTCGTGGAGCTGCCCAGCCAGATAAACGAGAACTGGACCTGGGAACCCGAGGCCATAGCCCGCTATGCCCGCCACTGGCAGACCGGCGAGCTCATGCCCTGCGCTCTCATGGACAAGATGCTGGCCGCCCGCAACTACGGCGCCGCCACCTTCTTCATGCGCCAGCTCTGCTTCGGCAAGATTGACCTGGAGCTGCACACCAACACCGCCGCCTACCTGGGCCGCGATGTGGAGGAAGTGGACCGCGAAATCCTGGCAGACTACCGCATACCCACCACCGAGCCGGGCAACAGCGTGCTGCGCGCCTTCTCCCACATTTTCGACGGCGGCTACGAAAGTGGCTACTATTCCTACAAGTGGGCCGAGGTGCTTGATGCCGATGCTTTCTCCCGCTTTGCGCAGGAAGGCATCTTCAACCCCGCCACGGGGCGCGATTTCCGCCGCTGCATCCTCTCCCAGGGCAACAGCCGCCCGGCTGCCGAGCTGTACCGCGACTTCATGCAGCGCGACCCGGACACCACTGCCCTGCTCCGCCGCTGCGGAATCGAATCTTGAACATATCTTTACGCTTGAACTGTCAGAGCGTATAGCATAGAATGGACGAAACACCACCATGACTGAAGCAGAACAAAAACCGGTCGAAGAGTTTACCAAGGTAGAATCCATCTTTGTGCGCGGGCGCAACTGCCTGCTGCTGCGGGCGGATTTCTCCCCCATGTTCGTGGATTACTACCTTCACCTCATGCAGCACGGTCTGCGCAATGAGGAGACGGAGGACACCGTGCTCAAGAAGCTGCTGGCCTATTTCACGCTGCACCTGGTCTCGCGCCCCTGGCAGGAATACCACGCGTGGACTTTCAATGTGTGTACGCCGCGTCTGGCCAACTACTTCATCTCCGGGTCCTCGCTGACAGAGGATGTAGTGGGCCGCGCTTTCCGCGATGGGGTGCGCGAGACAGACAAGAACATGCTCTTTGCCCAGAACCTGCTGCCCAACAAGGAACCGCAGACCTCCGTCATCACCCTGCCACAGGGGGCAGTGGAGGAATGGGTGCAGGATTTCTACCGCCAGAGCGAGCAGCGCCAGTCCCGCGCCTTTGATTTGGGGGAAGACAAGTTCGCCCTCATCACTGCCCAGCCGGATGCCGACCACGACTGGCTGCTGGAGCTCACCGCCGATGATGTGCGCAGCATTTCTGAAACCGAACAGACCAAGCTGCTGGAAACCCGCAAGTTCAAATTCCAGTGCGGCTGCACCGTGGAGAAGATACTGCCCGTGGTGCGCGCCATGAAGCACGATTTTGCCGATTTGCTTTCCGAGCAGGGATTCCTGGAAATCAACTGCCCGCGCTGCGGTGCCTCTTACAAGGTCACACCGGAGCAAGTTCAACAACAGGAAAATTGATTTCACCGCCGCTCATGCTGCTGCGCCTGCTCAGTCTGACCTGTACCGCCGCCCTGCTCTGCTGCACGGGCTGCAATTCAGTGCGCACAGTGTATGATTCTCAGGGCAACGTAGTGACCGATGCACCGGGAGGCGAGAAAGACCTCATGACCTCGTACGAGAAGAAGTTCAACAGCAGCTTCACCGTAAAAAAAACCGCCGATGGCGTTCCCCAGACGGTCTCCAACAGGACAAGCCCCTTCCAGCGCGACATCGACAACGCACGCAAAAACAAGGAACAATACTCCACCAAGGGGTTCTACGCCGGTTCCAACTCCATGTTCAACGGCAAAAGCTTCAACGGCGCCGGCAAGGGCTTCAATTTCAGCAGGTCAGACATCCAAAGGAGCAGGAACTCCATGTTTTCCTCGCATTCCCAGCCGGATTTCATGAATGAGAGCCACGGCATCAGCCACTCGAATGCATTCATCGCCAACGCTGTCTCCCGCTCTCACATGGAAGGCAAGGGCGTTAACACCAACCGTTATTACATGTCTGGTGGCTCTCCCTACTCCGCCTCCGACATCAGCAACTACATTGAGCGGAACCGAAACAAAACCCCGCAACCGGACATCATTGACCACCAGGAATCATACCAACAGTACCGCGAAGGTATCCGCGGGCTGCTGGGGCGTGATAATGAAGCCTATTGATTTTGCTTGCACAATCAGAAAGATTAAGGTAGCATGGGCGCATGATGCGCCATGCTGCTTTTTTTATTATTCTGTTCTGCGCCACCGCACTGGGGGTTGATATATCAACCCACGTAAAGTCCGGCGATATCTGGAAAGAGTCCATGCAGAAAACCATGCAGGGAGCACGCATCAAGCGACCTGACGCGGAGCACGTGCTCACCCCAGAGCTCACCATTGGTTCCATAACCACAGGTGAAGTGGTCATCGCCCACAAGGATTTAACCCCCATCTCCATGCAGGCCATGCTTTACAACAAGGGAGATGACGGCACCATTGACGAAGAGCGATACAACAGCATCATCAGCGACACCCGCACTGCCATCGATGAACTTACTGGAGTCAAAGCCAAATACTCCGGCAACAACAAACGCAACTCGGCCGTAAAGCTCAAGACGTGGGAGTGGAAATGGGAGGCTGGTGTCATCCGGCTGGAAGCGAATTCTACCGGCAAAAAAAAGAAATTTCAGCCGGAATTCATCCGACTCAACCTGGCGGCAGATGCCAAGACCCTGAGCAGCGGCGGTGCGAGTGACAGTGTCCGCAGAAGCGAACTGCGTGACAACATCGTAACAGAAGATGATGGTACCGTGTGGCTCAAAGGCATTCCCATGGTGGACCAAGGGCAGAAAGGCTACTGCATGCCCGCCACTCTCGCACGCATTTTTGCTTTCTACGGCATGGATAAAGTAGACCAGCATTCCCTTGCAGACCTGTGCGACAGTTCCGGCAGCGACGGTACGACCCCCAAGGGCATGGAAGAGGCCATGAAAAATGTCTGTAAGAGTTTCCGCTCCAAGTTCATCGTGCTGGAAGATTGTGCAACAACCGCTAAATCCGTTACCGACCTGTACAACAAACAGGCAAAGCGAGATGACAAGCAGCTCATAACCCCCATGTCCAGCGTTTTCGAATGCGCCGATGCCGACGTACTCCGCAAGGTACGCGCAGGCAAAGCCAACCAGGTAAACAAATGGCTCAAGGATATCAAGAAACACGTTGATACCGGCACCCCCGTTATCTGGCTGGTCATGGTGGGCATCTACCAGGAAGAAATTCCCCTGCCTCAGCAACGCGGCGGTCATGCCCGCCTCATCATCGGTTACAATCTCAAGAAACAAACCATTATCTACACCGATTCCTGGGGAGAAGCGCACGCCCGCAAAACCATGCCTGCAGCAAACGCCATCAGCATGACGATGGGGCGCTACGTTATCCGCCTGCGTTAATTTTTCGATATTCCGTTTCGTTTCCTCTTGATTTGATATGCAACTCCATGTAGAATGGGAAACGTGAACGGAAACAACATGCAAGAGGCAGCGCGAAGCGCCTACCGGGCCATGGTGATGGCCCGCGCCTTTGATACCAAGATTTCTGCGCTCTACAAGGCCGGCAAGATATTCGGCGGCGTATTCCTGGGGCGCGGGCACGAGGCCATCGCAGCCAGCGAAAGTGTATTTCTGACCCGGGGAGAGGATGTGTATAACCCCTTCATCCGCGAACAAGCCGGTCGCTGCGCCTGGGGCGAAAGCGTACTGGAAAGCGCTCGTTCGTATCTGGGCAGCACACAAGGTTACATGCGCGGACGCGACAGCAACATCCACTGGGGCAATCCGGCCGTGGGGCATCCCGCACCGATTTCGCACCTGGGCGCCATGGTTTCCGTGGTGGCAGGCATGATGATGGCCAAGCGGTTCAAAGGCATAACCGGGCGTGTGGGTGTGCTCAACATAGGCGATGGCACCACCTCTGTGGGTGCTACGCACGAAGGGCTCAACCTCATCGCAGTAGAAAAGCTTCCGGTTGTAACCGTCGTAACCAACAACCAGTTTGCATACTCCACCCCGAACTGCCAGGAATTTGCCGGCAGTCTCATGGACAGGGGACGCGGCTATGGATTCACCTGCCACGAATGCGACGGCACTGACTTCATGGAAACTCTGGCAACCATGGAAAAAGCCATCTCTGCCGCCCGTGCCGGTGAAGGTCCGCAGTGGGTTGTGGCCAACACCCTGCGTATGTGCGGCCATGGCGAACATGATGACGCAGCCTACATTCCCGAGGAATTGAAAGCCGCCTTTGCAGACCGCGACCCGCTTTCCGTAGCGCGCCGCCAGATGCAGGAAGCCGGCTGGCTGACAGAAGAAGAAGCGCAGCAATGGGACGATGAATGCCGCGACGAAGTGCAGCGGCTTGTGGCCCAGGCCCAGCGCGAAGCAACCCCGAACCCCGCAGAGGAGGATTGGAGCGCCACCTCCTGGAAACCCGAATACTGATGCCGACCATGAGCGTAACCTACATAGATGCCATACACCAGGCGCTGGATGAACTGCTGTCCGAAGACCCGGATGTATTCCTGATGGGTGAAGACATTGCAGGCAAGTTCGGTGGTGCATTCAAAGCCACCAAGGGTCTGGATGCCAAATATCCCGGGCGCGTGCTCAATGCCCCCATTGCAGAAGATGCGCTGGCCGGCGTGGGCATAGGTGCCGCCATCGGTGGCATGAAGCCCATCATC
>JAEIGA010015309.1_pt1 | contig 11684 bp, 2 predicted proteins | sample 9270691 | NCBI WGS metagenome assembly JAEIGA01 (sample SAMN17057246, study PRJNA624740) | gut metagenome | biome: biome; isolation source: fecal sample | host: Bos grunniens | place: China: Xizang | collected 2019
CGACCGCTATCACTACTATCGTGGTACTGATTTTGATGAACGAGAAGTCCCTATCTTGCAGCGATACAAGGATATCAACAATCCAAACGGCAACTCGGTCGATGCCGACCATTCGCCTGAAAAATACAGCACGGCATACAAGACACAACCTGACGTCGAGGATATCAACCAGGACTACACCTTGAACGAGTACGAGAAGTACTATCAGTATCGTGTACGTATTTCGCCCGAGGAAATGCAAGTGGGCAATAATTATATCGTTGACAAGCGTACGGCAAACATTCAGACACGTGATGGTGAGAAGCGAGAAGTAGATTGGTACCTCTTCCGTATTCCACTCGACCAATACGAAAAGCGACAAGGCAATATCGCCGACTTCTCATCAATCCGTTTTATCCGTATGTATATGACTGGTTTCAGCGAACCTGTCGTCCTGCGTCTTGCTACCTTGGATTTGGTCTATGGACAGTGGCGCTCGTACGAACAAGCACTCTACGCAGACAAAGCACCAGAGGTGAGTGGTACGATGAGCGTATCGGCGGTTAACTTTGAGGAGAACAATGAGAAGACGCCAGTCAACTATGTCTTGCCTCCTGGTATCAGTCGTGTCATAGACCCAGGTCAAGACCAAGTGTTACAAAACAACGAGCAAGCCATCTCGATGACCTTGCGCAATCTTGCTTCGGGCGATGCACGTGCTATCTACAAGAATCTGCAACTCGACTTGCGCAGGTATAAACACTTGCAGATGTTCATCCACGCCAACAGTTTGCCAGGTCAGGTGCCCGTCGCTGATGGTCAGACCAGTCTGTTCTTGCGTCTTGGTTCGGACTACAAGAACAACTTCTATGAATATGAAATCCCCTTGGCTGTGACTCCCGAAGGCAAATATGCCAACTCAGACGCTGGTGCTCGTATCGTATGGCCCGCATCAAATATGCTTGACATCGACCTCAGTATCTTCACCGACCTGAAGCGCAATCGCAATCAGCAGAAGGCACAAGGCCTTGCCACCTACCACCAAGCTTATAGCGAGTACGACACAGACAAACCTGCCAACAAGGTGAGCATCGTTGGTAATCCCTCTTTGGGCGAAGTGCGTACCATCATGATAGGGGTGCGCAACAATTCACGTACGCTGCAACATGTTGAAGTCTGGGCCAATGAATTGCGCTTGCAACAGTTCTCCAACAAGGGTGGATGGGCTGCCCAGGGAGCGCTCAATATGCAACTGTCCGATTTGGCAAGTGTCAACCTGACAGGACACGTCGAGACCGATGGCTTCGGTGGATTGGAGGAAGGCGTATCGCAACGTCGTGACGACAACCTCTACCAATACTCAGTCACTACTAATGTCGACGCTGGTCGTCTGTTGCCCGAGAAGGTGAAACTCAAGGCGCCTATATATTATTCGTATAGCAAAGAGCGTACTTCGCCTCGCTACAATCCCCTTGACACGGATATGGAGATGGAAGAGTCGCTCGAATCTGCTACGACCACCGAGCGTGACAGCATCAAGAATATCGCCGACCGTGTGGTGGAAAATCGCAACTTCTCTATCTCTGGTGTGCGCTTCGATATTGCGAGCAAGAAGTACTCGATGCCTTACGACCCCGCCAACTTCACCGTGGGCTATTCACATAGCCGTCGTAACACTACAGGACATGTTACTGCTTGGGAAAAGGACGAGAACTGGAAAGTCAACTTCGGATATGCCTACAATCCTAACTTCAAACCCTTCGAACCGTTCAAGAAGTTGAAGGGCAAGAGCAAGTGGTTGAAAATTGTGAAGGATTTCAACGTCAACTATGCGCCACAATCCTTGACCTTCAGCACCGACCTCGTACGTCGCTACTACGAGTTGCAGGAGCGTGATATGGAGAACCTTGAAAATCAGTCCTTGCCACTGACATGGAGCAGCGACTTCACATGGAATCGCAATTTCTCACTACGTTGGGACCTTGCTAAGAGTCTGCATTTCAACTTCTCATCTGGTACAAATGCTGAGGTAGAACAACCCTATACTGCCGTCAACGAGGACCTCTATCCCGACCGCTACACGGCATGGAAGGACTCAGTATGGCAGAGTATTCGCCATCTGGGTACACCGCTCACCTATCAGCAGAACTTTGATGCTTCGTGGCAAGTTCCGCTCAACAAACTGCCACTTTTCGACTGGTTGACCGCTGATGCTAAGTACAACGCCACCTACAATTGGAACCGTGGTACGTCGCTCAGCACCGGCATGAATATGGGTGGTGTAGTATCGTCGTCTCGCACTGCTTCTGGCAATATACGCCTCAAGATGGAGACGCTCTACAACCACATTCCATTCCTTAAGGAGGCTAACAAGCGCTTCTCGACCTCGGGCATCAATTCAGCAGCCAACAAGAAGAATCAAGCGAAGAAGAACTATACCTCTGAGGTCCAGTTGAAACCCGACACCACCGTCACCGTCAAGCACAATCAGCGTAGCAAGAAACTACGTGTCACAGCATTGCGTCCCGATGGTACGAAGTATCCAGTGAAGTTTAAGGTATTGGACAACAATAGCATTCAAATCCTATCCCAAGACACGGTCAAGGTGAAAATCACCGTGCAACCCAAGAAGCGCAAGGAGGAACAAGGGTGGTATCAAGGTCTGCAACTGACTGCTCGTGTAGCTATGCTTGTGCGCAATGTCAGCGTGTCCTACACCAACAAATATAGCATGGCTTTGCCAGGTTTCTTGCCTCTTGCGGGCGACATCTTTGGTCAGCGTGCTACTGATGGGGGCTATGCACCAGGTCTGCGCTTTGCCTTTGGTATGGTCGACGATTCATATATCGACCACGCCGTACGTCAAGGGTGGTTGCTACAGAGCGACAGTATCATCACACCCGCTACCTCCAACATGGGCGAGGATTTGCAAATACGTGCTACACTCGAACCCTTCACTGATGTCAAGATTGACTTGAATGCTTCACGTTCGACGTCGCAAAACTCCTCTACACAGTATATGATTGAGGGTATGCCACGTACCTATAGCGGTAGTTTCAACATGACGACGATGAGTATCCACACTGCTTTTGAATCGATGGGCGATGTGGACCGTGGATACAAGAGTGCTTCGTTCGACCGCTTCCTCGGCAAATTGCAATACTTCCAACAGAAGGCTGAAGCGCTATATCGTGGCAGTACCTATCCACATGGTTCTGCCCTTGCGGGACAACCCTTCGATCCCAAGCACGGCACAGTGGGCCAATATTCTGCTGGCGTCATGATACCCGCCTTCCTTGATACCTACACACTATCGGGTCGTGATGGATTGTCGCTGATGCCTGCACTGACGGCATTGCTACCCAACTGGACTATCAAGTATGCTGGTCTAGCGAAGTTGCCACGCATGAAGAAGGTGTTCAAGAGTTTCAATATCAACCACTCGTACAAGAGTATCTATTCTATTGGTTCGTACAACACATTCACATCGTTCCAGGCGATGAATGGCAGTCACGGTTTCATCACCGATGTCACCACTGGTCTGCCCACACCATCTACGATGTACGACATGTCGACCGTATCGCTCAACGAAACATTCTCGCCACTTGCTGGTATTGATATGACCTTCAACAACAACCTCACAGCCAAGGTCGAATATCGCAAGACACGTGCTCTGACGCTCAGCATGACTTCGGGTCAAATCACTGAGGCGCGCTCCAACGACTTGGTCGTAGGGCTCGGTTACAAGATTGCCGACCTCAACCTCTTTGCCCCCCGCAAAGCAGTGCGTATGAAGGGTGACAAGCGCAGCAAGGGTAAGTCGGCAAAGGGTGGCGAAGACGATTCGAAATCCAGCAGTAGCAGTTCGTCGTCCAAGGGTCGTTCGAGCAGCAGTGGTGGTTTCAGTCAAGACTTGAACCTACGTTTCGACTTGACCTTCCGCAATCAGAGTGGTCTGAATCGCGACATCATGACGGCGCTGACGCAAGCGACCTCGGGCAACCGTGCCTTGCAAATCTCATTCTCGGCCGACTATGCGCTGAGCAAATACCTCACGCTCACAGCCTACTATGACCGTCAGTTCAACAAACCGCTCCTCACCACCTCGTCATACCCCATCACTACCCAAGACTTTGGTGTGACTGTGAAGTTTGTGCTAAATCGATAGGCTTTAACAACAGATGGCACTGATGTATCAGATATTGTTCAATAAATCTGTTATATCAGTGCCATCTGTTGTTTATAAAAAGTATCCGGGATACCCGTGGTACGTGGATAAATATCTCCAGCGTATCTCGTGTATCTTTTAGTGTTTTTTTTGGGGGGGGCACGCAGATTCCACGGATTTCACGGAGGGCACTTGCTCCGCTCGTGCTGACCATTCGGGACATTCTGCAATGTCCACCTGCGGAGGGGGTATGTAAACATGTGTTATCTCCGGCGTATCGCGGGTATCTCGTGTATCTTCCAGTAAATATTGGGGCTCACACAACCGAAGTTCGACGTTAAAGTCAAATCATTCAATTCTAAAAATTATATTTCAAAAGATTCTACAGATTTGCGTGAGACTAGAAGAAAAAGCTCACGCAAATCTTGGGAATCTAAAAAATAATTCAAAAAATATTTCAAAAGATTTTCTAGATTTGCGTGAGACAAAAAACTATCTGCGAGAATTTTAATTTAACAACAGATTAAACAGATTGAACTGATATTGTTCGATAAATCTGTTATATCAGTGCCATCTGTTGTTTATAAAAAGTACCCGGGATACCCGTGATACGTGGATAAATATCTCCAGCGTATTGCGGGTATCTTCTCGTATTTTTTTGTGGGGGGCTCACGCAGATTCCACGGATTTCACGGAGCAAGTGCCCTCTGCGAAATCTGCGGAATCCGCGTGAAAATACAATATCAACCATAATAAAACTGTATAATCCCGAAATCTGTTGATTATAAAAAATACGGGAAAACTCTCTCAACCCTCATCTCTCATCTCTCCACTCTCATCTCTCCACGCCCCCCAAAAAAGCCTAAGGGAAATTTAAAAAAGCCTAAACCTTTTTTGAAAAAGGTCTAAGGAAATTTTTACGAGGCCTAACCTTTTTCAGGCGACCATTTATACCAATCCATAAATTGCACCCTACAATTGGCTTTGTGTATGTGTTTTTTATCTATATAAATCATTTCTAATATAGTTATCCTGTTTTTTTAACAGTTAAAAGTACACTATTTACATTTTTATATTTATTTTTGCAATGTCTTTCACGACTCTTTTGTGATGAGATGGGGAGTGTACTCTCTTTGTCAGAGCAAATCAGTCCACGCCGAGCCAATTGTGGCAGATGCTTCAATGGAGGCAGTTGTCCCTGGCGGATGGGTGGGAATAGTGAGAGATATTACATAATGAAGGCGTTTACTACGCACTGTTTGGGACTCTCTGAAATCTAGCAAATTTACAGAATGACCGTCTTGAACTCTGCAACGGTAGATGTCCTGTGGGTATGATAATACATACTCCTATGAACAGCCATGATTGTATCCATTTGGATGCAGTCCTTGGTGCGTTTATGGAGATTCTTATATCATATCGGCGTGGACTCTAGCGTTGTCTGTTCAACGGTTATAGGCATTTGCTAGAGCCTCAGAGGGTGGAACGGACAACAAAAGGTTCCACGCTTTTTTTGTATACTAAAATGGTTGCGCATTTAAAATCTCACATATTTCACATCTAAAAAAATAAGTTTTTTTATAAATGTAACAAGCTAATAAAATAATTATGAAAAATTTTTTGAGTTTTTTTTTAGCCGCGCTTTTCTGCGTGGAAACCATCTTTGCTCAGAACTTTAAAGTAGATGGGTTTGCGTATAGAGTTATAGATGGAACCTATAATGTGGAACTAAATGATGGAGAAATTAAGGAGGTAATGGAAATTCCAAGTTCTGTCAGATATATGGGTAGGGATTATAAGGTGATTACCATTGGTAGCAGTGCCTTTGCTCACAACTCCATTTTGAAAGAAATACAAATACCAAGCACAGTGAGAACCATTGGAGAATTTGCGTTCGCAGGAAATGACAAATTAGAGAAAGTAGTATTAAACGAGGGATTGCAGATAATAGGAGATGGGGCATTTACAGAAAACACTGCTTTGAAAGAAATACGTATACCCAGCACTGTTACCTTGATTGGAAATGAAGCATTCTATGGAAATGACAAATTAGAGAAAGTAGTATTAAACGAAGGATTGCAAACAATTGGCTATAGTTCTTTTGCATTCAACTCTGCGCTAAATGAAATATCGATTCCAAGTACTGTGCGAACTATCGGAAAAACTGCGTTCTACGAAAATAAAAAAATGGGAAAGGTGGAATTTAATGAAGGGTTAGAGATAATAGAAGGTGGGGCATTTGCAGAAAACACTGCTTTGAAAGAAATACGTATACCCAGCACTGTTACGTTGATAGGAGATGAAGCATTTGCAACATCAGAAACAAATCGGGCTACTATTTCATGTGTGTCAGCAAAGCCTCCTACAATCGAATCTAGAACCTTTAACGGTCGAACAGATGGTGTATTGCATGTTATGAAATCAAATGTGGAAGCATACAAAGAAGCAGAGTATTGGAAAGATTTCTCAGAAATAATCGGTGATATAGTATACGAAAAAAGATGCGACTCACCCATTATTACCTACGAAAACAATCTCCTAACAATTTCCAGTAAGATGGATAATGCATCTATCTATTATACAACAGATGGTTCAATTCCTAATGAAAATGCTATTCGATATTTATCTCCTATTCAACACACAGATATTTCGATCATTCGTGCCATCACTATTGTTGAAGGTTTTGAGAATTCATACATTAGTGATTACTACAATAATAGATTCAATGATTTTACTGACAAACAAGGGTTATCTTATACACTCATGCAGGAAAATTTCAACGGCTGTTACTATTATTCAGTGACAGGTAGAACTAACGAAATGAGCAAAGATGCTATAATTCCTGTTAACATTGGAGGTTGCCCAGTAAGACATATAGGAAAAGAAGCCTTCGCCTCTTCCAACATTCATTCCATTACTATTCCAGAAAGTGTGAAAAGCATTGAACGAGGAGCATTTGAGAATTGTTGGCAGTTAAAAAATATTACGACTAAAATATCTACCCCATTTCCAGTAAGTGCTTTTTATAATAAAGCTAACGTTACACTTTTTGTTCCAAAAGGATCAAGGAATGCTTATAGGAAAACTAGTGGTTGGGAATTCTCCATTATCTATGAAGAAGGAGAGCCAGTTTACGATAAAGAACAACTGGACGAGCAAGGAGTGATTTATACGCTCATGCAAGATTCCGATGGCAGTCTCTATTATTCGGTAACAGGATGGAATGACAACTTGAGAAAGATTTCAAATGTAGTAATTCTACCAGTTATCGAAGGGTGCCTTGTGAGAACGATTCAAGAAGGATGGTTGAGATCGTCTGAATTCGAAATTGAGTCCATAACCCTTCCTGATTGTTTAAATAGTATTGGAGCTAGTGCATTCTATGAATGTCGCAATTTGTCAACAGTTGTATTCGGGAGTCAACTGAAGACTATTGGAGAGTATGCTTTCTCCAGGTGTTCTAGTCTTAAATCAATTTCCATTCCCGACGGTGTTACAGAAATTGGAGAATTTGCTTTCTGCCACTGTGACAATATGACTTCTGCCATTATTGGCAATGGTGTAAAAACATTAAAAGGTGGTACTTTCTATAATTGTGGGAATCTTACTTCCGTAATTTTGGGTGATGGAATAGCAAGAATCGAGTATTCAGAATTAATGAAAGATGAAAATTATGAAGAATGTAGTGGTAACTACGGTGTATTCTCTTCTTGCAAGAATCTTTCATCTATCAATATTCCTAAGACTATGATTCATATTGGAGCTTATGCCTTCTCTGGGTGCTCCAGCCTAACTTCAATTACATTGCCTGACAATCCTTCATATAATGATATAAGTAGCGGAATATTTAGTTATAGTGGTATTACTTCCATCAAGATTCCAAACCACGTTAAATACATTAATAATTCTGCATTTGAGGGTTGTTCTGCCCTTACCTCCGTTAAGTTTTCCGAAAACTTACTTCGAATAGATGAAGATGCATTTAAAGGTTGTAAACTGAAATCTATTGAACTCCCTAATACGATCAAGGAAATTTCAGAAGGACTTTTCAAAGATTGTGATTTCCAGTATATCAAACTGGGAAATAATGTGACACGTATTGGAAAAAATGCGTTAGGTGGTAGTGATTTTGTATTGGAAATTGGTACATCTACTCCTCCTGAAATTTCTAGTGGTGCATTCCCCGATGTAAAATATCTGAGTGATCTCACAGTGATTGTGCCAGATACAAAGGCTGAAACTGCTTATAAAAAGAAAGCTGTGTGGGAAGATATGACGTATGCTAACCAAAACAATATTGCAGAGGTAACAGTAGATACACCAGGTGATTTGAGTTTTGAGTTGATAGATGAGTGCGGTATGATGCCTGCGAAGGTGGTAGGATTGAAAGTGAATGGTTCAATCAATGCTGATGACTTCAAGCAAATGTTGACAAACATGAAGGCTCTCCTACGTCTTGATCTGTCAGATTGTGATATCACGGAGATTCCAGATAGTGCATTGTCTGGTAAGAGACAGTTGCAGGAGCTCATTTTGCCATCCAAACTGCAAACAATCGGTGAGAAAGCCTTCAAAGATTGCCATTATCTCACAGGTAAATTGGATTTACCAACAGCACTCTCATCTGTCGGTGCTTATGCCTTTGTGGGTACTGAATATAACTCCATTTCATTACCATATAGCTTGAAAACAATTGGTGACTATGCCTTTTATCAACTACCTATTGAGCAAAAACTGACTCTACCAGCTAGACTCACCAGTGTGGGATCTCATGCTTTTGAAGGGACGAATATAACAGGGGTAACAATACCTGATGTTGTGACAACTATTGGCGACAATGCTTTTGCTAATACGCCAATGCAAGATCACGTAACGATTCCTGATGGTGTCACTTATCTTGGCAAAGAAGCTTTCAGTAACACGAATATTTCTACAGTGTTCTTACCTAATAGTGTGACAAAACTCAGTCATGGATTGTTCCAAGGATGTAAGAATCTCAATCTTGTATATATTCCTGACAACATTACAGATATGGGGGATTATGCATTTGATGGTTGTGAATCCATGGTAATCATGCGTCTTTCAGCCAATATTGAAACTATGGGAGAATATTCATTACAAGGAACTCCAATGGACTATATCAAGGTGCCCTCAAAGGTTGAAACACTCTCACGCGGTGTGCTTAAGGATTCTAAGAATCTCGTATCGTTGTCTCTCCCTGCCAACCTAAAATCAGTTGAGTCGGAAGCTCTATATGGTTGTACAGCCTTGCGTAACTTAAGTGTAGAGGCAATAGAACCTCCTGTTATTGCAGATAGAAGTGCCATAAGAGGAATTAACACAGACCTTTGTATTATTTCAATACCAACAGATTCCTATAGGGAATATGTATTGGCTGAATATTGGGGGCAATTTGTGCAGATGCGTAATGATATAGCTGTGGAAGCATCTGGTGACGGTGAAATTTCCTTCGAAAGCGTGGTGGAAGAAGAAGGGTTAGAAGACACTGTAGTATATTCTCAATATCTGACCTCAGTAGAATCTGAAATGCGAGCACCTTCGTTCGCTACAAAGGAAGATGCACAAACATATGTGAACAATGGTTCATCCATCTACATACCAAAACAGGGACAGGTACGTCTTCACTTTATTCCAGGCAAAGGTGAGAAACTATTGTCTGCTACTCTTGATGGTGAGGATATTACGCCCCACATCGTTGATAATATTTATATAGCTACTGCAGACAAGAAGAATGCCAAGCTTGTCGTGAAATTTTCTGGCGAGAACAATACTGCTATTGAAAATGTTACATATGAAGAAAGCTTGAAGGATTCAGTGTACAACCTAAACGGACAATTGATGGGTATAGATATTGATGTAACTTCTTTGCCGAAGGGTATATATATAGTAAACGGAAAGAAAATAGTAGTGAAATAAATTGGAACTACAAAGCAAAAATTCAACTATAGTAATTCAAATTTAATTGCCTTTGCAAGTTGAATCTGACAGTTAAAGTGGAAGCGAGAATTCAAGCAATTGGATTTTCGCTTCTGTTTTTATTAAAAAGTATCACTATGTCTATAGAAATATTGTCTCTGAGAGCAAAGCAGAGTAAAACGACTCATTTTGTAATACCAAATATTCAGATAATACAGAGTCACTATGCCCTACCATGACAGGTGATGGAAATTTATAACGCCATAGGTAACTTTGGCACAGATATTGCATGCTGATTTATGTAGATACCCCCTTTTTGAAACTTTCAAAATGGATTTTAGTAAAATATCAAAGAAAAATGCTATTTTTGCAAGTCTATTTGCATACTCGTTTTTCGATGACATAAAAATAATATTTGAGTTTGATATTAAAGTAATAAACACTTAGAATAATTATAGTGATGAATAAAGAGCATCAACACAACTCGTTTTCTCTGATCGCAGATTTTGACGGCGATATCTCTACACTCTTTTCAAAACCAGTGGCAGAGACTTTGCCTATCTTGCCCTTGCGCAATATGGTCCTGTTTCCTGGTGTTGTAGCACCTGTGACAGTAGGACGCGAATCTTCGTTGAAGCTGATACGCCAAGCCGAAAAGAACGGCGGCATGATAGGCGTCGTATGCCAACGTATCCCCAATATCGAAACACCACAATTCGAAGACCTGTTCACCATAGGTGTGGCAGCAAAGGTGATGAAGGTGATAGACCTGCACGGGTCAACTTCGGTGATTTTGCAAAGTTATTCGCGTATTGAATTAGAGGAATTGACCAAGATTCGCCCTTATCATCGCGCTCGAGTACATCAGTTGGAAGAGATTTTGCCAGACGAAGAGGATAATGAATACATTGCACTGATGGATGCTTGCAAGGAAACGACAATGCGTCTGCTCCGCGCTAGCGAAACACCTCGCGAAGAAGCTATACTGGCTATCAAGAATATCAATCATCCCGTATTTCTGGGCAACTTCATTTGCACAAACTTGCCTTTCTCGGTCGAGGAAAAGGCTGAATTGCTTGAAATCAGTGACCAAAAGGAACGTGCGTACAAACTGCTCACCATACTGAATCGTGAATATCAATTTGCGATGTTGAAGCAAAACATCCAAATGCAGACACGCGAGGAACTGGACCAACAGCAAAAGGAATATTTCTTGCAACAACAAATCAAGAATATCCAAAACGAACTGGGTGAGTCGATGAACGAAGATGTCGTGGCATTGAGAAAGGCTGCTGACAAGGCAAACTTACCACAAAAAGCACGTGCGGCATTTGAAAAAGAACTGGCAAAACTGGAACGCATACCTATGCAAGCGCCCGACTACAATGTGCAGTTGAACTACCTGCAGACATTGACCACCCTGCCATGGGGCAAGAAGACGCAGGACAATCTGAACCTTAACAATGCCGAGCGCCAATTGGACCGCGACCACTATGGCTTGGAAAAAGTCAAGGAACGCATCTTGGAACACTTGGCTATGCTACGCGTGAGTGGTAAGATGAAATCGCCCATCATCTGTCTGTATGGCCCTCCGGGAGTA
>JAEIGA010015310.1_pt1 | contig 11683 bp, 16 predicted proteins | sample 9270691 | NCBI WGS metagenome assembly JAEIGA01 (sample SAMN17057246, study PRJNA624740) | gut metagenome | biome: biome; isolation source: fecal sample | host: Bos grunniens | place: China: Xizang | collected 2019
AGTACGACCGTGCAGAAATGGTCTTAGAGGACTAAGATAAAGTATTTCTATAAACGCACCCAGTAAATGGGTGCGTTTATTTTTATTAAATCTATTCTTCCTATTTGCTAAATTATATGTATATTTTTAGAAGTATGTTTGAAAGGGTGTTTACATGGGGCGTCGCAAAGTTGATCGTAGCGATAAACTAATACAATCGTTTGAAGCCAGTCGGCCGCTAATACAGCGACTAAAAGAAACAGCGACTGATCGCGGCATCACTGTGTCAGCGCTGATTAGATATATCCTAGAACATTACTTTGAAAATCGCGAACTATAATTGAAAGGACTTAGTTACTATGGCAGAAAGACAGACAGATTATACAATTATGGAAGGCTATGAGCTTCCTTCCAAAGGTAAAATCTACTCAAAAGCAGTTAACCCTCATGTTGAGTTACGCTCAATGACAGCACGTGATGAGATGAAAAGATTGTCTCCTTCTAATACTCCGCTAAAAACACTTGCAGATATTATTGAAGGATGCTGTGTTGAACAGCCTGGCATTCACGTGTATGATATGAGTCTAGGTGACTATGAATTTTTACTACACAAGTTAAGAATTGTTACTTATGGCGAAGACTATAAGGTTGGTTTACGCTGTCCAGACTGTGGTGAAAAGATTGAAACCATTGCAAAGTTAGGCCAGCTAGACGTAAAAGAATATGATGAAGACTCTGCAAATGCACTACGCATGTTCTCTTTACCAAAAAGCGGTAGAACCGTTTCTTTAAACTTTATCTCTCCTAGAATGGTAGAGGAAATGGAAGCTAAGGTTAAAGATATGAAGCGCAGATATAAAACTGCGACTATTGATTTTGATACTTTTGTGCGTTTGCTGTTTAACATCGATACTGTCGACGGAGAAAAGAAGTCTGAAACAGAGATGGAAAACTTCATCACAAGTTTGCCTGCAATGGACTTACAAAAGATCTTAAATAACATCGAAAAGCTAAACCAGCTTGTTGGACTGGATAACACCTTATATCTAACATGTCCAAGCTGTGGCGGCGAAATTTCTACCTTTTTTCGCTTCGGGCCCGAGTTTTTTAGACCCACAAACATCTAATGATGGCACTGCCTACGGGCCTAAGCGTTATAAAGAAATCGTAAAAGAGTGCTGGTATATAAGCGATAACTTACATACCAGCTATACAGATGTACTAAATCTTTCATACCAAGATCGAGTATATCTGATAGAGTGCATTAACGAGAAAAAAGAAGCTACAGCGAAAGCTATAGAAGAGGCTAAGATGCACAATAAATAAGTAGTAAGGAGGAAGCAGTTCTAATGCAAGGCAATAACGGTCTGTCACCAGATACCATAACTAATTTTAGTAAGCTCTTGGACCAGATGGAACACGTGCTAGACAGGCAGCTAGAAATTACCGAACAAGTATTAAAACTTGAGGGTAAAATAGCAACTGACCGCATGACAAGTATGAAACAATACTTTGACTCGTATTCCAGAGCTCTTGATGGTGTTGCCAGAAAGCAGAGTAGACTTGGCGACGGCTTCTTAATCTTAAGTGAAAGAATAGACAAAGTTTCCAAGGATTTAAACTTTGCCACAAGTGGCAGTGAAGGCGGCGGTGGAGGACAATCGTCTTCAAAAAAAGGCGGAGGATCCAATAGCTCTAATAGAGGAAGCAAAAATACCGGCTCTGCACCTAGCGGTGGCAAAAATGACGGTGGTGGCAATGGCGGTAATAAAGGCCCAATAAGAGTACAAGGCTTCAAATCCGCAAAAGGTAATCTCAATGATAATGCAAGCGACTTTGAAGAAGTAGATTTAGGCACTGATTCAGACTCAGTAAAAAATGCGGTAGAGACTAAGAAAAAAACTATTCAGAAGCTAGACGCACTTACTTCAGGGTTTAGGGATAAAGAAAGTAATCTTGAAGATAAGCTTTTCGAAGACGAAAAAGCCAGAAGCGCTGCATTACTTGCTTATAAAACAAAACAATATGAGCAGCTAGGCGTACAGCAAAAAAAGCTATTTGATAATCTTGAAAAGCTGAGCGCAATAAGAAGTGAGACCGAGACTGACCGTGAAGACCGGCTGACAGAAATGCGCCTAAGCAAGCTAAACACTGTCACAGAAGCTGAAATCCAGGCGCAGAGTCTTATTAATCGGTATACCTCCGAGATAGACTATGCAATGGGGGATAACTACACCGAGGAAGTTCACGGTGAAACTGTTGACCTAGGCATAAACGAGGCAGGTGCTCTGCGAGCTAAGCAGGCTGAAGCTGAATCCCTGTCTGCTTATGTAGAAGACCTAGACAAAAAGCGCTTAGAATATATTGCACGTGAAGAGCGTAAAGCCCGTTTAAAAAATAATGGTGAGCTTAGCGCTGTTGAAGCTACTAGAATTCAGAAAGAAGCGGCAGCAAAATTTAAGCGCGATAAAGAACAACTAAAAAAGCTAGCTGCTGAAAAAGAAAAATATGACGCAGCACTTGAGGCTAAAAAAGAACGTGCTGCAACACGAGATCAGCTAAATACACTCACAAAAGGTGAAACTACCACCGAGCGAGTGCAAGCACTGAAAGAGCTGACACACAACGAAGCCGGCGAGTTTGACATGAAGAAAACTATGACGGCAGCGGTGCTAGCCGTTAGTGACTTAGCTAAGCAGCTCGAAGGCAAAATTGATGAGATTGGCGGCTATAAAAAAGACATCGACACTCGTCTGCAGGGTTCAAATAATAAACAATTTATGGGTTCTTATTGGGACCAACTGCAACGTGATATGATGAGCGTCGGCGCTGTCACGCCATTCTTTAGACAGGAAACTTTTGCTGAAAATATCAGGACCTTAGTAAAACAAGGTATTTCCTTTGACCTAAAACAGCGTGCCTTCTTGATGACTATTCAAGAAAAAATTGCTAATACGTTTAACGTGGCAGACGGCACTTTACTACGCTTAATTAGAATCCAGCAAGAAGACTCTACTGCTGGACGTTTAGGTATGGAGTCTGCTTTAAATGCTTTCTTAAATGAAATGTATGAAACATCAGAATATCTAACTGATGTTGCCACCAGCGTTCGTAGTAGCTTAGAAGAAATGCAGGCACTTCTAAAAGGTGCGGATGCAACAGAGATAGAGTTCCAAGTACAAAAATGGATGGGCTCACTGTATTCTGTTGGTATGTCACAAGCAGCTGTGCAAGCTATTGCATCAACATTTGGACAGATCGCTGCTGGCCAAGTTGAAGGTCTAACTGGCGGTGGAGCGGGTAATCTGCTTATCATGGCAGCTAATGATGCCGGCATCCCAATTGCAGACATGCTAATTAAGGGCCTTGATGCAAGTGATACCAATAAGCTATTAAATGCAACCGTCGAATACTTAGCTGAAATTGCAAAGGCTTCCGAAGGAAACTTAGTAGTACAGCAACAATTAGCAGACGTGTTTGGTGTTAAAGCTTCTGACCTACGCGCAGCTACGAACCTTGTTGCAGGTGGCTCAATGGGATCTATTGCTGGTAAGTCTCTAACCTATGATGCCATGCTGTCTCAGCTTTACCAAATGGCTGGTACTATGTTTATGCGTACCAGTATTGGTGAAATGATGACCAATATATGGGAGAACGGCTCTTACTCTGTTGCAAGTAGTATGGCCGGCAACCCCGTATCTTATATGATTTATAAAGTCGCAAAAGTCTTGGATGACGCTGCTGGCGGTATTGACCTGCCATTCTTAAACGTCATGGGCTTTGGTGTCGACTTAAATACTACAGTATCTGACCTAATGCGTTTAGCCGCAGTAGGTACCGGCCTACTTGGAAGTCTTGGCCCAATGATTAGTGGTCTTGCATCTTCCTTTAGTGGTCGTTCAATGCTAGAAAAAATGGGTATCAGCTCTGGCTCTGGACTTGCGGTTACGCCACGTGGTGGTGGCGGTGGAGGTGGAAGCCAAGGTGCTGCTACACCTGGTGCGAGTGTATCTGAGTCTGGTTATGCTGGTAACTCTTCTGGCAGTGACGTTAAGGATTCAACTATACAAGAATCTGAAGACTCTAAGAAGCAGCAAATGATTGAGGCTAAAGAAGAGGAAGAAGAAAACCAAGTTGATATCTTAAATGAAACAGTTATTAAGATTTACGAGCTACTGGATGAAGTTGCTAACGGAAAGAGCTGCTTCACAGTAAAGGTTGAGGGATATGGCTTAACCAAAGCTACTGGCACTTCGAACGCCGCTCTGGCTGGTTTAGACAGCATAGCTAATGCTGCAAACCAAGGCGGTGGAGGTGCAGGCGGTGGAGCTGGTGGTGGTAGCAATGCTGGTTTAACCGGTATGGGTGCCGGCGGCTCTATGACGCTTGGTGGCTGGGGTACTGTCTAAATGGAGGAGTTAGTTAATGTTTACATTTGATAATACTCATATTTTTACTGGCTATCTAAAACAGCTACTGGCTACACAGCCTATTCCTACCTGTAAAGTTTACTCTAAGGCTTTTGAACGTACTATGTACAAAACAGGTACTGAGGATCCCAGAGTGGTTGTATCAATAGATACGCGTCTAGATGCCAATCGCTTACCGCGACAAATAAACTATATAAAAGATAATAGTATCTACAAATATACCTGGAACACGGATGGGAGTGTTCCAGGTATAGGACAAGGCAGTTACAGATGGGAACGAGTCTACCAAGATATCTATGAGCACGATAGACCAATAGCAGGTGTGACTAAGGTATTGCAAAGCTCTGGAAATCTTTATGACACAGCAACTCACGAATATCTTGGCGAATATCTTCGTTTTTTACGTGACTACCATGATGTAGACTTAATGCCTTTATATAACTGTTTTAGTAACCACATATATAATAATATTGATCTTTCACTGGCAGGTGACACGGTTGAGGTAGAAGTAGAACCTACTGATACACCTGTGCCTCATCTTGACGAAGGCGCTGAGGCTGAGCAAGAAAAACCAACAACTAAAACTGTTAAAGTATCTCCTGATATTGTATTTAACTCTCTAGATACTCGCTACAGAATCTATGCTTTTCCTGTTAAGCTATTTGCTAATTACACCATTGCGGTAGATAGCCAGCAAGGGCTAGAAATGTTCTGTGGTATATATAGGAATAATTTAGACAAGTCTAGCCGCTCCATAGACCTTATTAAAAGAACTTATCACAAAGAGCGTAAAGCCGTGTTCAGTCAGCCGTTTGTCTTTGACAAGCTGGATATAAAAAACTGGAAGTATGAGTCTGAAATTACTAGTGCGGCTGGAAGTAAGATCCCGTTGTTTGACGAAACGAAGATTTCCAGAATTGACATACTCAGCCGAGAACCTGACCTTAAGTTATTTCTAAAGGTGCCGGTCTCTTGCACGTCAACCATCACAGTATTAGAGGGCGATTATCGTAAATTTAATGATTGCTCTTATATGCCAGTCAGAGTAAAGCGTGCGGAAGTGTCAGAAGAGAACTACAGAGCGGCTCTCGCGAATAAAGAAAATGATATTAAGTCTTATTTTACTAGTACCAAGCTTGCTTGGCAGTATAACTATAATAAGACAATAGTGAACTTTAACCCTACAAGCATGGCCGGTAAAAAGGCTATTGGAGTCAAGTCTGATGTCGCTAGTATCACTAAGCTACAACTGCTGAGTCTAAATACAGGCAAGTCATACCCATTTGCGGATAGACTTGCAGAGTATCTTGTCGGTAGTGCGATCTCAGATCTAGACGAGATTCCAGACAATATTGAACGTGCTCAAAAAGTTATGAACCAGAACGGACACTATTTCTCGATAGAAGGTCGCTGGGAACCAAAGATGCAAAAGTTAATCTATGACCAACTTATGGTTGCTGGACCTATTAATGTTCAAGCCACAGAAGCAGACACAGCAACGGGTAAAAAACCAGCATATAAAGTTACTGATGCTAGATGTGGACTACATACTCTTACTGGTCTGAAGCAGCGTAGCTTGCTATATGATATACTCGGGTATGTAGACCGCGATGCGGAGAAACACTACGCAAGCTGGCGAATTAAGAAAGACAAATCAACTGCTGGAATTCCTAAACTAGAGGTAAATAATACGATCCAGAATGTTGACATCTACAATGAAATCTATGACATTAAATAAAGGAGGTAGCTAAATGGCACACGTCGCATCAGCCGCCGGAATGGGTGGCAACGCAGCCGACATAAATAGCAGAGTCTTACCTGACTGTTATTTGTATATTTCACATTTAGATGAGCCATACCAGTACTGGATGCTACCAGGCTACCCAGATGAAGTTACTGATACGATGAATTCATCTTTCGGTGAAACTACCGCCCTAGGTCGTTCTGCTCCTGTATATACTTTTAGTAGCTCTGGTCCAAGGTCTGTTGCTATTACTCTACGATTTCATAGAGACATGTTTGAGGAGATCAACCAAGTCAGTGGAAATAACAATTTCACTGACGCCGATGACATGGCAGAAAGGTTTATTCACGCTTTGCAGGCAATAGCAGTGCCAAAGTATAACCTGTCTAACAAAGCCATTGAACCTCCTCTTGTTGCAGTACGACTTGGCAGAGAAGTCTTTATTAAAGGTGTTGTGTCTTCTGGCATAAGTGTTACATATAGTAAACCGATTCTAGTTAATGAGAAATACGCCGGTATTCAAATTAGCTTTACTGTTTCTGAAGTCGACCCTTATGATGCATCTACTGTGTTTCAAAATGGTTCTTTTAGAGGCATGACCGCTACAATGCGTCATGGCATGTCATTCTAAGGAGGTATTTACTTGGATACATTGCGTAGTAAACAATATGCGTCATTTAATTATTTAAGTAGACACATCAATACTCCTTATTATTTTGACACCTTAACTGGTAGAGAAGTATTCGGTATCGGCACCAATATGAAAAACAATACAGAATATTTTACACATAAAGTTACTTCGAGAGATACACTTGAGGCTCTTGCATTAAAATATTACAATAATCCAACATACTGGTGGGTTATCGCGTACTTCAACGATATACCAGATGCTTTTATAAAGCTAAGTGCAAAATATAGCACACTGAAAATTCCAAGTATTTCCAGTGTGGAATTTGGAAGGATTAATAAGTAATGAGTGATCTAAACCGAAATAAAAGTCTTTTATCAAGTCAAGCACGAATTCAAGTTCCGTGGGTAAAAGTTACTATTGGAGACTATACTTTCGGTGTCTTTGACGATAAAACAAAGAAATGGAATACTAGTCAAGGGTTCTACCTAGACGGCAGTGACTTTGATGTCAAGTACCCTAATTATATCCAGTCACTGGAAGTTCAAAAAATTAACGGCCAGGTAAATAAGTATGCTTTAAGCATAAGCTATCCAGTAACTATGGCCGATGACCCGAACTTCTTCGAAAAAGTTTTTTCAAGTGTCAGTCGAACTAGAAAAATTATTTTTACCTACGGCGATGCTGAAACACCCGCGTATGTTTATAAGAACGAAGAAGCGATCATAACCAAAGTTAGTCAGTCTTTTAATCTAACTGGTAGTGTCATTAACTATACTGTAAACGCAGTTTCTAGTGCTGCCCTTGCTACTGATGGAAGTATAACAATGCCTGCTCCTGGTAAAAAGGTAAAGCCAAGTGATGAGATTAAGAAGCTGTTTAAAACCAATAAGAGCTTACAAAATGTTTTTACTGGTATGAATGCAGCCACACTAGATTCTCTTATCGCTGGTGATGATATGCCTGTTGCAATAGAGTCTAAGCAAAATATATCTGCTATGGACTATATAAACTACTTAGCTGGCTGTATGATTCCAGAGGGCTCTGGTCCTGGTCTAAGCAAAGAAATCTATGTACTAACAGTATATGATGATTCAATTACAGACGCTAACAAGACTTTGAGTAAAAAGGGACCTTATTTCAAAGTTACAAAAGTTTCAACGGTAGTAGCGCCTACAGATGCGTATGAGGTTGATGTTGGTATAAATACAGCAACTATCGTGCGGTCTTTCTCTATTGAGAGCGATCAGAACTTCTCCATATATTACGACTATCAGAATCTTGCACACCCACAAAACTATGTCCGTAGAATCAATGATGAAGGACTGTTTGAAGATGTCTATGCTCCAACTAGTATGGCAAAGACCAACTCTTTTAGCACCAGTGCTAGTGATATGGTTTGGTGGACAAAAGCTACTCAGTTTCCAATAAATGCAACTATACAGATACAAGGTCTACTTCGCCCTGCAACTTTGATGCAGTATCTAAAATTAAATGTTATCTTTCCGGGCGGTAAGAAGCATCTGTCCAGCGGCATTTATATAGTAACTCGCCAAGTAGATAATATAGGTCCAAACGGTTATGCCACCACTCTTGGTCTAACAAGAATAAAAGGCGACGAATAAAATTAAATATTATTGTTAAAATTTTAGATAACCTTAAAGTATAATATTTTAGGGTTATCTATTTTTATACTATAAATTGTGAGGTTAACATATGAAACGCTTGTTATGCATTCTGTTGGCAGTATTGCTGCTTATGGTATTTACTGCCTGCAATACTGCTAAAACAAAAACAGCCGCGCCTCTTACTGAAGTCAATTCACTATATGACCAATACGGCAATCTTATTCAGCAAACACTGTATAATGAGGCTACCGAAGAATACTTCTTAAAAGAGTTTATGTATACCTATCAAAATAAAAAATGGGTATGTACTGACCAGCGCCTTACTTTGTTGTCTGCAGCTCCTACTAAGGATACTACTCAGGAAGTGCCTGCTCTTAAGATTTTTCATACAACAGATATTACGCGCAAGCCAGTAGTACTTGTCGACAATGACAAAGTGCGAGTAACACTGACAGACTGTCATGATGCCGAGCTCTGGTATATGTTTGCATATGAAATCAGGGTGGATAATAAATCAAATCAAGTAATAACAATGTCTATTGAAAATTGTGCTATAATGGGTATTGGCTGTCCACCCTTGTTTAGTATTGACCATATTGAACCTGGAAGAACTGCTTACTTTACACTTGGATGGGATCCTGAAACCTTAGAAAGATTTTATATCCCTTATATAGATAATGTAGAATTCATGATTCGTATTTTAGATAATAGCAACTGGAATATGCCTGCTTACGCAGGAGAACGCGTTTTGATTAAACATAACTAGTTGATGGAGGATTCTAAAAGTGAATTGTACAACGTGTGTTTATTATAAAGTATGCGCGAGACTTGGCGGTATCACTGAAAATGGTTGTGCAGATTACTGCTATAAAAGCCTAAGTGCAGTTGATGTAACGCTGCCAGGACCGCTTGGTTCAACTATTTATTTTATAAACAGGTGGACAGGCGAAATCGATACTGATACTATTAAATTTTTTACACTCACTGGTTCTGGCATTAAGCCAATTCTAAATCGTCATAATAAAAAGTTTTGGGAAATCTATACTTGGGGTAGAGATGTCTTTATGAGCAGGGCCGAAGCAGAGTTGGCTTTATCTGATATTAGGAGGTAATTTATGCAAGACATTAGTAAACTGCTTATGGAGGCTGCTGATATTTTTTCTAAGTTAGCTAGACAATTTGAAGAGTCTGAACGAAAGCAGGATGATCGCATTGCCGCTATCGAGCACACCGCTTATAACACAAAAGAGACGCTCCGTACAGTAGCGACGTCAATATTAAATCAGCTTGAGTGAGGTTACCGCTAATGAAACAGTTTTGTAAAAGTGTACTTCAGTTTTTAGAATCGGAATATTCTGATGCCTATAAATTTGAAATATCCCACAGTGTTAACATAGCTACAAGTGATAAAAACAATCAGCAGGTAGAACTGATTGTAAGAGTAAGTCCAGGCTATACACTAAAGATTATAAATGATTCTATGCAGTATCTGTTTTGTTGTTACTGCACTGGAGAATTTATCGAAGAACGTGGCCAGTATCGTTGGCAGAAAGAACTGATTGATATGATCGAGGGAGGCTAAAGCTATGGTGTTTCGAATCATCAAATATTTAGACTACTTTAAACCTCAAGTTCGTAAATATACTTATAATGGCATGTGGCTTGAAGAAGACTGGCAGAACATCGGACTATCTGCTGACTATGCTACTGTAGACGAAGCCAAGAATTGCTGTAAGGTATTTAAAGAAGCAACTGATAACACCGAAGTTGTCGAAGTCTTTGAATTATAATGCTGGAGATTATTATGGAAAATGTAAAACGAATTGATTTTCAAACTTGTTTACACAACTCGGATGGTGAGCCTATTAAAGGTACTGAGTGCGGCCACACTATACTTTTTAATACAGCAGTTATATCAGTAGAAGAAGCTCGTGCTTTAATTGAGTTTGGCGAGTGGGAATGGGATCAAAGAGTTATTGCAACCACACCCAGCAGAGCTGACGCTTTGAAAGGAATCTTTTAAGCTATGGTTGATATTAAATTTTTGCAGCGACAGATTAAAAAGGCAAAAGCAAGAATAGAAGAACTAGAAGCCCGTAAAGACAAACTAAGTCCTAACGGCTATTGGGAACTCGGTTACTTTAAAGGTAGACTTAATGTGCTAGAAGACTGGTTTGATGAATTAATGGAGGTAGCAAATGGCGACTAGCTTTAGTAGAATTCATAGAATACAAATGCGCAGAGGTCCTTATTACCTCCTAACTCTTCGAAATGAAGTATTTCTCGACGGCGAATTAGTTGTTGTTACAAACCTGCCTTGGTACAAAAGCTGGTTCGGTCTTAAGCCTACCAGAATTAAGGTAGGCGATGGCAAGACGCCTTTCAGTAAACTGCATTTTATCTAAACCTGGAGCAATCCAGGTTTTTCTTTTTATCAAAGTAATTGCTAAATTATATATAAATTTGCATAAGGAGCCAAGGTTATGGATTCTGAGATTACTACCCGCCTTGTTGACCTATTCTGGGAAGGCTTGCGTAGCTACTCTAGCGAAGAGTGGTTTGCTGCGGATTCAAAGGAAAAAGAAGAGATACTGTGGCACGCTTTAGAAATACTTGATGAGCCTATTGATAATGAAACAGCACTGGATATTTTCTGGCAATGGGCTGACGGTCTTGAAGAAGATTCTTTTATTGACTTCTCCGGCTTAACTGAAAATCTAGGTGCTTACGATGTTCGTAAAGAGGGCGAAAGCTTAGCTGCTTATTTAGATGGCGTGCTGATAACTAGGAGTAGAAGCTATGATGAGCTTTTAGCTGATATACGAGAGTATGAAAAAGAAGCTGAAGATATTAAAGCTACACCAACCTTCTTAGTATCCTGGATTATAGAAGCTCGCACTCCTATGGGTTATATAGAAGATTCAAAAGAAGTGCAGGCAAATACGGCCAGTGAAGCAATCGCTACTATTCAAAAACAATTTCCACGTGCAAGACAGCTATCAGCCATACTGATAGAGTCGGCTTCCTTTGCAGAAGAGTTTAAACTCGTCGAGAATTTGTGGAATTAAATAGGAGTGAAGCTAATGACTTTTTCTAATAGCTTTTATAATATCTATGAAGAGCTTTCTCATATAACAGAGGCTAAAGCTGACACACAGCGCCTTATTGACTTTGCGGGTGAGGACTTAGCAAAACGATTTCTTGCAGTCAAGCACAGGTTAAAGTCTCCTGAGAATGACCTATATTATTGGATTAAAAATAAAACTGTTGATGA
>JAEIGA010015311.1_pt1 | contig 11683 bp, 9 predicted proteins | sample 9270691 | NCBI WGS metagenome assembly JAEIGA01 (sample SAMN17057246, study PRJNA624740) | gut metagenome | biome: biome; isolation source: fecal sample | host: Bos grunniens | place: China: Xizang | collected 2019
ACGGTGACAAGACCATCAAGGAGATATGCGCAGAGATGTTCTCATACGCTGACGGTATGACAATGTCATCAAAGAAGGACGGTCTCGTAAATATGGGTGGTTTCATCGCTACTCGTCATGAGGACTGGTACGAGGGTGCAAAGAAGTACTGTATCCCATTCGAGGGCTTCCTTACATATGGCGGTATGAACGGTCGCGACATGGCTGCTCTTGCTGTAGGTCTTGATGAGAATACAGAACTCGAGACTATCGAGACACGTATCCGTCAGGTACAGTACCTCGCTGCCAAGCTTGACGAGTACGGTATTCCTTACCAGCGTCCTGTGGGTGGTCACGCCATCTTTGTGGATGCTGACAGAGTGCTTGATCAGATCCCTAAGGAGGAGTTCCCAGCACAGACTCTCGCAATCGAGCTTTATATCGAGGCTGGTGTGCGTGGCTGTGAGATCGGATATATCCTCGCTGACCGTGATCCTGTAACCCGTGAGAACCGTTTCGGAGGCCTCGATCTTCTCCGTCTCTGCATCGCACGTCGTGTCTATACAAACAACCATATGGATGTGATCGCTGCGGCTCTCAAGAATGTCTACGACCGTCGTCACGAGATCACCCGCGGTGTCAAGATCGTTTGGGAGACTGAACTCATGCGTCACTTCACAGTCAAGCTTGAGAGACTCTAATCGACTGCGAAGTCCTGATGATGTGACCCCTATAGTCGGACGGTTTAACATTATCAAGAGGCTGACTTAGATTGGAATAAAGCTCGGTATTGCACCGGGCTTTTTCCATTTAGCCTCGCTCTGATTCCGTCATCACCGTTCCTCTCTGCCCCTCGCCTCAAAGTCGTATTATTCTGCACCTTTACCATGAAATCTATCGCAGAGGTATCTTTCTGAGATCAGTATGTGTGTACGCTGCTTTGGGCAGACGGGAGGAGATTGACTCCCCACCAGCACATCTGAAGGAGTATGAATGAGAATATCAGCAGGGCGATCCTGATCCGGTGTCTGCTTCCTTTTTTCTGTTGACCATGGCTCTGCTGCGGAACGCTTGTCTGAAGAGACGGGATGAGGTGGATGTAGAGCATGTAACTCAGCCAGGTGGCAAGGGCCCAGGTCTCTTTCGGATCCCAGGTCCAGAAGTCTCCCCAGGCCTCCTTGGCCCAGAGTGCTCCCATCGTCATGCCCAAGGTAAGGAAGGCCCAGCCTATCTTCACCAAGGTGTCGCAGACGGTCATTTCCTGGTTGAAGTCATCGGTACTCAGCCTGTTTCGCGAGGATTTCCACCATATATATATAGCGAAGAGTGTGGCGGCTCCCATAAGTGCGTATGCGAACATGTAGACGGTCACGTGAGGGACAAACCACGGACTCTGCAGCGCAGGCATCAGGGTCTTGCTGTGGATTTCCGGCTTGAAGAGGTTGATGCAGGTGAACATTACCGACATCATTGTGCTGAAACTGAGGATCCACCTGTATTTCCATCTTGCATAGACGGCTATTCCTGTAAGCGAGAGGAAGAGCGAGTACCAAAGTCTGGTCTCTCCCTGTGTACGCATGGGCGGACGTTCGAGCGAGATCCACATTCCTATGATGAAGGCAAGGAAGATGGCGGATCCGATCAATGAAACTATGACGGCTGCTCCGGAGCCGTGGCCGGGTGCCGCAGTCTGACCGTCAGGACCTTTGGTGCCATTCTTGGCGCCGCCTTTAGAAAGGGTCTTTGAGCCGTTTTTTGGGGCACGAAGCGACAGGACCGCACCAAGTATCCAGCAGAGTGCCGCGGAGGCCGCAAACCATATGAAATTATTCCATCCTATCATGATTTACCTCCTTTTTCGTTTGTTTCCTGCAGTCAGCGCCATTATCAGTCCACTGGCGAGAATCATCCACAGAGCTGTCTGTATGAACGGATACCATCCGTCCTTGACGCATTCAAAAATGCTGATGGTGCTCCATCTGCCTCTCTCTGTGTCATATCCCTGCTGATAGATGCTCCATGCGCCTATCTTTGCCGGCTTGTTCACCTCAATGTTACGGGGCTTTTCCCCGTCATTGTCGATGATGATGACCTCTGAAAGATATTTGGATGGTTCACGTGTCGGCATGGCGATGGCGTGCTTGTCATCCAGCTGCAGCATGGCCGGCTGAAATATATGGCTGCCGCAGCTTACCCAGCCTTCACGTACGGTTTCAGATGAGCCTTTCGTTATTTCTGCGTTCTCCTGCACGGCCTGCTCTGATTCGGCCTTCGCGGAGGTCTTGATGGCCCTGACATATACCGCCGTTGTGGCTCCTACGTGGTCCATGGCCTTATAGTCGAGGCTGTCTCTCATTCGTCCGGCATTTCCCAAGATGTCCAGGACGCTTATCTCCCAGTCCTCCAATGAACCTGTAATGCCTTTGTCCTCTACGCTGATATATTCAGCCGACGAAGAGCCCTGGCGATAGTCTATAAGGTGGAGTTTCGGGGCGTATTCTTCCATTGTGAAGTCCTTCAGCACTATGCTGAACGGCAACTGCACTTCCTTGCCGTCGGCGGTCTGTCCCATATGGACAGGATAACCTACCGGCGCTGTGATTCTGACCTTGATCTTGTCTCCGCTGCTGAACATTCCTGCCGAGAGTATAAGGAAGACGGCGGTGTGGGAAAGGAGGGGCACAAGACGGCGGTTTTTGAAATGGTGGATGTCGTCTATCGTGCGCAGACCAAGAACGGTCGTGAAATGAAGATATATCAGGCTGAAGGGCCATGAGGACGTGGCGTGCCTGAAGTTGAAGAGCCCGAGGATGATGCAGGACAGGGTCATGAACGCAAGAGAAGCGGTCATTGAATACTTGTCATAAAGTTTTTTAACCCAGTTCCATTTGTCGGATTTCGCGTAGGCGAGAATCAGCAGGTAGAGATAGTTTATCGCGATGATCGCGCCCCAGGGCTGCTTCAGGAAGGATCTGTCCATCCCTCCGGATATAAGTTGAAAAACTGCGCCCACTGAAATCAGCAGGGCGCAGTCTATAAAGGCTTTTTTAAAGCCCCATTTCATTTATGCAAGTTCCCACTGTGAGCGGAGGAGCTCAACGGCAGCAGGTACAAGGATCTCCTTGTCGCCGTTGCATCCGCACTCGAAACTTACGTACTTGTCGTAGCCCATCTGCTTGAGGGCGCGGAATCCGTCAACATAGTTGTCTACCTCAGCGGTTTCGCCCGGCATCTTTCTGTTGCCACGGCCTGCTATGTGTACGTGCTGGAGATACTCAGGACCTGCAGCGAGGAATGCTGCATAGTCAGATGTCTCCTCAGACATATGCCAGAAGTCGCCCATGCACTTTACTCCTGCGCTCTTTGAGTCGCGGCAGATAGCTGCAGCATCTGCAACCTGACGGAGGTAGTGTGCCTCTCTGCGGTTGAGTGGCTCAAGGATTACAGTTGTGTTGTGCTTGAGAGCGTACTCACCGAGTTCATGCATCTGCTCGCAAAGGTATTCGCGTGTCTCGAGTGTATGAGGCATGCATGGAACCTGTCCGTTGAATGCCGGAACCATGATGACACCTGTAGAACCAAGTTCACCGGCAGCGGCGATAATGTCGCGCATAGTAGCATCGAACTCAGCCTTTACAGCAGGATCCTCAGCGAGGATGAAGCCCTTGAAGCCTGCGCAGATGGCAGAAACCTTGATGTTGCGGCCGTTGAGTGCCTGCTGGAACTCGTTTACACGGTCTGCAAGGTTTCTTCCGCTTGGCTCGAAACCGACGATGCCGAGGCTCTCCATATAGTCGAACTTCTCGTTGAGGCTCTCGCGTGGTGCAGTTCCCTCCTGGAATGAAAGTTTGAGTTCAGTCTTGCAGCAAGCCTCCTTCTTTGGTGTGCATGAAGTGAGGGCGGCTACAGGAGAAGAGGCTATGGCCACGCCAGCGGCGCCGACCATAGTGCTCTTAAGAAAATCTCTTCTATCCATGTCGTCAGTGATTATTTCTGTTCTGAACCAGGTACGCGTACTGTGTGCTGTGACATATCCATTGGGCCTACCTCAAGTTTCTCAGGGAGGTAGTTGAGGTCAGACTGGCTGATCTCGTCCCATGTTACAGACTTACCTGTGTATGCTGACTCACGGCCCATGACACCTACGAGTGATGAGATGCCGCATGCTGTAGCCTCGTCAAGAGACTCACCCTTGCGGATCTTGTCGATAGCGTCTACATGCTCGAGTACATATGGGTTGAACTGCTTGTATACAGTCTCTTCCTGTGCTCTGTCATACTTCCAGATGACGTTGCCCTGAAGGTCCTTGATCTCGTGGTTGAAGCTGTTCCATGAACCCTTAGTTCCGAATACCTCCTCACCTACGGCGTTGCTACATCCGTCGATCTGACGGCACATGCTGTGGAAGTGTACGCCGTTCTCGCATACGAAGTCAACGCTGAAGTTGTCGTACTGGTCTCCTGTGATACGACGCTGACGTGAACCGAAACCTGTTGCAGACTTAACCTTGAGGCCGGACATCCAGAGGAATACGTCGATGTTGTGTACGTGCTGCTCGCAGATATGGTCTCCAGAGAGCCACTTCCAGTTAACCCAGTCGCGGATCATCCACTCCATGTCGCTCCAGCCCTTCTCGCGGTTCTTGTACCAGAGCATGCTCTGATTCCAGTATACGTTACCACCGGTGATCTCGCCGATATAACCCTGTGAAATCTTATCGAAAGCAGCCACGTATGGACGCTCGTGGTGACGCTGAGTTCCGCAAACGACTACGAGGTTCTTGGCCTGTGCCTGCTTTGCAGAAGCCATGATGGTTCTGTAACCCTTTGGATCGACAGCGATAGGCTTCTCGAGGAAGCAGTGCTTGTTCTTCTCTACCGCATACTTGAAGTGGTCAGGACGGAATACTGGAGGTGCAGTGAAGATAACGTAATCAACATCTGTGTCAAGAAGCTGCTTGTAAGCCTCGAAACCTACGAAGCACTTGTCCTCAGGAACCTCCTGATTGTACTTGTCCTTGATCTTTTTCTTGAGACCGTTGAGGCGGTCTGCGAATACGTCAGCGAGTGCTGTTACCTTAACGTTGTCAGCAGCCTCGAATACGTTGTCAACTGCGCCTGAACCACGTCCGCCGCAACCGATTACGCCTACCTTGATCTCTCGGCCTGCACCAGCCTTGTCCTGAAGCTCAGGAATATAGTAAGTGCCTGCCTCACGAAGAGGAGTGAGTGCGTTTTTCTTTCCGCATGAAGAAAGGAGTGCAGATGTACCGACGAGTCCTACACCAAGCATACCTGTAGCCTGGAGAAAGTCTCTTCTGTTCATTTCTTTGTTTGCCATTGTCTTAATGTTTTATGTTGTTTATAATCTTGCTGTCTTATTCTGTAACGACTCCTTCAGGAACCTCGCATACCACGCGGAAGCCGATACCCTTGATGTCTGAGTACCACCAGATGCTCTTAGGGTTCTGCGGGTCTGTTCTGAGCCATGCGTCATGGTCTGTGTGGCTTCTTGCCGCGCTGCGGAGGTCTGCCGCGTCGCTGTTATAGAGTCCGCCTCTTACAACGTACTCTGTACCTGATGACGGACCCTTAGGGTCAGTCGCGCCATCCTGAAGAGCGGCATATGCATCTTCTGCATACCAGTCAGAGCAGTATTCCATCACATTTCCGACCATGTTCTTGAGTCCGAATGGATTTGCCTTGACTGCTGACGGCTCCTCAGAGCGGTTCTTGCTGTTGTTGATATATACTGCGAATCCGCTGATGCCTGTAGTGTCTGCCTTGAAGATGCTCTTGAGGAAGCCCTCGTTGCTGAGTTTCTTAGGATTTCCCTCGAAGAAGTATGGAGTCGATGTGCCGCCTCGTGCAGCATACTCCCACTCTGCCTCGGTAGGAAGGCGATACTTCCTGCCTGTCTTGAGGCTGAGCCACTGGCAGAAAGTCTCTGCTGAATAGTGCGTCATTGTGATTGCAGGGCGGTCTCCCATACCCCATCCCTGATCAGGAATGCCGAACGGAGGAGTAGGGCCGCTGACTGCGTCTACGTCAGGACGGTTGTTGTTTGCATATATAGCGCTTGGCGGAGTGCGTCCCTCCGACATGGTCTCGTTGTAGAAGGCCCAGAACTGATCCCAGGTAACCTCATACTCGCCCATGAAGAATGGAGATACCTTCACTCTGCGCTGAGGACCCTCGTCATTCTTTCTGAAAGGCTCGTTTTCAGGGCTACCCATCAGGAACTCGCCGCCAGGAACTGCAACCATTCTGATCGATGCTGTGGATCCCGGTACGGTCTCGGTGAAGTTCTTGAACTCTGTCACGACAGCAGCGGCCTCGTGGATTGTTCCACTGAGCTTCGGTGCATTGTCGAGGGTTCCGTGCTTGTAGTCAGGATTATAGTGGCCGGCGTCAAGGTGGCAGCTGATACACTGGAGGTTGAGTTTCTCCTCGTTCTCGTCATAGTAAAGATGCGCGGTGATTCCGTCGTCGCTGATTCCCTGAGGGAAGAGGTTCACGTGGCATGACTTGCAAGACTCGTTGTACACGATGTTCTGGGCATAGTCAAGCTCGCTCTTGCGGTTCCAGTCGATAGTCTCAAGGTCCTTGGTCAAGTACGACCAGATATCCTTCATGCCCATCTTTGCCTTTGCAGTGGCGTACCTGATGGTGCCTTTTTCAGGAAGGTGGCAGGCCGCGCAGTCTGTCTTGGTACCGCTGCCGTTGTTGTAATGGTATGATTGTTTCCAGCTTGCATCCGACTCAGGATGTGCATGGCAGGACATACAAGACTCGCTTGATGAACTTTTTACCCAGAAGGCATTGAACACGAGCATCAATGAAATTCCGAGAACAAGGCCGGCCAGACCGACCAATATGAGATTCTTTTTCTTGCTTGACATAAGGCCAATTTTGCTATGATACAATATATCGCGCTAAGGTAGTGATAATTGCAGACAAGTCCAAAAATATACCTATAACTTTGAAAAATGCCGTTTCCGTTAACCTTTGCAATGCCCTTTCCGGTTCCGTGGTCGGGCTTGCTTGGTTCGGGCGAATTTTTCCTAGCGCGTATGTCGCTGATTTGCAGCGTTTTATATGATTTAGGGTGCACCCGCAGGCGCACCCTAAATTCATGATATGTTTGATACTCAGTGAGTTATGCAGCAGGAAGCTGTCCCGTCCTGAAAAAAGTTTACCACAAAACGGTAACTTTTATGCAATCTGAAGTCTAGAGGCTCTCCGCGAGTCTCTGGGCAATTTCCAGGAAGGCGAGTCCGTCAGGACGGCTTGAAAGTGCGGCAGGTTCTCCGTCGTCGCCACCTTCACGAATGCTCTGAACAAGCGGAATCTGTCCCAGCAAAGGAAGATCGTACTTCTGGGCCATCTTCTTTCCTCCCTCCTTTCCAAAGAGGAAATACTTCTCGTCCGGATGCTCCTCCGGGGTGAACCAGGCCATGTTCTCCACAAGTCCGAAGATAGGCTTGTTCACGCTTTCGTTGCGGAACATATTGACGCCTTTTTCCACATCGGCAAGGGCTACAGCCTGCGGTGTGCTGACAATCACAGCTCCCTGCATAGGGATGTCGTGGACGAGGCTGATATGGATGTCTCCTGTTCCCGGAGGCATATCTATGAGAAGGAAGTCGAGTTCTCCCCATCTTACCTGCAGGATCATCTGTTTCAATGCGTTGCAAGCCATTGGACCTCTCCAGATGAGAGCCTGCTCAGGCTTTGCGAAGTAACCGATCGACATCCACTTTACCCCATATTTCTCAAGCGGCAGGATAACCTCCTTGTCACCCTCTCTGACTGCTTCCGGGAGATAGTCCTCGGATGAGGTCATCTTAGGCACGGAAGGACCATATACGTCGGCATCAGCAAGGCCGACCTTGTAGCCGAGTCTTGCGAGAGCGACTGCGAGATTGACAGACACTGTGGACTTACCGACGCCACCCTTGCCGGATGCTATGCCGATCAGGTGCTTTACGTCCTTAAGTTCTTCAAATCCAAGGTCGAGTCCCGGTTTCTTCTTCGGGGCCTCTTCCTTGATTACGGTCTTGATCTCCACCTCTGTGCCTTGCGGTGCGTTTCTGATGACGGCGGCCTTCGCGCTGCCGATAAGGTATTCTGCAAGAGGGTCGCGGTGCTTGGCGAACACGAGTGTAACGGTAACCTTGCCGTCCTTTACGTCGATTCCCTCAACCATTCCGAGCTCCACGAGGTTCTTGTCGCCCTTAGCGGGGTGCTCCACCTCCTGGAGCCAGCTCTTTATTTCGTTTATTTCCATGATTATTTAACTATGTTCATTTCCTTGATAAGCCATTCTGCGCCACCGAACTTCTCGACAATGAAGAGGACGTAGCGGATGTCCACGTTGATGCATCTCTGGAGTGCCGGCTCGAACATCACGTCGCTGCTCATTGATTCCCAGTTGCCGTCGAAAGCAAGTCCGATGAGTTCGCCTTTTGCGTTCATGATAGGGCTGCCCGAGTTTCCTCCGGTAATGTCATTGTTACTGAGGAATGCTACCGGCATCTTGCCGTCTTCAAGAGCGTACCTGCCGAAGTCCTGGTCCTTCCACAATTGCTTAAGTTTCTCGGGTACAACGAATTCCCAGTTATTCGGGTCTTCCTTCTCCATCACACCGTCAAGCGTAGTGTAGTAGCGATAGATGACGGCGTCCTTAGGCGAGTATCCCTTTACGGTACCATATGTGAGTCGCATTGTAAAGTTCGCGTCCGGATATGAAGGTTCGCCGTCCTTCCACTCGAGAAGACCTGCGGTATATGTCTTTCTTGCCGCTGCAAGCGCTCTGTCCGCCTCGATGGTCTTGCTGTATTCCTCAAGAACCTCGTTCATCACCGACTTGGCGAGAACATATGCAGGGTCTTTGAATACGCCTGTTCCGAGTTCATGGATTGCCGCTTCAAGGCTTTCCGCGCTTGTGAATACGCTCTTCTCGAAGAGTTCGTCCACATATGAATCGAAATCCATGGTGGCGAAGTCCGCTCCAAGGCCCTTGAGGTAGTTTTCCTGTGCGGCATTCTCGCGATAGAAGTTCAGGAGTGCCTTTGCGACTTTCTTGTCGGTGCCTGCAGAGTAGTCTCCGTATGCCGGTGCGACTGCCTTGAATGCTGTCAGGAGCGCCGTTGTGGTGTCTGCGCCGCTGTGGAGCTCTTTTCTGAATCTGTTGCTGAGGTTGTTCGCAAAGCCTGAAACCTCGATCTTGTAAACGGATTCAAGGGCTGTAGTGTATGCGATATTGGCCTCACGTCCGCTTTCCACGCCATTTGCAAGATCCTGAAGCACAGTGCCGTACTTGGCCTGTCGCTTGCCCTTCCTGTCTGAATTTACCCAGGCCATGAAGTCTGCCTCTTCCTGCTCTGCGCGACCGATGATGTCAAGTTTATCGAAAGCGAGTTTCATACCCTGCCACTTCTTCCATCCGTTGGTAGAGCCTGAGTATTTGCTCGCATACTGGATCTTCACCTTCGGATCTGCAAGCATGTCCTCGAGCATCTCGTTCTGACGTACTGTACGCGCTGCGATTCTCACGTCGTTCTGCTCGATCTGGAAGCGGAGTTCAGGAGATGTCTGGAAACGAGTGGTTCGTCCAGGATATCCCATGATCATTGTGTAGTCTCCTTCCTCTACTCCTGCAACTGAAATTTTGAGATGGTCCCTGGTCTTGAGAGGAACGTTCTCCGCAGAGTAGTCGGCAGGCTCTCCTTTCTTGTCGGCATATACGCGGAACATAGAGAAGTCTCCGGTGTGACGAGGCCACATCCAGTTGTCTGTGTCTGCACCGAACTTACCGATAGATGAAGGCGGAGCACCTACAAAGCGCACATCTCTATATATCTTATATACAATGAGATACTGAATGTTCTGGTTGTAGAAGTTTTCTGTGATCACGCGGCAGTTAGGATTCTTCTTCTCCGCATTCTTGACGAGTTCCTCCATCTGTTCAGCGACAGCCTTCTTCACGAGGCTCTCTGCATCCTCCTGGCCATTGAACTCCTTCTCGGCCTTCTGTCTTGCCTTGTTGAGGGCAGGTGTGATGTCCTCCATGTATTTGAGGAATGTGACTGTAAGGCCCTCGCAAGGAAGCTCCTCGCTACGGTTCATCGCCCAGTAGCCGTTCTTGAGATAGTCGTGCTCCACGCTGCTGAGTTTCTGGATATTTCCATATCCGCAGTGGTGGTTGGTCACAAGAAGGCCTTCCTTGGAAATGATCTCGCCGGTACAGCCTCCGCCGAACTGCACTATGGCGTCTTTCAGCGAGTGGTTGATATTGTAGATCTGCTTAGGTGTGATCTCGCAGCCCAGCTCCTTCATCTGTTTGCCGTTCATTTTCTGAAGGAGAGGAAGCATCCACATTCCTTCATCTGCCATTGCGCTGCCGGCAAAAATGCTCAGCGCAGTAATGATGCATAAAATCTTTTTCATATGTGGTGTCTGTTGTTTTTGTCTTTTCCGTTCTTCCCGATTCCCGGTTCATTCCTGAATTCCGACGACTGTAGTTCCCGATCAGAAAAGGGTGGGCTCGAGTTGCTTCAGGTGGAAACTTTTTCTATGGTGCGGCGTGTAGCCATGTGCAATGATGGCCTCTACGTGCTCCTTGGTAGGGTAGCCCATGTTCCTGTCCCATCCGTACTGTGGATATTCGCCAGCCAGGCGTCTCATGTGCTCGTCCCTGTAGGTCTTGGCCAGTACGGATGCGGCTGCAATGGAAGCGAACTTCGCGTCGCCCTTCACAATACATTCGAAAGCATAGTCATCAAAAGGCTTGAACCTGTTGCCGTCTATCAGCAGGAACTCCGGCTTGACGCTCAGTTTCCTGACAGCCCTCTGCATTCCTGTGATTGATGCATTGAGGATGTTTATGGTGTCGATTTCTTCTGCGGAGACTTCTTCGACCGCCCAGGCTATGGCCTCCTTTTCTATGATAGGCCTGAGGATGTTCCTTGCCTTTTCGGTCATTTTCTTGGAGTCGTTAAGGAGAGGATGATGGAAGTCTTTCGGTAAAATGACCGCGGCGGCGAAGACAGGGCCGGCCAAAGGGCCTCTTCCGGCTTCGTCGCATCCAGCCTCGATGAGGCCTTCGTGGAGATAATTTAAAAGTGTTTCTTTCATGCGTATCTTGCAAAAATACGCATTCTATTCTTTCCCGTCAATAATTTTCTTGAGCATTGATATCAATTCATTCTTTCCTTGGATGGTTTCGTTTTTTCCCTGGATAGTCTCCTCGAGCGAGCGCACTATCTTTTCCAGGTCGGAAATTCTTGTCAGAAGGGTCTTTTCACGGTTGCCGTATTCGGCCTGTGCTTCCTCCAGCCTGCCGTCTGATGGGCTGGGGCTGAATCCCAGCAGCAGCCTTTCCATACTTACACCGGTGGCTTCGGCAATTCTGAACACATTGCCGTTGATGATGGCGGTAGGACCCTTTTCGATATCCCTATATGCTGTGAGTGAAATGCCTATAAGAAGGGCCATCTCTTCCTGGGTCTTTCCGCATTCCTTTCGGGCCTTGCGGATATTTTCCTTGACAGATGAATTGTCCATAACTCCTTTCAGTTTAGTAGGAGGACAAAAATATCTGCTCTTTCGACGTTATATAAACAAGAAAAACCGACGAATAAAAAGCAGAACTTGTTAAAGAAACAGAAAAAGTTATAAAAAACAGAAAAAAGTGACGGATG
>JAEIGA010015312.1_pt1 | contig 11682 bp, 13 predicted proteins | sample 9270691 | NCBI WGS metagenome assembly JAEIGA01 (sample SAMN17057246, study PRJNA624740) | gut metagenome | biome: biome; isolation source: fecal sample | host: Bos grunniens | place: China: Xizang | collected 2019
TGTTTTTTCTAAACTTTTATGAAATGTATTATTATCATGCCAATAAGATAATATTCCTTGTTCTTGTTCTGGGAAATTAGCACGTGGGTCGGTTTTTTTGTATGACATAAAATACTCCGTATTTTGTGGTCTTTTTTACTATTAAAAAAAGGCGCATGCGCGCCCCAGCCACCGCAGAAGCGCAGTTGCCAGTTATTTAATAATAATTATTGTTGCCTGTTTCATTTTTGTTTGTTTTGTATTTCTGGTGCCGGTGATAGGACTTGAACCTACGACCCCCTCATTACGAATGAGATGCTCTACCAGCTGAGCTACACCGGCGTCGCAACCGACTATAAAACATATTTAAGACAATTTCCAGTGGTTTTTTACTTGATTGGTCTGGCAATATACGCCCTAACATATGTTGGTGTGCGTTTCGGATTCTGGGGATCGTATAAAATGCCATCATTATCAAGTGTTATTTTTATGTCACCATATCCAATGCCACTTTGATTGCGTGTATCATTTTTATGTAACAAACGTGTTGAATCAACAATTCTTAATTCTATATCATTACCAGAACGACTAATGATTTTATCAACAATCATCATATGTCCATTACCATCATCATATATAGTTATTAAAATATCGTCACAATCTATATCAAGAATATTTTTATGAATTTTCCAGTAATGCAAATTTTCTGGATGATTATAAATTCGTTCAAAATCCTGGCAATAGAAACGATTGATTTTCAGAAAATCTGTCGAACGCAAATAGCCCTTGATTTCGGCTAGTGCGCGTAAATATCCATTTGTTCCAATGTACCATGCAATAAATCCGCTGCAATCAAATTGCATAAAATCACGATTGTTTTTGCGAGTAATAATGTTTGTATGATTGTATTCAGATAAAATATCACCACTTAAAATTTTATTCACAATTTCATCGTGTTTCATTTTATGCCTTTATTTTACGTAAAACAACCATAATGCCCGCAGGGGTCATGCCCGGTATGCGCGATAAATCTGCAATGTTCTCAGGTCGCACGGTATTCAGCTTTTCGATTAACTCATTTGTCAAACCTGGCAGATTGTCGTATTTAAAATCAACGGGTATCTTCTGATTTGCATCGCGTTTATATGCCGCAATTTCACGTTCATTGCGTGCAATATACCCGGCATAAAATTTATCATTTTCGGCAATTATGTCCCGTTTCAAATTATAAATTTTATCATATTGTGTTTGTGATAACAGCCCCAGTTTAACACCGATTTTCCCTAATCGTGCGATTGCATTATCCGCGCGCAGGTTTAAGCGATATTCTGCACGCGATGTAAACATACGATATGGTTCATCAACCCCCAATGTTGTTATGTCATCAATCAACACACCAATCATCGCGTTTGTCCGGTCTAGTTCCAGGTAATCCGTTCCCAACGCAAATGCTGCGGCATTTGCCCCAGCGACCAGCCCTTGGGCGGCGGCTTCTTCGTATCCGCTTGTGCCATTTATTTGTCCGGCCATGAACATGTGTGGCAAATCTTTGCTTTGTAATTTATCGTTTAATGCGCGCGCATCAATTGCATCATATTCTATTGCATATCCATAGCGTGCAATGCGTGCGTTTTCCAGTCCCGGTATGGTACGAATCCAAATATCTTGGATGTCGCGACCAAAACTGGTCGAAATGCCATTGGGGTAAATAATATTGCTGTTATATCCTTCTGGTTCCAAGAAGACGTGATGCGATGTGTGTTCTGGGAAACGCATAACCTTGTCTTCAAGACTTGGGCAATAACGCGGCCCGGTACCAACAATATCACCATTATACATTGGCGCATTTTTTATGTTTTCACGAATAACATTATGCGTTGTTTCATTTGTATGTGTGATATAGCACGCCGAATGATAATTGTTATTTTTATCCCCTATATCAAACCAGTCGTGTGGGGTGTCAGGCTCTTGGATTTCACATACATCCCAATTAATCGAATCACGATAAATTCGTGCCGGGGTCCCCGTCTTTAAGCGTAAAATTTTAAATCCCGCCACACGCAGAATATCTGAAATATTTTTATCCGCCGCCTGGTATGTGCCATCATCTTGCAAGCGCCCTGATGATATTTTTTCGTCCCCACGTGTGACTACACCATGCAAAAAAGTTCCCGTGGTTAAAACGATTGATTTGGCCACGTACGCATTATTTACTGTCTTTTTTTGAATATCTAAATCATCAACAGATTCATATTTTATATCCAGATTTTCGTATTCCGATAAAATATCAACGATTGCGTCATGATATAAATCGCGGTCAATCTGTGCGCGCAGAGCCTGGGTCGCCGCACCGTGTGTTGCATTAAGTGTGCGCCAATGAATACCTGCACGATCCGCAGCGCGTCCCATAACCCCGCCCAGTGCCGACATTTCAGCCACCATTTGTGATTTACCGGGACCGCCAATACTGGGGTTGCATGACAATGCGCCCAAATCACTTTCCGCCATCGTCATCAGCAATGTTTTTGCACCACGACGGGCGGATGCCGCCGCGGCCTCTACCCCGGCATGTCCACCACCAATAACGATTACATCATAATTTTGCATTGCTTAGAAACGCCCCATACCACCATTTACATGTAATGTCTGACCATTGATATATGCGGCTTCGTCCGATGCCAGGAATACGCACGCGTTCGCAATATCGTCTGGTTCGCCAAATCGACCGGCCGGAATTTGGCTCAGGTACGTTTTCTTTAATTCTTCTGGCAAAACGTCAGTCATCGGTGTTTTGATAAAGCCTGGCGCGATCGCGTTTGCGGTAATACCGCGTGATGCAACCTCGGCGGCGATGGATTTTGTCATTGCAATCATACCACCCTTGGATGCGGCATAGTTTGCCTGGCCCGGGCCGCCAATTGTACCGATGATTGATGCCATATTGATAATACGACCAAAGCGATTCTTCATCATTGGCATAATTGCCGCACGGCACATTTTAAAGCAAGAACGCAGGTTTGTGTTTATAACCTCGTCAAATTGTTCATCACTCATACGCATCAATAATGTGTCGCGTGTAATACCGGCGTTATTAATCAAGATATCAATTTTCCCAGCCGCTTCGATTGTATTCATAACCAATTCAACCGCACCACCATCGGCCGCCAGGTCACATGGAATTTTAATGTATTCGTCACCAAATTCGGCGTCCAATTTTGCCACGTTACGTCCGGACACAACAACGGTTGCGCCGGCTTGTTTCATCTTGCGTGCGATTGCACCACCGATCCCACCGGTGGCACCCGTGATAAGTGCAACTTTCCCTGATAAATCAAACATATTATATCTCCAATTTCTTTGCGGTTATTTTATCTGTTATGCGTGAACACAGCCCCGTTAATACGTTGCCTGGTCCAACCTCTATCTGTTCGGTAATACCAAGCGCAGCCATATTCAAAACGCTTTCACGCCAACGAACGCCGTGCGTCATCTGGTACACCAACGCATCTTTGATTTCATCAATATTTGTTGTGGGCGCACATGTTTTGTTTAATATGATTGGTACGATTGGCGTTTTAAACTCAACTGTTTCCAGTGCCGTGCGCATTGCATCGGCGGCCGGTATTTGCACACGACAGTGAACCGGTACAGACAATGCCAATGGCATTGCGCGTTTTGCACCACGTTCTTTCGCGATTTCCATTGTTTTTTCCACAACATCACGCAGGCCAGAAATCACAACCTGACCGGGACTGTTATCATTTGCAACATCACAGTCTGTTTCTGTGCAAATTTCACGCACCGCATCAATGTCCAGTCCCAAAATAACCGCGGTTAATCCCGCACCAGCCGGTGCCGCACTTTGCATTGCGTTTCCACGTATACGCAACAATTTTGCCGCATCCCCAACGGACAAGGCGCCCGCCGCGCACAGCGCAGTATATTCACCTAAACTGTGTCCTGCAACATATTCTGGTAAATTTGCGCCTGATGCGCGTAACATCGCAATCGATGTTGCCATAATTGCCGGTTGAACATTTGCGGTCAGTGTCAGCGTATCTGCCGGACCATTAAATATAATATCTGATAACTTTTCGCCTAATGCCGCATCCACCGCATCAAATACGGCACGTGCTTCCGCATTATTTTCATAAAGTTCTTTTCCCATACCAACGCTTTGTGCGCCCTGGCCCGGAAAAACAAAAATAGATGACATATTTTGCCCTTTGTTAAATTACATTTGAATTATACTTTGCGAATACTAAATTCGCAACCGCAATAATTCTGACGATAAAAGTTAGAATCGCGGTTAATCTGTACACGTAAACTTTCATCCCATTTGATTGGTAAATACTCAATGTTGTCACACGCAACTTGTGCGGCGGCGTCTACTTGGGATTGGTCTTTATGACGGGAAACGCCCAACACACTTGCAATCGCATTATATCCATTTTCGTGTGCAAAACGCGTTGCGCGACGGAAACGATATTCAAAACATAATGAACATCGTGCACCGCGTTCGGGTGCATCTTCTAAACCGTGCACGGCATCGCGCCACGCATCGTGATCGTATTCCAGAACGGCATATTTTGCGCCAACGGATTCACAGTATTTTATCTGTTCAGCCATACGTTTTGTGTATTCGGATTCCGGAAAAATATTTGGATTAAAAAACAGGACAATAAAATCATCGACGCCATCAATTACACCATCGGCCAGTTGTCGTATTGCGCCTGCGCTACATGGCGCGCAACAAGACAATAATACAACACGCAATTTTCCGTCAGTCATTTATTTGCAGTTTCTATAAATTTGATGTGTGTGCAGTTTAATTGCGCGATTTACAACCTTTTGTGCGGCTTCGATTTCATTCAAAGAATGTGTCTGAATTGTTATTTCAGGGGTGTTGTTGTCTGATATTTTATAAGATACATTTGGTAAACGTTCTGAAATATAACTTGCTAATTTGCAAGCATTCCCACTTTGACACACCGGAACAAAAGATGGGTTATTAAACTTTTGTGCAGATTGACGACATTGATTGCATTGCATGGTCGCCCTGGTTAAGTGTCCCATAGATGCGGGTGTGGTTTTTATAAATATTTTTACATTTTTAAACTGAGTCATTATATTCCCTTTTATTTAATAAATTCTGAACCAATAATTGCGTCATCAGCCAATTCAATAATATTCTTATCATCATCACCAATCCCCAGTTCAGATGTGCCACACATCATACCAAAAGATTCAGTACCGGCCACGGTGCGTTGGGTAATAGTTTTTTTCATTGTTGGCAATTGTGCCCCAACTGGTGCCAGTACACTTATCATTTCGGCGCGTACATTTGGTGCCGCGCACACAATTTGTATTGGTTTTTCAGCACCATAATCCACCGATAAAATATGTAAATCATCGCGTGCTGGATGGTTTTCAACAGATATTATTTTCGCAACAATTGGTTTTGGTGTGTTGTCTTCCTTTTTTGGTGCGTACTTTTCAGTTAGATGCGCAACTGTTTCATCATCAATACGATTGAACAGGTTTTCTGGCACAATAAACTCTGCACCGTCTGTAATGCGGCGTTCGTATTTTTCTGGCCATGATAAATCTTGTGTCGTTGTAAACACGTTCTGCATTTTTTTTGCCGCCGTTGGGATAAAGGGTGCCGACACGCGTGCGTATAAATCAATCAACTGAAAGCATTCATTTAACACCGCACCCGCTGAATCCATATCACCATTTTTTACCAATGCCCATGGTTCTTTTGCGGTCATATATTCATTACCAATTGCATACAGACCACGTAACGCTGCAATTGCCGCACGGAATTCACAGCCTTCCAGCGCAGATGTTAATTCCGCCAATTTTTCGTTAATCTGTGATTCTAAATTAGAATCCGTCGCACCCGCATTTGGAACATTGTTACCAAAGTTTTTAGCGGTTAATTTGCATACACGTGATACAAAATTCCCCAGCATCCCATTCAGGTCTTTATTTACAATATCGGCAAATCGTGCGATTGTGAAATCGGTATCATCTGTTTCTGGCGCACTGGCTAACAAGGCATAACGCCAGCAATCTGCCGGTGCTTCTGTAATTGCACTGTCTAAGAATATGCCGCGTTTTTGTGATTTGGAAAACTTCCCCCCCTCAAAGTTCAAGAAATTCATCCCTTTTAACATGTCTACTGTTTTCCAGTTGTCGTTCATTGCCAACTGTTGTTCTGGGAAAAACACAGAATGAAATTTAACATTATCCTTGCCCATAAATTGTGCATAGTGTGCATCTGGATTTTTCCACCATGATGCCCAATTTTCATTTGCGTATTGTGATATAGAAACATAACCCCATGGTGCATCAAACCAAACATAGAAAACCTTGTTTTCGTATCCGGGCTTATTAACCGGAATTCCCCAAGGCAAATCGCGTGTGATAGACGTGTCGCGCAACCCTTCGTTTGCCCAACCACGTGCAATTGCCGCCGCCGATTTAGACCATTTTGGTGCGTGTGTTGATAACCATTCTTTCCATTTATCTTCGATTTTAGATGCCAAGAAGAATAAATTTTTTGTTGCACGTGCCTCAATTTTATCACTACCAGATATCGCGCTGCGTGGATTGATAAGTTCTGTTGCTTCATAAGTTGCACTGCATTTATCGCATTGGTCGCCACGTGCGTTTTCGTATCCACATTTTGGACACGTGCCAACCAATTGACGATCCGCCAAGAACATATCATCATCCACAGAAAATGGCTGAATTGTTTCGCGTTCTTCGATTAAACCCTGCCCGTCCAGGCGTTCAAACAATTCATGAATCAACTTTTCTTGCTTTTCTGTATGTGTACGACCATACAAATCGAACGACAGGTTAAAATCACGAACTGCCCGTAAATGTTTTTCATAATATTTGTTATTGTATTCAATAATTGGCAATCCCTCGGCGGCGGCACCAACAACGGCGGGCGTTCCATGTTCATCAGCGCCGCATACAAATAAAACATCACGTCCACGCGCGCGACAAAAACGTGCATAAACATCACTTGGTAAATAACATCCAATCAAATGCCCCAGGTGTAATTCACCATTTACATACGGTAATGCAGACGTAATTAAATATTTTTTTGCCATTTTTTGTGCCCTTTTTATTATCTTGCAAATTATAAAGCATATTTTGCATAAATCAATATTTATAAAAATCTTGTAAATGCACGATTTTGTGATACGTTTTCAAAAAAAGAGGTTGTTATGAAAAAGCATTTACACAAATTACCATTGTCTGTTGTTGCAGGGCTGTGCCTGATGGGGTGTGGCGGAAATCGTACGAATAACACAGATAATTTGTATTCAGAATCCAATAATTATAAAATTGATACTGTTTACGTCTTAAACACACACCCAATCACGCATTCAACCGTCAAGCGTATTTGGGCGACGGATAAATCAGGGATTGATTTTCAAGGTACATTTGATTTGGTGGATGACGTTGTTCTGCCTCAGACCGGTGATATTATTGTTTTGGCATCCAACCCAAATTCTATATTAGATAATTACAGGGTTATAAAAAATATCACTGCTGAAAAACGGAAGTCAGACTATATGAACTCTAAATAAAAACACCGGCATTTGCCGGTGTTTTTATTTGATTATTTATTTGGAATAATTTTAATTTCTACACGACGATTTTGTGCACGTCCCGCTGCATCCGCATTTGATGCAATCGGATTGGACGAACCCATACCCAATACTTCAAAGCGTGATGATTTTACGCCCTGCCCTTGCAAATATGCCGCAACGGATTGTGCACGTGATTTAGATAATGCTAAATTATAATCTGCGGATCCGGTGCTGTCTGTATGACCAGAAACCATAACTGTTGAATTTGAATATTTATTCAAAACCTTGGCCACGGAATTTAATACCGGATAGAACGACGAATTTATATCGGCGGAATCTGTTCTGAATGTAATGTTGCCCGGCATAATCAGGCGGATACTGTCATCTGATTCAACAACCTGAACACCGGTTGATGCCAATTCTTGGCGCAATTCTGCGGCCTGAACATCCAGATAGTATCCAACGCCACCACCAACGGCCGCGCCCGCTAATGCCCCGACCAGTGCGCCTTCGCTGCTGTTGCGGCTGCCGATTAAGGCGCCGGCGGTTGTTCCGATTGCGGTACCCCATGTTGATTTTGAAATCTGGCTTTGTCCCGTGTATGGATTAACGGTTGTGCACGCCGTTAATGCAAGAATAGCAAATACTGAAACTAACTTTTTCATCTTTTCTCCTTTATTGTTATACCCAGATATTAAAACATAAAACCTAGAACGTCAATCGCATACCAGCCGATACAAATGGTGTTTTTGATGTTATGCCCAATGATATCCACCCATCGACATTTGCACTGTATTTATATCTAAATGAACCGATAAGCATGTGATCCATGAAATCATCCACATCACGATTCCAAATACCGGTATCTGAAAACATATATGTCAAAGAAACGCTGTATTGTAACAAATCGTAACTGACCCCTGTACCGGCAACAATTCCATCAGATACCGACCCAATCGGATTATCGTCATAAATCAAACGTGCGGTTGTACCCCAAATCCAACTGTTGTACTGAATGTTCATTCCCGCGGTTAATTGTGTGCGTGAATCTGCGGTAACCGGTGGCGCATAAACATCAGTACTGAACCCATGTGGATTATCCATAAAAGATGCGCCAATTGAAAAAGCACGTTTAAGCTTGCCTTCTGACTTGCGAATTTTCAATCCGCCGTCCACCGCAAAATCATAGTCGTCTGTTATCCCCGCCAGCGACAATCCATATTGCACACCGTTAACTTGATTTGTTGCAACATTAACCCGCAGTGCGCCCCGCCCCGTGGTCAGTGTTGTGTCGGAAATAACAGGCCCCTCTGGTACGATTTTTTTATGAAATATTGGTCGGTCGTTTATCCGCAGGCCACCAACATCCGGTAACCCAACACCCAATTTTCGTGCAATTGAATCTGTAAAGCCAACCTCTATACGACCAAAATTCCGCATTTGATAAAAGCCAAAGGCCTCTCGAAATGCTTTGCCGTCATCTGTTGCGGCGGCGTCCAACGCATACACTGCGCCAAATTTGTGATTTTCATTTGCGTTTACGTTGATTTCCCCACGCACGCGCCAATCCCCAATAAAAAGTGGTGTTTCAAAATCGGGCTGAATAATGCCGCCTGTTCCATATCCTGTTAATTTAAAATTAAATTTACCGGCATCGTATTCAAGCGCATACGCCCCACCCCCAGACAATACCAAAGCAATTGTCGCAACATAAATTTTTCTGTAAAATCCCATAATCCCTTATCCTTGACTTTCTTTCAAAATCGCATCACGCAGTTTATTATATGCGCGTTCTTCGATTTGACGTACACGTTCTCGTGAAATACCATATTTTTGTGCGCAAGATTCCAGCGTTGCCACCGGATCTGATAAACGTCGTGCCTTTAATATTTCGCGGTCGCGTTCTGGTAATGCGTCCAGATGCTTGCGCAATAATTCGTATCCACGTCGGCGAAATTCAATACGTTCCAGTGAATCTTCGATATTTGCACGATTGTCCGCCAGGTTAGACAGGATGTCTGATGCCCCCTCGTCCCCGACGTGCGCAGGTGCGTTTAATGAAACGTCGCGTGCCCCCACGCGTGTTGCCATACGCTTTACATCGTTTTCCGGTACGTCCAGATATTCTGCGATTTGTTTTGTTTGGTCATCACTTAAGTTGTTGTCCATTATCCCCAATGCCCGTTTTGCCCGCGCCAGGTTAAAGAATACCCGCTTTTGGTTCGCAGATGTTCCGATTTTTACAATTGACCAGTTATTAAGAATCGTTTCATAAATTTCCGCCCGTACCCAGAACATAGCATAGGTTGAAAATCTGAATCCTTTTTCTGGGTCGAACTTTTGCAGTGCCTGCATCAGGCCCATATTACCACTTGCGATTAAATCACCAACCGGAATACCATAGTTTTTAAAATCATACGCCACCGACACCACCATCCGCAAATGTGACGCCACCAGGCGTTCCCCCGCACTTTGATCGCGATTTTTAACCCATTGTGTGGCATATTCGTATTCTTCTTCGGCGGACAGCAGGGGGATTTTCTGTACTGTTTGTATATATTGCGCCAGGCCGGATTCATCACTGACCCCACGGGCGGCAACCAGTGAAGTATTTGTTTGTACCGGTAAAGCGTTCTTGATTTGCTTTTTCATAACTTTTATAGTATATCATAATTTGATAATTATCAAGCACAGGAGATTTACAAATGTCATCAATCTTATCAAGAAATCAAAAAGTTGTCCCGCAAAAGAAAACACGTCAAGAATATGCCGAAGATGCCCTTTATCGCGAGGTGTGGGAAGATGTAAATAACGAAAAGACATTAAAGTTTATAAAGAAATACTATCGTTATTTAATTGCGGGTGCGCTGGTTGTTTTGATAATTGCGACCGGTTTTCAGATTGGCGCACGTCACATTGCGGCACAAAAAATGCATACCGCTGAAATGTATGAAGATGCCCTGGCCAGTGTTGATGCGAATAATTTGGCACACTTTGCCGATGATGCATCTGGTGCGACGGCGGATTTAGCCCTTTTTCAGGCATATTTATTAGATGGTGATGTAAGTAAACTGGAACGTTTGGTAACCGATGGTGACACGCGTGATTTTCGTGACTTGGCACGCTTGCATATCGTAAATGTTCGTGGTGATGAGATGAGTGCCACGGATGTTGAAAAATATTTGTCTGATTTAGATACAAAAAGTTCTCCTTTTTATTACACCGCATCCCTGACCATTGCCCAGAAATATCTGGCCGATGGCAACCGCGAATCAGCAAACAAATGGTTGGATAAAATTTTAAATGACAAAGATGCGCCGGCATCTATTGTTGGTACGGCAACACCCCTGCGCTAAGGATTAAAAATGAAACGCGCAGTCTTGGGGCTTTTATCGGTATTGGCATTATGTGCGTGTGACAAACACGACCCGATTTTGCCGGGCACACGTTCGCCAATTTTTGATATGCCACGTATAAACATCTTGAATGCAGATATTCAGAATCTGCCGGATGTGGCGTATGAACCATCTGGCACGGATTGTCCATATACACGTGATGCATCGAATGTTGTATGGGATGGCTCGCGCAAGGTTTTCAGTGGTTTCGCCACGGATAACGCAGTTGCTTCTGATATAAAGCCGGTATGTGCTGGGAAATATATCTATGTCGGATTAACAACCGGCGAATTGGTAAAGATTGAACCAAGAACACGTAAAATAATATGGATTGCGGACATCTATCGGGCCAGTAATCTGACCGGTGGTGCATCGATGTTGGATATTGTTGCCGAACCAATTGTTCGTGAAAATTATGTGTATGTGGGTGGGCTGGGGGATGCTTTTTGCAAGATAAACGCAACATCTGGTGCGCGCATCTGGTGCACGAATATCAGTGTTCCAACAGATTTTATTATTGCAGGTGATGCGGCATTTGTTGTGGGTGCGGATAAAAAAATGTATGCGGTGCGCCTGACCGACGGTGCGGCATATTGGACGGTGCCAGTTGAAAAAATTGCCACACCAATATATGAAAATAAAACCATAACGGTTGGTAAACAACAATTTAATGCGGTAAATGGCAAATAAAA
>JAEIGA010015313.1_pt1 | contig 11682 bp, 8 predicted proteins | sample 9270691 | NCBI WGS metagenome assembly JAEIGA01 (sample SAMN17057246, study PRJNA624740) | gut metagenome | biome: biome; isolation source: fecal sample | host: Bos grunniens | place: China: Xizang | collected 2019
AAAGGAAGGTACACTCCCATGGGCCATTGAAATAAGCCCAAAAGCATGAATAGAAGACAGCCATCCGAATCGGTAGTAGAGTGCTAGTGTGTGAGTGGTATATAAGGAGGAGAAATCCAAAAACACGGCGGTGTTACGCTTGATATAGATTCGTAAGATTCTTGGCAGTTGACGTAAAAGGTCAACGTTCGGATTGGTTGAAACAAGGATTCATGCAGCGTTATTTTCGTCTTTTGCGGCAAAGCAGAGCATGACAAGCAAAAAGAATTCTCCTGAGAGAAATGAGTGAAATGTGTGTGTTGTTGGCATGCGAGTGAGAGTGGCAAAGGATAGATTAGGAAAGCGAGGATAACAAAAGATGTTAGATACTAAGAGTGAACAGAAATGACCCTTGGTTGCGGTGGTGAAAGTGCTGCGATCAAGGGTCATTTCTAATTTTAGGGATAGCAGGGTCCTATCGCGGACTCTTTTTTTATTTGAATTGTGCCAAACGATACGCGAAAGGTAAATCGGCAAAAAAAGAGCAAAAAAACACGATAAATTTATAAAATGCTGTTTACAAAATCACGCTTTTGTAGTAAAATATAGAAGAGAATAGCAAACGCAGCGCCAGCTTGCGTTTTTTTGAGGAGTTCAACATGGAGATCAAACAAGCTAGCCCCAAGTATCATCGCGTCTTGCTCAAGCTGTCCGGCGAAGCGCTGGCTGCAGGCGTGGATGATATTCTGAATTTTGATTTTATCCGTCAGATCGCATCCGTTGTCAAAAAATGCCAAGCCGCAGGCGTGCAGGTCGCGCTTCTTTGCGGTGCGGGTAACATCTGGAGAGGCCGTCAGGGTGGAAAGATGAACCGCTGCCGTGCCGACCATATGGGCATGCTGGCAACGACGATCAACGCGCTGGCCATCAAGGATACCTTCGAGCAAGAGGGCATCGACGCAGTCGTACTGAGCGCGGTCAAGATGGATACGTTTGCTGATTTTTACACCTCGCGCGATGCGATCGCCTCGCTGGAAGCGGGCAAGGTCGTCATCCTGGGCGGAGGCACGGGATTGCCTTATTTCTCGACCGATACCGCAGCGGCTCTTCGTGCGGCCGAGATCGAGGCTGACGTTGTCCTGATGGCCAAGAACATCGACGCCATCTACAGCGCTGATCCCAAACTGGACCCCACGGCAACGCGTTATGCCGAGCTGACGTACATGGAAATTCTGGAAAAGAATCTGCGCGCACTGGATATGAGTGCTGCGACCTTCTGCCAGGACAACAACATTCGCTGCTATGCGTTCGGTCTGTCCGACCCCGAAAACATCTATCGTGTTGTGATGGGTGAGCATATCGGCACCGAGATCCATAATTGAGTTGAAAATAAAAAATTGACATAAAACAAGCGGGGCACCAGCCCGCACATAAGGAGGAATTTATTATGAAGTTTGACACCAAACCCATGGAAGAAAGAATGGGAAAGGCCATCGCGTCTTTTGAAACCACGCTGAGCACTGTTCGTGCATCGCAGGCAAATCCCGGTGTTTTGGCCCGCGTTAATTTTGATTACTACGGCTCGCCTACACCCCTGAATAGCATGGCAGACATCCGTGTTGCCGATGCCAGAACACTGGTTATCACCCCTTACGACGCAACCACCCTCAAAGCAATGGAAAAGGCTATTCAGACGTCCGACATTGGTATCAATCCTATGAACGATGGTAAGGTTATTCGTCTGTCTTTCCCCCAGTTGACTGAGGAGCGCCGCCGCGAAATCAAGAAGCAGGTTCAGAAGTACGCCGAGGATGCTAAGGTTGCTATCCGTAACATCCGTCGTGATGCCAACGAGGATGCCAAGAAGCAGAAGAAAGACGGTATTCTGACCGAAGATGAGCAGAAGGCTGCTGAGAAGTCCATTCAGGATATCACCGATAAGTGCACTAAGAAGATCGAGGAGATCCAGGCAAAGAAGGAAAAGGAGATCATGGCGATCTGATCGACGTGATTTTTCATAAAGGGGGCGAAATGTGACTTTCATGTTTCGCCCGCTTTCCTATGTTATTCAGATGTGAAGAAAGGAGAATTGTATGTCGCTGTTTATCAAAAACAAAAAAAGCGTGACGCTGGACGAGCGATTGACGCATATCGCGTTCATCATGGACGGCAACGGTCGTTGGGCAACGTCGCGTGGCTTGCCGCGTGAGCAAGGGCATCGCGCAGGCGCCAAAGCGTTTCAAACCGTGGCGCAATATTGCGAAAAGCTTGGCCTGCAGGCTATGACGGTGTATGCGTTCTCCACCGAAAACTGGAAGCGTCCCGCCCGCGAAGTCGAGGCCATTATGGACCTGCTGGAGGAGTATATCGACTCCTGTGAAAAAGAGCTGAAGGATCATAGCGTGCAGTTCCACTTTATCGGCGATCGTACGCCGCTGCGTCCGGCTCTAAAAGCCAAAATGGACCGACTGGAGGAGATCACGCGGAATAATCGCATGATACTCAACATCGCCGTCAACTACGGTGCGCGCGCAGAGCTATGCCGCGCGCTGGAAACGTTGAAAGGCGAGGAACGGGCGATCAGCGAACAATCCATCAGCGAGGCGCTGTACACTGCCCATAGCGGCGATCCCGATATGATCGTTCGCACGGGAGGAGATCTGCGTATTTCCAATTTCCTTTTGTGGCAGGCGGCCTATGCAGAACTATATTTCACCGATAAGCTGTGGCCCGATTTCGGCCCGTCGGACGTTGACGCGGCAATTTTTGAATTTTACTCCAGACAGCGCCGCTACGGTGGCGTTTGACCGAGCTTGTGTTGGAGGTTTGATATGTTAAAAAGAATTATAACGGCAGTTGTCGCTATTGCGATTTTCCTGCCTGTGCTATATTTTTCCGAAACGATCGTATTTCCCATCGTGATGGCACTTTTGAGCCTGATCGGCTGCTTTGAGATGCTTCGTTGCACGGAGCTGATCAAAAAATACGCGCTCTCCGTCCCTGTGCTGGGACTTTCGCTTGCACTGCCTCTGCTGCCGTATTGGTACGACAGTGCCAAGGTCGAGCACGTTTGCCTGATGGCGCTGATCGTATTGGCCGTATATCTGTTCACCATTATGACGTTCTCGCGTGGAAAGATCACGCTGGCCAACGTCGGCAGCGCTTATTTGAGCTGCTTCTACATCATCGCCGCCTTTATGGCGCTGAGCTTGCTCCGCTATCGCGTGGCGGCAGGGGAGTACGTCTATCTCATTTGCTTTATTGGCGCGTGGGTGACAGATACTTTTGCTTATTTCAGCGGATTTTTGTTTGGCAAGCATAAACTCATCCCCGACGTTAGCCCCAAAAAGACCATCGAGGGTAGCATTGGCGGCACGCTGTTCTGCATTCTGGCTATGGTTGGCTACGGCTGGATTGTTCAGCTTGTTTCCAAAGGAAGCGTCACGGCAAACTATCTTACGCTTGCCGTCAGCGGCCTGTTTATCGCCGTTGTGGCGCAGGTCGGAGACCTTTTGATGTCAGCCATTAAGCGCACCTACGGTATCAAGGACTACGGCAAACTGTTCCCGGGACACGGTGGCGTACTCGACCGCTTTGACTCGGTGTTGGCAGTTGCGCTGGTTCTGATCGTTATTTCGTCTGTGAGCAATTTGTTTTTGGTGGCATGATGGAAAACGCAACGACAAAACGTGCGCCATTCTTGATTCTCGGCTCGACCGGCTCGGTCGGCACGCAGGCGCTGGATGTGGCTAAGCGATTGAATTTTCCTGTGGATGGAATTTGCGCCCATCGCAACGTCGGCGCGGTCGAAGTGCAAGCGAGAGAATTCGGCGTCCGCATTTGCGCCATGGCGGATGAAGCCGCGGCCAAGGAACTGAAGATTAAGCTTGCCGATACGTCCACCAAGGTCTATGGCGGTTCTCAGGGTATTCTGGATATGATTTACGAAAGCCGCGCTGATATTGCACTTAACTCGATGCTCGGTCAGGCGGGGCTGTTGCCAACGCTGGCCGTGATTGAGAGCGGTAAGCAGTTGGCGCTGGCTAACAAAGAGTCGCTGGTCGTTGCCGGTGAGATCGTAATGGCCAAGGCGCGCGAAAAGGGAATTACCATTCGCCCCGTGGACAGCGAACATTGCGCACTAGCCCAATGCCTGACGGCGGGAGCGCATAAAGAAGTGAGAAAGCTTGTTTTGACGGCCTCGGGCGGCCCATTCTTTGGAAAAACAAGGGAACAGCTTGAAAAAATGCGCGTGAGCGACGCGCTGGCGCATCCGACCTGGCAGATGGGACAAAAAATCACCATCGACAGCGCGACCATGATGAACAAGGGCTTTGAGATCATAGAAGCCTCGTATTTGTTAGGTATCCCCCAGAATAATATCGACGTTGTGGTTCACCGCGAAAGTATAATTCACTACATGGTGGAATATATTGACTACAGCATGATGGCGCAATTGGCCGTTCCCGATATGCGGCATTGCATCCAGCATGCACTGACCTATCCTGCCCGTGAGACGGGCGTCATCAAGCCGCTTTCTCTGACCGACGTCGGAACGCTGACCTTTGCTGCGCCCGATGAAGACACGTTTGTACTTTTGCGTTTGGCGCGTGAGTGCATGAGTGTCGGCGGCGCCATGCCTGCCGTGCTCAACGCGGCAAACGAGATCGCCGTTGCGGCGTTTTTGAAGGACAGCATCGGCTTTTGTGACATTTTTGATGCCGTACAGCATACGGTATCAGCACTCTTTGGTGGTGCATCTGCACATACACTGGATGAAATTTTAGACTATGATAGACAAGCAAGAGCATTGACGCAAGTCTATCTTGAAACGCGGGATTGACATCGCCCCGCATCGTTATCACAGAATAGAGGAGTATTGAATTATGATATATGTGATCGCTGCCGTTTTGATTTTTGGCATTTTGATCATGATACATGAGCTTGGCCACTTTACCGTTGCCCGTTGGTGCGGCGTTCATATCGAGGAATTCTCAATCGGTATGGGACCTAAGCTGTTGCAGAAAAAAACGAAAAAACACGGAACGCTGTTCTCGCTGCGTGCACTGCCCATCGGCGGCTACGTCAGCATGAAGGGCGAAAACGATGATGCGGAGGGCGACGATTCCTTCAGCCGCAAAAAAGTTTGGCAGCGTATTGCCATCGTCGTGGCAGGTGCTATGATGAACCTGATTTTGGGCTTTATCATTGTCTTTATCATCGTTTGCCTTTCCAAGGATCTTTTGGCCTCGACGACCATTCACAGCTTCCTTGAGGGCTCGACCAGTAACACTGAAAACGGCCTGCGTGTCGAGGATACCATCATCAAGGTCAACAACGTCTCTGTCTACACGGGCGAGGAGCTGACGTACGAGATCATGAACCAGGGCAACGAGCCCGTTGACCTGACGGTCATTCGCGACGGCAACAAGATCGTGCTGGAGGACGTTGTCTTCCCCCAGTTTGAGGACCAGAACATTATTTTCGGCGAGAGTGACTTTAAGGTATGGGCTATCAAGGATCCTTCGCTGTGGCAGCTGATCCGTGTTACCTGGCATCGCTCGGTTTCGCTGGTTAAAATGGTTTGGGATAGCTTGTTTAATCTGATCACGGGACGCTTTTCCGTTTCCTCGCTGTCCAGCCCCATTGGTGTGACGGCGGCGGTCAAGGATACCATCACCCAGAGCGGTTGGAACGCCATGCAGATCTTACAGTACGTGCTCAACATTACAGCGGTCATTTCCATCAACCTGGGCGTATTCAATCTGATTCCGTTTCCCGCACTGGACGGCGGTCGTTTCTTGTTCCTCGTCGTTGAGGGTATTCGACGCAAGCCGATTTCCCAGGAAATTGAAAGCAAGATCCACTTTGCAGGCATCGTGCTGCTCATGATTCTTATGGTGCTTGTGGTCAGCAAGGATATTATCGCGCTGATTTTCTAATCCACACGAAAACGAGGACTGAATTTTGAATTATCAGACCATCCGAAGAAAAACAAATGCCGTTACGGTCGGTAGTGTCGGCATTGGCGGCGAGCATCCCCTCGCCATCCAGTCCATGACCAACACCGATCCGCACGACGCGCTGTCTACCGCAGCGCAGATTTTGCGCTTGCAGGAGGCGGGATGCGATATTGTACGTGTCACGGTGCCCGATCTTGAGGCGGCGGAGTGCATTCCCGTCATTCGTCGGCAGGGCGTCAGAATTCCTATCGTTGCGGATATTCATTTTGACTATCGGGTAGCCCTTCGTTGCGCCGAACTGGGCATTGATAAAATTCGCATCAATCCGGGCAACATTGGCGATGACGACCGTGTCCGACAGGTGGCCATCGCTTGTAAGGAGCGCCACATTCCTATCCGTATCGGGGTAAACAGCGGCTCTCTTGAAAAGCATCTGCTGGCAAAATACGGCGCTCCCACCGCGCAGGCGCTGTGCGATAGTGCTTTGTATCATAGCGCTTTGCTTGAAAAATACAAGTTTGAAGATATCGTTATTTCTATCAAGGCCTCGGACGTGCAAACCATGGTCGAGGCGAATCGCCTTTTGGCAAAGGCTTGCCCCTATCCGCTTCACCTCGGTGTGACTGAGGCAGGAGGCGGTGAGATGGGCAGGACCAAGAGCGCCATCGGCATCGGCTCGCTGCTGCTTTGCGGCATTGGCGACACCTTGCGCGTTTCGCTGACAGACGATCCCGTCGAGGAGATCGCTGCCGCACAGCATATTCTGGATAGCTTGCAGATCGAAGGACAGAGCGGCATGAACATTGTCAGCTGTCCCACCTGCGGACGCACCCAGATCGATCTGATCGCGCTTTGCGAGCGGTTTAAGGCGACTGTACGAGCAGAGGGGCTCGACCGCATACCGATCAAGGTCGCGCTGATGGGATGTGTTGTCAACGGCCCCGGCGAGGCAAGGGAAGCGGACGTAGGCATTGCGGGCGGCCGTGGAGAGGGTCTACTTTTCCACCATGGCGAGATCGTCGAAAAGCTGCCCGAGAATGAGCTGATCCCTCGCCTGATTGCTGAAATCCGTGCGATGGACAAGCGTTGAAAAAGACACGAAAACTCTAAAATCTACAAGGAGAGAAGCATGGCAGAAATGCAATCAAATGCAGTGCCGAACCAGAGGTCGTTGCTGCAGATTTTGAAAAAATACGAACCGGGCATGCGCTACCGTGACATTCTCGAGAGCGCTACATCGCATAGCGTTCGTGCTGATAAAGAAAAGCGGATGCTTGAGATTTCCGCTCATTTTCCTGCGCCGATCGACAAAGAAGAGCTGTATGCCATGGAGGAGGAGATCCGCGTGGCGTATGATCTGGCGATCGTCAGAATTTTGCCGCATTACCCTGCGCAGTTCTATACCAAGGCATATATCCCGAATATTTTGATTGAAACCGAGCGTGTCGGCATCGTTGCGCGCGGCTTTTTCCGCCATTATGAGATCAATCTCAACGAAAACGAGCTGCACATCGATCTGCCCTTTGCTATCGACGGCATTCGCCTGATGGAAAGCGCACACACACCGCAGGTCATCGAGGGCATCATTCAGAGCGAGTTCGGCATCAAGATTCAGGTGTTTATTCACCACAATCTTAAGCTTCAGATGGGCTCGGAGAGCTATTCAATGGAGCACCGTCTGGAGGCCATTGACCGGCAGATCGCCCGTGCGGAGAGTGAATACGACCGTATGATAGAAAGCCGCCGAAACGGCGAGGAATTTGGTGATAACGGCGCGGCGGACGCGAACGAGCCGACCGTGCTTCCGCGCGTTCCGTCCATCTATTTTGATACCATTCCATTGCCCGAAAAGATTGGCGATGATACGTGGCGCATTGGCCACGCGACGTATGACGTCAGCGGTGCTGAGGTGCTCATTGGTCAGGCGTTCGATATAAGTCCTGTGACGCTGGCAAGTTTGACGCATCCTCAAAAGGGAATTGTCGTTCTGGGCGAAACCTTTGGCTATAGCGCGGAGCAAGCGCGTAACAGTGATAAATACAACGTCGTGTTCGACGTGTTCGACGGTGTTTCTTGTATTGAGGTTAAAAAATACGGTCTTGAGCTGGATGAGGAAAAAGAGCTGTCCAAGCTGATCCCCAACGGTACCGCTATCGCTATGCACGGCTATATCAAAAAAGAAACCCGTAAGAACAAGACTGATCTGGACTTTTCGTTCTTCTATAGCGACATTCTCAAGATCAAAAAGCTTGGTCGCATGGACAAGGCCGAGAAAAAGCGCGTTGAACTGCATTTGCACACTACCATGTCCAGTATGGATGCGCTGATCCCGCCCGACGTTGCCGTCAAAACGGCCAATCGCTGGGGAATGCCTGCCATCGCCATCACCGACCACGGCAATGTACAAGCCTATCAGAAGGCCATGCTGGCATCGGAAAAGCTGGGGCAGAAGGTCATCTACGGTCTTGAGGCTTACTTCGTCAACGATACGGCAAGTGCCGTTTCAGGTGTTTACGAGGGCGAGCTGGAGGAAGAGATGATCGTATTCGATATCGAAACAACGGGTCTCTCCACCCAGACCTGTAAGCTGACCGAAATCGGTGCGGTGCGTATCCGCGGCGGAGAGGTGCTGGATCGCTTTGATACCTTCGTCGACCCCGAGATGCCCATTCCGTCCGAGATTACGGAGTTGACCTCGATCACGGACGAAATGGTGGCAGGGGCACCAAAGACCAAAGAAGCCCTGCAGATGTTTTTTGATTTCATCGGCGACGAGGAGGGCAAGCCCAAGAAGTTGCTGATCGCGCATAACGCCAACTTTGATATCGGCTTTATCCGCTATTTCTCGGAGCAGTGCGGCATACCCTTTAGCAGTCCGTATCTGGACACCCTTGCACTGTCCCGCTACATTAACCCTGATTTGAAGAATCACAAGCTGGACACCATTGCCAACAGCTATAAGCTGGGTGAATTCCATCACCACCGCGCTTGCGACGATGCCGAAATGCTGGCCATGATTTACTTCCGCATGTGCGACCGCCTACGCGAGGTGGATATTCATAATTTTGCAGCCTTGCAGCGCGAGATGCTGGCCAATACCGACCCGCTCAAGCTGCGTCCGTATCACCAGGTTCTGTTGGTCAAAAATAAGACGGGATTGAAAAATCTGTACCGTCTGATCTCGTTCAGCTATTTGAAATATTATCGCCGTCAGCCCAGAATTCCCAAGACTGAGCTTGAAAAATATCGCGAGGGCTTGATCGTCGGTTCTGCCTGTGAAGCGGGCGAATTAATTCAAGCAATTCTCGATAATAAACCCGAGAACGTCATTGAGGAGATCGTTAATTTCTACGATTATCTTGAAATTCAGCCCATTTGCAATAACCAATTCATGATCGACGAGGGAAAGATCAAGGACCAAGAGGGTCTGCGCGATCTGAACCGCCGCATCGTGGCGTTGGGTGAAAAATACGGCAAGCCTGTTGTCGCTACCTGTGACGCGCACTTCCTCAACGACGAGGACGAGCTGTCTCGCAAGATTTTGCAGGCGGGCATGAAATTCAAGGATTTCGATCGCGATATTCATCTGTATTTCCGTACGACAGAGGAAATGCTGAAGGAATTTGCTTATCTTGGTGAGGAAAAAGCCTATGAGGTGGTCGTTGAGAACACCAACATGATCGCCGATATGATCGAGAACGATATCCGCCCGTTCCCAAAGGGAACGTTTACGCCTCATATGGAAGGGGCAGAGGAGGATCTGCAGCGCATTTGTTATGAGCGTGCAGAGAAGCAGTACGGTAAGCCGCTTCCCGAAATTGTTCATCAGCGTCTGGATAAGGAGCTGACTTCTATCATCAAAAACGGTTTTGCGGTGTTGTATATGATCGCTCAAAAGCTGGTTTGGTACAGCGAAAGCCAGGGGTATCTCGTCGGTTCGCGTGGCTCAGTCGGCTCGTCCGTCGTTGCCTCGTTTGCAGGTATTTCTGAGGTTAACCCTCTGCCGCCGCACTATTACTGTCCCAACTGTCAGTATTCCGAGTTCTTTACCGACGGCTCGGTCGGCTCGGGCTTTGACCTGCCCGACGCAAATTGCCCCAAGTGCGGCGCCAAGCTGTGCGGTGACGGCCACGATATCCCGTTTGAAACCTTCCTTGGTTTCTACGGTGATAAATCTCCTGATATCGACTTGAATTTCTCAGGTGAGGTGCAGGGCAAGGTACATAAGTACACCGAAGAATTGTTCGGCGCGGAGAACGTCTTCCGCGCGGGAACCATCGGAGAACTTGCCGATAAGACTGCCTACGGCTTTATCGCCAAATATCTGGAAGAGAAGGGCGTGTCGGTCACACGCGCCGATATGAACCGTCTGGTGGCCTCCTGCGTGGGCGTTAAGCGTACAACGGGACAGCATCCGGGTGGTATCGTCGTTGTTCCCAAGGAATACGAGATCTACGATTTCTGCCCCGTACAGCACCCCGCAGAGGATGCCAATTCCAATATCGTAACGACACACTTTACCTTTGAGTATTTGCATGATACGCTGCTCAAGCTCGATGAGCTGGGACACGATATTCCGACCAAATACAAGTGGCTGGAGCGCTATTCGGGAACCAGCGTTATGGACGTTAAGATGAACGACGAATCCATTTACGAGCTGTTCACCTCGACTACGCCTTTAGGCGTTCGGCCCGAGGACATCGGCGGCTGTCAGGTAGGAACCTGGGGTATTCCCGAGATGGGTACCCGCTTTTTGCAGCAGGTTCTCATGGACGCAAAGCCCAAGAATTTTGCCGATCTGCTTCAGATATCGGGTTTGACTCACGGCACCGACGTGTGGCTTGGTAACGCGCAGGATCTGATCAAGGACGGCATCTGCGACATTTCCAAGGTAATCGGTTGCCGCGACGGTATCATGCTTGACTTGATCCGCTACGGTCTTGAAAATGCCGTGGCATTTAAGATCATGGAAAGCGTTCGTAAGGGCAAGGGTCTGACGCCCGAATGGGAGGCAGAAATGCGAGCGCACGACGTTCCCGAGTGGTACATCGGCTCGTGTAAAAAGATCAAATACATGTTCCCGAAAGCCCATGCGGCGGCCTACGTTATGTCGGCTATTCGCCTTGGCTGGTATAAGATCTATATGCCGACAGTGTTTTACGCTGCTATGTTCACGGTTGCCCCCAAGGGCTTTGATGCCGAGATCATTCTGCGCGGCAAGAAGCATCTTGAAAACTACATCAAGGACATTGAGCAGCGCGGTAAAGATGCCAGCCCCAAGGAGCAGGATTCCATCCCGACCTTCCAACTGGCGATGGAGGCATATGCCCGTGGTATCAAGTTCCTGCCCATCGACATCAATATTTCCGATTCCAAGTGCTATCGTCCCGAGGGCGATAAGGCCATCCGCCTGCCGTTCTCCTCACTGGGAGGCCTGGGCGAAAATGCCGCAGAAAACATCATCAAGGCCCGTGAGGAAGAACCCTTCTTCTCGGTTGAGGATCTGCAGATCCGCGCCAAGCTGACCAAGAGTGTCATTGAGATCCTGCGCCGCAACGGCGTCTTGGACGGCATTCAGGAAACGGATCAGCTCAGTATTTTTTAACTAAATGAAAAGAACGCATCCGTTTGGATGCGTTCTTTTGTTTGTGAATATTACAGATGATACAAAACAGTTCCGCTCTTTCTGCCAAGCTTGACCGTATAGGGGACGCCGGGGAAAAGATCAAAGAAGTTGTCA
>JAEIGA010015314.1_pt1 | contig 11682 bp, 10 predicted proteins | sample 9270691 | NCBI WGS metagenome assembly JAEIGA01 (sample SAMN17057246, study PRJNA624740) | gut metagenome | biome: biome; isolation source: fecal sample | host: Bos grunniens | place: China: Xizang | collected 2019
CAAGGAGCGTTATGCCGACCAGACTCTTAGCCAGGCTATGGCAGCTATTGAGAAGAATCTCAAGGATGACAAGATGAGCAACCTTGTAACCTACAAGAGCGATATTATCCGCACTATCAATGCCGATATTGTTTTGCGCTATGCGTATGCCGAGGGCAGAACAGCAAACGGCATTGCACACGACAAGGGCATTGCCGCGGCTATAGATATGCTCAGCAAGCCTGAGACAATGAAGCAGATACTTACATCACAGCACACTGCCCGTAAATAGGACTAAACAGATATGATAAAGCGCGTACGCAAAGGACTTTCAAAATCTGGCCGCACAATACTCCTTGTATTGGGTGCGCTGATTGTCTGTGCCTCGCTCTTTATCACCTATCAGATGGCCGAGAGCCTCTCCGTCAAGGAGCGCCACGATGTAGAGCTATGGGCAGCGGCTATGGAGCGCGTAAACCGCGAGGCTATGGGCGACTATATGTCCGACCCCCTCGTATCGTCAATTATCAACAACCGAAATAATATACCTTTTATTATTACGGATGAGAATCTGCGCGTAGTGTCCTACCACCTTATCCCTGAGGAGGTTATCAAGGATACCGAGAGGCTTCACTCTGTGCTTGACCGTATGGCAAGCCACCACACCCCTATCATCGTAAGGTTCTGGTGGACTGCCGAGCATAACCACATTATCTTCTACGGCCGAAGTTCAACGCTCGTTATGCTCTACTTCTTCCCATTTGTGCAGATGATAGTCATCATCGCCTTTGTAGTGCTACTCTTTGTCGCCTTCCGCTCATCTAAGCAGGACGAGCAAAACCGCGTCTGGATAGGTCTTGCAAAGGAGACGGCGCACCAACTTGGCACACCTACCTCCTCGCTTCTAGGCTGGATAGAGTACCTCAAGGATCAGAGCGTAGACCCTATGGCAGTAGAAGAGATGAGCAAGGATCTGTCACACCTACGAAAGATTGTAGACCGATTCTCAAAAATTGGCTCCGACACTCCACTTGCAGTAGCCAATGTAAACGAGATTGTTGGAGACTGCGTAATCTACTTCCGCAAGCGCATTCCGCGTAATGTTACACTTGACTACAATGGTTTTACATCCGAGATTGTCTACTCAATGCTCAACACGGCCCTTTTTGAGTGGGTTGTAGAGAATCTGCTGAAGAACTCTCTTGACGCACTGCAGGGACACGGCGAGATATCTGTCCGCGTGTGGGCAAGTGAAACAAATGTGATGATAGATGTCACAGATACGGGCAAAGGTATCGCCAAGAGCAACTGGAAGCGAATCTTTGAGCCAGGATATACAACCAAGACCCGCGGATGGGGTCTTGGTCTATCTCTCTCCCGCCGCGTAGTAGAGGAGTATCACCGCGGTAAGATTGCCGTTGTGGACTCAGTTCTGGGCAAGGGAACAACTATTCGTATAACGCTTAAAAGAGCCTTTGAGTAATGCAGCTGCCGATTCTTGAACATACTCTAACACCTGAGCAGGCCTTTGGAGCAGCCTCAACATTAGTAGCACAGGGCTCAACTATTGGCAGCAGTGCTAACTACGGAGCGCTGTTTCAGATTGCTGTACTTGTTATTGGCTTTATCTACACCTTCTTTATTGTCAGGTACTGGGACTTTCTGCGTTACTTCATTATTGGCGCGTTAGGATTCCACCAGGGTAGCGACGAGAAGGCGCACATAAACCCCGCCGAGAAGACAAACATTGAGGTTGTAATGATTGTCCTGGGCCTTGTAACCCTTTCGCTCTGCTCACTGCGCGCAATAGAGCTCTATGGTACCGCTTATCTCACGACTCTATCAAGTAGCACTATACTTATTGCCATTGTAGGCGCTGTTTTTGGTTCTATAACGCTGATGCTTGTCTACCAATATGGGGTGGTCTATCTATCATCTGCAATCTGCGAACGAACAGATATTGGTCGTGCACTTATCGGGCTCAAGAGCCTCTATCTTGCCGTAGCTTTTGTTGCAGCAATACCATTCTGCATACTCTTTTTACTCTGGCAATCAACGCCTCCATTAGTCGCCATTTTGGGTGCTGGAATAAGTTGTGCTGTGGCGCTAATTCTCTTTGTTAAAGAGACTTTTTTATTCTTTGTTGGACAAAAAATTTCAATTTTACATTGGATTTTGTATCTTTGCGCCCTGGAAATCTTCCCCGTATCTCTAATTCTTGCGCCAATTCTGCGCTGAGAGTATCTGTGGAAGGGATTTTAAGTAAATTATGGCAGAGATCAAACGAATTTTAGTGTCGCAGCCAAAACCTGCGATTCTTGAAAAATCGCCCTTTTTTGAGTTGGCGAACAAGTACGACCTTGAGGTGGACTACCGCCCACTAATAGAGGTTAAGGGAGTCACCCCAAAAGAGTTCCGCTCTCAGCGCGTGGAGATTCTCGCGCACACAGCGGTCATCTTTACCTCTCGTACTACTATTGACAGTTTCTTCCGCATCTGCGAGGACGCACGCATCACAGTACCAGAAACCCTAAAGTACATCTGCTCTACCGAGGCTATTGCCCTCTACCTGCAGAAGTATATTGTCTATCGCAAGCGTAAGATTTCGTTTGCCGATGGTACATTTACCGGTATTGTCGAGCAGATTGTAAAGCACAAGGACGAGAAGCTACTCCTTGCACTCTCTGAGCCTCATAAGCCAGAGATTCCAGAGGCACTTACCCGCCTGAAGATTAACTACACCCCTGTAATCCTTGCTCGCACTGTAGCAAGCGAGATTACTGCAGAGGAGCTCCAGAGCTACGATATGCTGCTACTCTACTCTCCGTGGGAGGTTAAGGCGCTGTGCGAGAAGCTTACACCAGACCAGATGCCTATTATCAGTACCTTTGGTGAGGGTACACTGCGTATTGCATCTGAGAACCACCTACCTGTAAAGGCATTTGCCCCAAGCCCAACCGCTCCATCACTTGCTAAGGCTGTAGATAACTACATTTCAGCCGTACTTGCTGGTGAGCAGGTTGACGATGTAGAGTTTGCCGAGAACGAGCAGAACGAGCAGTTCCTTCGTACCCAGCAGACAAAGCTCTCAAAGAAGAGCCGCACTCGCAAAAAGTAGAGAATAGATAGATGAACAGCCTGACTAAGCCGGAACGATTGCACAGCTATGGCGCAATTCGCCGACTCTTTAAAGAGGGTCGTAGCGGCTTTGTCTACCCCTTCCGCTATCTTTACTATACAGAGGATGCTGCCTCAGCAGAGGCGGCAATCCTCTTTTCTACACCCAAGAAGTTCCACAAGCGCGCCAATAAACGCAACACTCTGCGCCGCCGTATGCGCGAAGTATATAGACTTAACAAGTCTCTGATACTAAGCACCATCGGCAACCACCGCATAGAGATTGCAGTAGTCTACTCAAGCAAGACTATCCACGACTATCACACAATAGAGAATGCTATCAAAAGAGTCCTTAGTCAAATTTCGTCAGAGCTGTAAGAGGCTCTTCACGCTTTCACTTATCGGACTTGTGCGCTTCTACCAAATCTGCATATCTCCACTCAAGCCCGCCTGCTGCCGCTTTACGCCCACCTGCTCACAGTATGCCTTAGAGGCACTGCGTAAACACGGAGCTATCAAAGGTGGATGGCTTGCCCTAAAACGAATCTTACGCTGCAACCCCTGGGGCGGTAGCGGATATGACCCCGTACCATAGTTTTAGCTACGCAAAATAGAGAATTTAAGAAAATTAGGGAGATTAGGGAATTTAGCGAAACACTCACTAAACTCCTTAAAATCCTTAAACTCCCTACTATTAGCCTCTATTAAAGCACCGCATTTTGTCGTCAAAAGGTAGTAGTTGCGCTGCATCGTAAAAAAGAGCAGTCGCGGATAGTACTAGTTCGTACAGCCGCGACTGCTATTTAAAGGATGTGGCGCAAATGCCACCTTTTCACGACAAAATTACTGTGCAGGAGTAATAGTAATAGGATACTCCAACGCCTCAATCTTGTAAGCACCAGACTGGCCTACCATAATTGTCTCATCGCCACGAGTAGAGATGATAAGCAGATACTGGTTGTCTGTACCCTCAACCTTGCTAATTGCGAGACGGCCACTCTGAAGCTCAAAGAACTCCTCGCCCTCTACGAATGAAGTGAAGCCACCTGTAAGGTTCTCGCCTACTACATAGCTTGCCTCAATGTTACCGTTCTCAGTAGTAAGGTTAAGCTTAAACTGACCGTTGATGCTGTTGCTTGTAAGAGTTACAACATTACCAGAAGTTGTAGAAGTAAACTCCTTAAAGCCCCACTGAGTGAGGTTGAATGGCCAAGTTGAGATAGAAGCAACATAACCAAGAGGACCCATATACTGACCACGGATAATTGCAGGCTCGTTTGTAGCAGCGTTTACAGCATAGATGTTGAACTCAAGAAGGTTGTTATCCTGATCTGGCATAGCAGTCATAAGGTTGATACCGTAAGGGTTGCCATCAGCATCTACACCCATATTACCTACAGGCAGATACACACCACCAGCTGCGCTCTCAAAAGCAGTGTAACCAGGGTCTGCAAGAAGGCAAGATGCCTCTGGAAGAGCCATTGTATCGAATGAACCAGTGAGTGCTGGATACATACCGTTAGCCATATAACCAGGGTAGTTGTCGATCTGTGAAATGTCATACATAAACAGTGAACACATATCACCAGCCTCGTTAGCAAGCATAAAGTAGAGACCTGGAAGACCTACAAGGGTAGCAAGATCCTGAGTATTAGCAAGCTGAGTGAAGTACATCTCTATAACAGGGATGGTCTTCTTAGCAGTAGTTACAGCAACAACAGTGCTGAGAACCTGAACGCCGTCAACATTCTCTACAGCAGCGTAGAAGTCATACTCTGTATCTGGAGCAAGATCCTCAACAGGAACAGCAGTCTCAGTATTAAGCTCAGAAGCAGCAAGAGCAACACCAGTCTCAAAAACCTTAGCAGCAGTTACGCCCTCAGTATACTTAGGAACGATAAGCCAAGCAGCCTTATCTGCGTTCTCAGTAGTAACCCACATAAGAACTGCATCCTCGTAAATCTCGTCCTCGTCAGCCTTAACAGCAACCTTTGGAGCTGGAGCTACAACAGGAGCTGCGCCAGTAGACATTGAAATTGCTGTAGCATAAACATCGTGAGCAAAGTTCTTTGCATAAGCATAAATCTTATACTCAGTAGAGTACTTAAGCTTTGAAACTGTTACAGCCTGATCGAAAAGAACATCTACCTGAGCATCAAGATAAGAGGCCTTCTCAATGAGCAACTCTGGCTCAGCCTCAACCGCTGGATCAACAGCCTCAACCCAGTAGTAGATATCGTCAGCGCCCTCTGCCTTAACATTAAAAGTTACTGTGTTACCAGCAGCCTCGCCAGCAGTAATAGAGAGTGTTACTGCAGGATAGTCATCTGCTATATCTGTGTTACACGCTGTGAACGAGCAAACTAGAGCCAGCAATGATGACATCATAAGTAAAAGTCTAAATTTTCTCATACGAATAAATATTTAGTAATTAATAATTGTAAAAACATCGCAAATTCGGCCCAAAATCAACTTTTTACACCGATTTGCAGTGCAAGATATAAATAAATTTTTTCAAAACAAAATCTTCCAACACTTTTCTGCGTTGGAAGAGCTTTTACTACGATTACAAATTGTAAGTACACGGCGCTGTTTTATAACAATTTGTAAGCAACATTCTATAAAACCCATTTAACTATTGAAGTATTAGGGGATTATAAAAAAATATTAAAAATTTACATCTTCTACCGTTTCTACATCACCAACAAGCATTTTCACCGCTTTAAGCCCCTCTGGACCGAGATTTACGGTATATTCGTTGACAAAAAGCGAGATGTGTTGATCTATAACACTATCATCAAGTTCCTGGGCGTGGTTTTTGACAAAATCGCGTGAAACAGTCGGATTTTGAAACGCAAACCTTACAGAATCTGACAGTAGAGCATCAAACTGCTTACGAATTGTATTTGCTATATCGCGCCTTATAACTATAGCGCCTAATGGCAGCGGAAGTCCTGTCTCTGCCTCCCACAGTGCGCCAAGGTCGGCAACAAGCTCTAAGTTATGTCTCTGATAGACAAATCTACCCTCGTGAATAAGCACGCCAGCATCTGCCTCACTACCCTCAACAGCTTGGGCTATAGAGCTAAAGAGCATTGGAGTGCACTCTACATCTGCAAAGTATCGTAAGAGTAGCGCCTGCGCTGTAGTATTCTCCCCCGGGGTAATAACTCTGCGGATAGCACCACTCTCGCCCTTTCGTCTGACAAGTAGCTGACCATTACCCCTTCCCAGCGCCGAACCACTTGTAAGGAGCAGATAGCGATCTGCAATCTTTGGATAGACAGAGTAACTAATCTTTGAGATATCTGCTACGCCGTCTATCACGCCACGGTTAAGCTCCTCAATATCCTTATACTCTACATTGAGGTCAAAGTCGTGGGCAATTCGGCCGTTGATTATCGCATCAAAGGCAAAGGTGTCGTTCGGACAAGGGGATATATGTAGTGAGAGTCGTTTCATTGTAGTATACTCTTTATTGCAACTGCAAGAGCCTTTAGTGCGGTAGGGATATCCCACTGCTCGCGAGAATCTGAGACATAGTTAGATATAGCACGAATCTCTGCGCAGTGTATGCCATAGCGGTGACAGAGGGCAAAAACTGCCGCCCCCTCCATATTCTCTATCTCAGCCCCAGAGGCCTCTGCCCCTACAGCCATAACAGTGTTTGAGACTACCTCCTTAAGTGGCAGGCTTACTGTTGCGCTGTACTTATTTATATATACAGGTGGGAGGGTAGAGGTCTGTTCTGAGACAACAGAGACAACATCGCCAATCTTTAGGCTACTACTGTACGCCCCCGCAATACCGCAGAGCAGAACCGACTGTGGCTTGTACTGCTCTATAATATCTATCATACCCACCGCAGCCTCTACAGCACCTACGCCGCAGACTGCCGTCTGCACGCCCTCACACAGCGCGCTTACGGCCGTAGCCTCCATATCGGTAGCAAAGACAAGCAGTGGTTTCATAGTGACCGCATTTAGCTATTCTACTTGCCTACAACAGCCTCAAGCTGCTCAACAGTAACTGGAATCTTCTTATCGCCACCGATAACTACTCCACCATTATCTGTCACAATCACATCGTCCTCAATGCGGATGCCACCAAAGTCACGATATGAGTCAAGTTTGTCGTAGTTTACAATACCCTTATAAAGGCCCTCGCTCCTTGACTTATCAATCAGCGCAGGGATAAAGTAGATTCCAGGCTCGTTGCTCATAACCGTACCCGCGCGCAGACGCCAAGTAGCACGGTGGATGCAAGTTGCAGACTCCGCCGCACGCTCTGCAATAGCGCTAAAGTCATAGCTACGCTCGCCCATAGCCTCGCAGTCGTGTACATCGATACCCATACCGTGAGACAATCCGTGTGGCATAAACAGATACATAGCACCCGCAGCTACAGCATCCTCAGCACTACCGTTGATAAGACCCACGCCACGAAGACCATCTGCAAGTGTCACGAGCGCCTTACGGTGTACATCCTCCATATACATTGCGCCAGAACGCATATTTGCAGGGGCCTGCTGATGTGCAGCAAGGACAATATTGTAAATATCCTTCTGCTTGTCTGTAAACTTACCACTTACAGGATATGTTCGGGTGTGGTCAGAGCAGTAGTTATCAACGCTCTCGCCACCAGCATCTACAAGTAGCAACTTACCATCCTCAAGCACTCCATTGTAGTTATGGTTGTGCAGAGTCTCTCCGTGCTGCGATACGATAGATGTAAAGGATATGCCGCCACCGTAGCTTAGCGCCACGCCCTCAATAGCTCCCGCAATCTCGCGCTCTACAACACCCGCACGGCACATCTTCATAGCCGTAGTGTGCATAGCGTAACCGATATGGAACGCGCGCTCCATAGCCTCAATCTCCTCAGCGCTCTTAACCTCGCGCATCTCTGCCACAGCAAACATCAGCTCGACAGACATCTGGTCCATAAGCTGCTCTGGACTCTTACCGAGCAGTGAGCAGAGCTGAAGGGTCGTCTTTCCACGGTATGGAGGTAGGTAGTGCACCTTCTGACCACCTGCAACGGCTACAGAGATAAAGTTCGCTAACGCCGACATAGGCATTGTACTCTTAACACCTACCTGAAGGCCAAGCTCAACAACAGTTGGCTGTGGGCCCATCCAGATAATATCGTCAACGGTCACATCATCGCCAAAGAGTGTAGCCTCACCCGTTGCAGCATCAACAACACCGAAAAACTGCGGCATATTGAGACCAAAGTAGTAGAGAAATGTACCATCCTGACGGAAGTGGTATGTATTGTTCGGATAGTTATACGACGCCTCCATATTGCCAGGGATAAGAATTAGTCCGCTGCCAATTCGGCGGCAAAGCTCAGCTCTACGAGCTACATAAGTTGTTGCACTAAACATATTTTTTCTTTTTAATTATTATACTTAATCTTTATTTCACGAACTATCTCGTAGTCGTGGTCATCGTCGTAGATTGTGGCTACAGTCTCATCTGCGGAGCGATGTACAACACTCTGTCCCTTAGTAATAGTTCCCTCTATAGGACTCTCATCGTCGCCATATTTACCATCCACACAATAGCGAACCACACCATCTTCAACGCTTAGAATATCAATAAGCGGCTCGCTACCTTTAAATCCACGGTCTGACATCAAATTCACGCCATCAGTAAGCTGATAACTTCCCACCTGACACGGCAGCAGATAGATAGCCGTGCGATTGTAGTCAAAGCCAGCGTGGTGTATAGTGATATTGAGCGACGGGGCACCCTCCAGATAGCAACTGCTCCTACCAAGATAGCCATCTTTCCACACGCCGCGGAAAGATTTACCGTCTGGTGTACTCATAAGAGCTTCGCCCTGCCTCATATCCTCTGCCCAGTGGCCCATATAGCTACTACCGTCTCTTAAGCGCTCAACACCAAAGCCCTCTCTAAAGCCTAGCACCCAGTCGCCTTCATAGCTACTTTGTTCTATAAGCTCTCGCTTGGACTTCGATCTGTAGTACTCACATACTCGCCCCGTACCCTCAGGCATATCCTCTTTCCAATCGCCCGTATAGCTGATACGACTGCTCTTGTACTCTGTATAGTAGAGCATCTGGCCCTTGCCACTCTTTACGCCGTGACACCACTGACCTTCGTAACACTTCGGAGATACCATAAAGCCACTCCACTGTTGCAACTTACCCTTCGGATAGTACATCACGCCTCTTCCGTGTGGTAGACCATTCTCATCTGTCTCACCTTCGTAGATTGGCTCCTCTGTATCCTCGTGCAGATGCTCGTTATATGGCTCAATACAACACTCATCGCCAGCCTCAGCACCCTCTTTCCAACACTCCAAAGCCTCGTCCAAGTGTTCGTCTCCATCATTATAGAACAGATATCCAAGCCTATAGTATGCCTTTACGCAACCTAAGCGAACGGCATTTTCCCAATCTCGCACAGCAAGAATCGCAGCGTAGTTGTCGCTATGAATATCTCCTGAGAGATAGTACGCCTCGGCCGCCGCCTCTATAAGCAGCGCATCCTCTACAGGCTGCGAAGCTGAGTTATAGGCAGCAATCACACGATTTAGATAATCTTGAGCCTCATCACTATCGCGCTGCGATAACAGATAACGCGCAATATGAAGATTAGAGAGATAATCGCCACTCTCTGCCGCTCTCTCAAAGAGTTCTAACGCCTCATCCTCGCGCCTAAGTCTGCAAAGTTCTATCGCCTGCTGGCGCAACTTCAAAACTTCATCCGCAACCATAACCCTTGCCTTTATCTATTTCTCAACACTTCTAATGGTCAACTCGCTCACAATCTCATAGTCGTGGTCATCGTCGTAGATTGTGGCTGTAGCTTTTTTACGATAAGCGTGCCTTACTGTCTCGCCTGGCGCAACCCTACACACCTGCATAGCTCTACTTTCCGAGTATATACCATCAACGACATACTCAACCACACCATTCTCAACACCGAGAATCTCAATAAGTGCATCTTGCTCCTTGAAACCTCTATCACAAAGAATAGGCAACGAGTCGCCTATAGTATGCTCTCCAACACTACCCTCGACAAGTGCAACTACACGACGGTTGTAGTCAAAGCCTTGGAGATGGAGTGTAACTATAAGTGTCGCAGACTCTGTTGGCTCTATAAAGTCACAGCTATCAAGGTCTAAATTATCGTTGTGCCACACACCTCTAAACTGCTGACCATTAGGCATTGTGCAGATGCCTGCACCCTCCTTAACGCCCGCCTTCCACTCACATTCAATAGTTTTGCCAAACTCTACAGCCGTATTACGACCCTCGCGCATACCTGCCACAAGGTTTATTGGAGTTATGCTCTCTTTGCCACGCTCGTCGATAATGCGGATAGTACCACTACCCTCCGGAAGACCTGCTACCCACTCTCCAGTATAGGAGTAGTGCTGGCTATTATCTGCATAGAAGGTCATCTTTCCCTCGCCGCACCTTACGCCGTGCTCCCACTGACCCTCATAGCGCTTTGGAGCAATACTATCGTCCATCAACCAGAACCAAGCAAAAGTCACCTTCTGCTCATACTTCATCACCCCCTTGCCGTGCGGCAGACCGTTCTCGTCTGTCTCACCCTTGTAGTTCTCTGCACAAAATTCAGGCTCTGCGAATATCGCCGCAACTCTCTCTTGTGGTGTCATAGTGGTATAGTTTTTTTGCCGTTGGCCATTGGCTATTGGCGGTTAGTAATTGTATCCCCTCCGTCGGTTGTCAAAATGGATGAATTTCAAAGCTTGCGAAGCCCGATAAAGCGCAGCATACTAAAGCGTATGTGAGCATTTGAGGGCAAGCGTAACGCAGAAATTCGCCATTTTCACAACATACTATCGTATCTCCTCTTTGTATAGTTTATCACCACGACGAATCTCTGCCCCCTCAACCTTGATTGAGCAGACATCGCCCTGCTTAACGCTCTGAACAGGATTCAAATCGAGGCGTATCTCGCCTACACTCTGCTCTACGCAGCCCGTAGTCTCGCCCATCCAGAGTATCGGCTCGCCGACGGCAAGCGGAGCGGCCTCAATCAGCACCTCAGCAACGCCAAGACGCTTGAAGTAGTTTGTAACCTTGCCCACATAGACCTTACGGCGGGTAGCTGAGCTACCGTAGTTCTGGCTATGCTCAACGACACTCTTGCCGGCATAGTATCCACCCCAGAAGCCACGATTAAAGACCGTAGCGAGTCTCTCCTTAAGGCCCTCGGCAAACTCTCGGCTATACTCTTCGCGCTCAATAGCTCGCAAAGCCTCATCGTAGCACTCTACAACGCGCTTTACATACTCTGCACCACGCGCACGACCCTCAATCTTGAGTACACTCACGCCCGCAGCGATAAACTTATCAAGGAAGTCTACCGTGCACAGATCCTTTGGCGAGAGGATATAACGGCCATCCATATCGAGCTGCTGGCCGGTATCTGTATCTGTAAGGGTATACTTACGACGGCATATCTGACGGCAAGCACCGCGATTTGCCGAGCAGGCAGTCTCGTGCTCCGACAGATAGCACTTTCCCGAAATTGACATACAGAGCGCACCGTGGCTGAACATCTCTATCTTGAGAAGTTC
>JAEIGA010015315.1_pt1 | contig 11682 bp, 8 predicted proteins | sample 9270691 | NCBI WGS metagenome assembly JAEIGA01 (sample SAMN17057246, study PRJNA624740) | gut metagenome | biome: biome; isolation source: fecal sample | host: Bos grunniens | place: China: Xizang | collected 2019
ATTCCGGCGGCTGCAATCACGGAACCACCATCACCCTTGCGGTTGTATTCGATGAGGCGGTGTTCACCGCCAACGTCGGTGACTCTCCTGCCTACCTGCTGCGTATGGCCGGCCGGCAGGAGGGGACCCTGCTTCCTCTGTTCCAGTGTCAGAACGAAGCAGGTATGGCGGTTTCTGAGGGGCAACTGACACCGGAGGAGGCACTCCGCTCTCCGCTGCGCAACGCGCTGATCCACATGGTTGGCGCAGGGGTGCTGGACACGGACATCCACACTTCCTTCGCGTGGCTCTCCCAGTCGGATCTGCTTCTGCTGGGAAGCGACGGTGCCCTGGCCGTCCTGTCCGAGGAGGAACTCACCCGGCTCATGCTTGAACATGCACCGGAGGACGTTCACACCGCGGCCGGCACCCTGTTCCGCCGTGTCCAGGCGTCCGCCTCTACAGACAATTTCACGATCATCATCCAGACCCTGGAAACCGATTGAGGAGGAATGTGATTTATGGATATTCAATGGGATATCGGTCGGATCTTTCGTTTTGAGATCACATCTATGAATCCGGCTCATTCTAAAAAGGTCTGCCAAGGCAAATTCATTGGCACCGCACCGGACGGACTGACGCCCGGCGTTCCTTACTGCATCAAGATCATTGATGCAAACGTCCAGGATCTGTCTCTCCCCCAGTGCCGGGAGTATTTCGAGCTGGTGGATTTCAGGGGAGAGCATCTTCGCCCCATCCTGGCCCGGAACCCTGCGGCCCAGTCCTGTGCCGAGCAGCTGCGGCGGAACGGCACCTGCCATAACGCCACCAACTGCATCATCGTCGAGCCTGTGCTTCAGCCCTCTGATCCGTTATTTCAGGATTGCAGCAAGAAGCCGATCGCGATGCGTCTGGATGCACTCCTGCAGATCGCTACAGGCTGTGAAGAACTGACCAACCCTGAAAACATACTCGGTCCGTACTATATTGTGGCGCACCGGGATTTGAAGGCCGGCAATATTATGGTGGCTTATCTGAACAACAAGCCCCACTACTATCTGATCGATTTCGCCTCCGTCCGGCTGAACAAGGAAGACCCCATCCTTCTTTCCTATTTCCCGGAGGATATCCCCGACAACACCTTCCGCGGTCCCATTTCTCCGCACAATACCGCACCTGAGGATCTGGAGGGCAGCCCGTTCAAAATCAGCGGCAAGACCGACATCTATGCTCTGGGCATGCTGATGGCAGAGCTTTTCCTGACTATCACGGATTCACCGAGCAATAATCCCAATGCCCGCTGGGTAACCCTCCACGGCTGGAACCGAACGGATCCCAGGCGCACACTCGATAATCTGAATGCAGGATTTACCGAGGCGCTGGAGCTGTACGAGCCATCCGCCACCTGGGACAACACATGGATCGAGCAGGACTTGGCTTCCCACAACCGCAAGCTCCAGTGGGAGAACATCGCCGACCCCCTTGTTCTCACCGCCATCCGCAAGCTGTTCTTCGACTCCACCCGCATCGATCCTGAGAAGCGTGTCAACCTCCCCGAATTCATTGAGCGTCTGAAGGCGATCATCGAGCTGGAGCGTCGCAGCACCTCCCGGATCCCCCTTTCCATCTATCTGTTCGACCAGACCCATTTCAACCAGCATCGCCAGAGCTATCGCTACGCCGCCCGGGGCGCGCTGGAGTCGGAGAAAAAGGTTCGCGGTCCTTCCTCCGCAGGCCTGTGCGTGGCCTTCCGCAGATCCCTGCCCACAGACAGGTCCATGATGGATGCGGTCCAGCTTCTGGGCAACGCTCCGCTGTCCAACAGCAATCAGCTGGAGGCCGCGCTGCAATACTGCGATACCCGAAATGGCCTTGGCGAGAACACCGCGCTGTACGCACTGAACTTCGCGGTCCAGACGCTTCTGCGCCTGACCTCGTCCGAGGACAGCCCCTATATCTTCACCGGCAAGATCCACCTGTTCTCCCCGGAGATCCCCACCCTGGACTCCATCGCCCCCATCCAGAAGAAGGACGGCCAGACCGTTGACCTGCTGGGCTTCGCCGACATGATGAGTACGAGCTTTGAGGGGATCCCCATGAAGGTATTCCTCTATTCCTCCGGCGCACCCCAGATCTGCAGCAAGGATATCATGTGGTACACCCACATACCGCTGAATCCCCCGGAGGAACCGGCGTATGCAACGTTCCGGTCCGCCGGAAGCAATCCTGCGCCCACAGTTCCCGTCCAGAATCCGCTTCCCCGCAAGAGTTCCGCCGAACAATCTTCCTTCTACGACGGCACCTTCGATTACTATATTGAGGGTGAGGACGGCTCGATCATCTACGTTGGTATGAAATAAAACTCCTGTCCCGACTTTTGGTCGGGACAGGCAAAATACGATCAAAAAAAGAAAGGGAACACGCTTATGAGTCGCAAATCCAAAAACTTCTCCGATAGTTTCCAGGAAGAGCTTGCCATCGTCCAAAGCGAAGACGGCTCCACTATGAAAGTTGCTCAGAAATCCATCCCCTCCGTCGTCCCCATTGTTCTGCGTGTGCTGGGCTTCCTTATGCTGGCGGCATCCGTTCTGGCTCTGCTCTTTGTTGTGCCCCAGCTCCAGGCTATTCCCTTCATCGCCTCTCTGCGCAGCCCCTTCCAGGAGGCGCTGCAGCCAGACGGCTCCCTGTGGAACATGAGCCAGCTGCCCATCCTGCTGTGGATCGGTCTTGTGGTGGCAGGCGCAGGTCTTATCATCCTGAGCTTTTTCAAAAAGAAAACCTCCGGCGCCGTTCCTGCCAGCATGCCCACCTTTCTGGGCAGCAATAATGTGGAGAATTGGCCTGCCGGTCTGAAGGGTGAGCTTGTGCAGTCCGTACTGGAGCGCTTTGACCGGCATCGGGAAAACTGCCCCGACGCATTCTCTTCCGCTCCGGGCATCCGTCTGCTGACGATCAACGAGGACCGCAACAGTCGGGTCACCGGGATCCCTCAGGATCGCATCTACCATTGGGTCCCTGATGGCGATCAGTATGTCATCGAGATCAAGGGTGTCATCAACGGCACCATGCGCTTTATCATGAGCAGCAACGGAAAGGTCGTGGGCCTGGGTATCACCGCAGACGGAAAAAAACATCAGTTCAGTCTGCTCCCCGATGTTCCCGTTGCGGTGCTTCACCGGAACCGGAACGATGACACCATCGCCAAGTGCTACATCACGCTGTTAGGAGGTTAATTCAGATGCTCAAACCCGGTACTATCTTCTGTCCTTATTGTTGCCGTACTCATACGGTCCCCTTCTATACCGGCACCACCGCAAACGGCGTGGAGCTTCACTATAAAGGCGATAAATACGACATCGTCGAGAAGCTCCCCCCCGACCCCGACGATCCCAGACTCGGCCTCCGCGACCCTGATACTGTTGTAGGATTCCAGCTGGATTCCGTTGAGGAGACCCTCTACGCCGGCCTGCCCTCCTGGGTGAAAGTGCGTATGCCCAACAACGCGGAACCAATTCGGATGCGCCGTACCTGCCCCCACTGCGCCCTTCAGAACGACAGGGCCAATCTGGGCACCCTGCCGACCCTGATCGTGGCCATGGTAGGTCTTCGTTCCAGCGGTAAATCCGCATTCCTCAACTCCATCGCCTACCCCGGCCATGTGGCCGCCGTTAATGATGAGGGTTATCCCTATCTCCTCGACCTGGCTCCCGTTCCTCAGAAGTCCGGTCTCTCATCCGCCACCCCCAGAATGGGCCGCGGCATGACCAAGCTATTGACCATCAGACACCGCAACAACAGCAGCGTTCCCATCTGCCATGTGCTTCTGCTGGATGTCAGCGGTGAGATTTTCGGCGATGTCGATAACAAAGACTCCCACAAATCGACCAAAGCGCATGGCAGCACCCTTTGGGATGAGGTCGTTAATCCGAACGAGCTGAGCAACATTCTGTCCGGCGATGCCGGTTATCCCGGTGTGGATGCCGTCATCTTTACAGATCCCGTCCCCGGCAGCAAGCCCATCACCAAAAGCACGCTGGAGTTCGGCGCAGCCGATATCATGAACCAATGTGTGTTTTTTAACGCAAATCTCGATTTGCTCCCCTTGGCCTTCGTGTTCACCCATCTGGATCACTACACTGCAAAGACCTTCCCCATGTATCAGCCGTCCTCCGGCAGCCCCATCCCTCTGGTTTCCGAAATGATCTTCCGGACCGGCCGGTACAGCCCTGCCCAGTTGATTGACCGGATCTACATCGGCGACACCATCGCCCGGCGCATGGATAGCTTTGTTCCCGGCGCCAGAAACAAGCAGCTCACCAAGGGCTTCCTCCTCCAATCCTGTTCCTGCAGTGATGTTCCCGATATCGGCCTGGTTGAAAACTATACAAACAGCACCAATGTGATGGATCCTCTGCTGTGGGTGCTCAATAAGCTTCATGTATTTCCTCTGAAAATCGACTGAAGGGAGGCATCCGTTCATGTTCCACGCAATTATCTATGACAACCGCTCAAGCAATGGCTATACCTTTTATGAGGAAACGCCAAGCTTCCCTGATGAGTTCCGTTCCCCCATTAAAGATATCTGCCATCTGTATTCCGAACCGGCAACGAACAACACCAGTGTCCGTTACGCCCCTCTGAAGGACGGCGCATATCTGCTGTCTGTGGTGTTCCGGGTTTCGGGCAGTGAGCATCAGCTGCGGCGTCACTTCCACATTGTCCACTTCCTGATGGACAAAACTGTGGCGGAAGATTTTTTCTCCACCCCTTTCTGTACCGGTGCGCTGATCCGCTTTGCCGAAAGCTGCTACCAGGAAAAGCTCCAGAATTTCTCCGGCAACTGGGACGCATACCGCAGCAACTCCGGCAGCACGGTATCCAATACCTCCAACATCCGGGGAGAGACTCTGTACAGCTGCTATCTTTCAAAGAAATTCCAGCTCTTTGTCGGCATGGAATTCAGCGGCGATGCAGACATCAATTACCTGATGCAGACCCTGCCCTACGCGATGCGTCCCTCGCTGAGCTTTGCGATCGGCATGGAGACCGCCACGGAGTGCAGAAAAATCCGCTTCAATTTCGGCACCATCAGCGACATCCAGCAGCTCCAGTCAAGCGGCTACAATGGCTGCATTGGCATGGACAAATACACGCTGTTCATCCATGACGGAAAAATCACATCCTTCGGCGTCGAGCCAAGCCAAACAGAACAGCAGGTGGCCGCAAAGTTCCTGAAGCTCATCGAAGCACCCTACTATCCGGTACTCCGATATCTGATCCGGGGCCGCGAAACGCTTACTGAGGCCACTGAGGATTTGACTGCATATCTGAAGACGCTCCGCTCGGTGGAAGTCAACAACGCGATCGGTAAGGCACAGAGCAACAACGAGATCTCTGCAGAGGTCGCAACAGCCTTCAGGAATCTCTATTCCAAAACCCAAAAAAGCCCGTTGACCAACCTTGTCAAGGGGTTCTTCGCGCCGGCGCCTGCTCCCGTGCAGAACCCCGGCCGCAATGCGAACAACAATGCTGCCAATATCCCCAATAAGGCCCCTGCCCAGAGTGATCCGATCAATCTGCCGCAAACGGCTCCGCAGACGAATCACACCGGCACCCCTGCGCCCAGTGAGATCCTGAACATTGAACCCAAGGAGACGCTCGCAGATCTGGACAGCACAACCATGCGTCCGAACAACCTGCTCCAGAGCGGATCCGACAAGGATCAGACGCCTTCTCCGGCGCCATCGCAGCCCAGACAGCCGGGTCCGGAGAATTCCAATCCGAAGCAGGCGGGGGATACGAAGCCCAGTCAGCCGACACGTTCAAAACCGCGGACCCGAGGTTTTTCGATCGGTTGGCTGTCCATCGTCCTTCTGGGTCTGGCCGTCTTCAGCCTGACCATGGCTCTGAGTATGCGCATCTCCGCTATGCCCTCTGAGACACTGGGCCTGTTCATCATTACCGTGGACGGTGCCGTGACCTTTGTCTCCAATATTTTGTCCTATCTCTGCGGCGGCATCACGGTTTATGCGCTGATCCGCCTGTTCCGTCATAAGAAGAAGTAAATCTTTCAGCAGCTACGCAAAAAACGCAGGGCTCCACAGTGATGTGGGGCCCTGCGATTCTTGCAAAATCCCCGGAAACGCAGGTGCTGCTCCTCATGATCGGTCCGGCTCTTCGATGTGTTAAGTTTCTGTGACGATCGTCCAAACCCATTGTGATATAATCATATCAACCAAATCGGACCCGTGTCCAAAAAACAGAAAGGGAGAGAACCTATGCTGACCTATATTATCACCGTTATGATCGGCCTGCTGGCTCTGATCGCTGCAGTCCTCGGGCTGTCCGAGGAACTGGAGCTTCGCAGAAAACGCAATTGCGCGATCCTCCACACCGCATTTACCATCTATGGCCGCCGGGATGCCAACGGCCGGGAGGTCCAGGCCAATCTGTACTGCACCGACAATCTGATCGGCCGCCGGAAGCGCAAGTGCAACATCTGCCTGGACAGGCTCAAGGATCCCACCATTTCCCGGATCCACGCACGACTGTGGCTGCATAATGGCCAATTCTGCATTGCCCCCGTTCCCCGCGGCCTGCTCCCCAGCCGGGTCACTTATCCGGAGATCTTTGTCAACGGTGTGTCGGTTCCGCCCCAGGGCATGATCGTCTACACCGGCGATGTCATCCGTATGGGTAATTCCGAATTCTACCTCAAGGATACAAAGGAGTGATCACCATGAAGAAAATGCGCTTATCCTCTCATTCCATGATGTCCCATGGATCCGTTGTCGGCTGTCTGCTGTTCATCCTGATGCTGACCATTACGGTCCGGGGGCAGATCTCCGATGCTGAAGCCAGCTTCAGCACCGGCGGCAAGCATCTGGTGTCGATGATCTTCATTGGGGCGGCAGTTGTTCTGGCAGGCATCTGGAATGTCCGCTGTGAAGCCAATATGGGCAGCATGATCTGCTCCCTGGGTGTTCTGGCAGCTGTGGGTTCCTCCTACCAGATGATCTTCCCCGGAAGCTACAGCACCTATCTGATCTCCATGCTGCTGTGTGCCATCACTGCGGTGTTCTTCTACCATTTCCAGCGGCGGGTGATGCAGATCTCCAACGCAGTCTTCATCAGCCTGGCCGTTCTGAGCGTCGTCCTGATGCTCGCACTGCTCAAGTTCGGAACCGTGGAAAACAACGCCCTGCTGGGCATCGAGATCACCAAGGGCAAGTTCTTCCGTCCTGCGGAATTTGTGAAGATCCTGGTGATCTACCTTGGTGCCCACTCCTACCGCGACAAGCTGCGTCAGACCATTTTCTGCATTGTATCCCTGCTCTGCTGCCTGCTGTGCATTAAGTGTGACGATCTCGGAGCCGCAGTGATTATCTTCGCGAACTTCGTGGTCCTTACCTACCTCCTGTTTGACAGCCGTCTTTTCTCCACCTTCGTTGTGGTAGGTGCGGCGGTTGGCCTTTGGGCGGTGCTGGAATTCACCGGCTATGGTGCCCACGCGAAACTCCGCCTGCGCAACCTGTTCCATGCGATGGAGCAGATGGCCGGTCAGCAGCGCGGCTTCCTGCGGTCTTTGATCTTCGGCGGCTTCTCCGGCCTGGGTCTGGGACGGACGGAGCTGATGTCGGACATCTTCGCCATCCATACGGATGGCTGTCTGGCAGGTGTCATGTCTGTCTATGGTATCCCGGTCCTTCTCATTACTATGCTGGCCTACGGCGTGCTGACCTGTGCGCCTGCCTACAACCGCAGCCTGACGCCCATGGGCTACATGCTGCTGACCCAGATGTCCACCTATGTATTTTGCCACAGTTTTTTGTCGCTGGCTGGGTCCACCGACCTGGTTCCCTTTACAGGCCTGGCCACTTCGGTCATTTCTGTAGGAATCAACGCATTTGTGGCCTTCGGAATTCTGATCGGCCTGGCCTGTGGCTCCCTGCATCCCACCAATTGCCTGAAGGAGTGATCTGATTATGAGAGCAGAAAAACGCAAGAAGTATATCGCTATTTTGATGGCCTCTGTGCTGGTGCTGACCGTACCCCTGGTTTGGGTGCGTGCCTTCTTTGCAGCAGACGAGCTGACCATCCATGATTATGCAGATCTTCCTGAATGGAAGACCCTCATCACCACGCAAAACGGTGATGTGATCTACCAGGACGGCTGTGTGGCCCCTGAGCTGTATGGCAATCTGGTGGGCAGACCCAACGCGAGTAAAGAGGGCAATGTGATCGTCAATTCCATCACCGGCTGCTATGCTGCGGATATGGTTCCCCACAGCATCAATCCCGTCAGCGGCGTCGCCGGTCTGGAGGAGGCGGATCTGGAACAGCTTCAGACCACACTGCTCTCCGATGCAGCTCACCGGGCTGTGCAGGACGCCTTTGATTCCCACAACGGTGCCTGCGCCGCCTACAACTACGTCACTGGCGAGGTCTACATGCTCCTCTCCCTGCCCTCCGGCATTTCTCTGGACAAAAACGCCCCTGCAGGCTCTCTTTCCAACATCTGTACTTCAAACCGCTGTTCCCCTGGCTCCACCATGAAGCTGATCGCTTCCATCTGCGCCGCGGAGCAGGGAATCGATCCCAACTTCATCCATAACTGCACCGGCAAGCTGACGCTCCCCGACGGCAGCACCGTCAAATGCCACAAGACCAGCGGCCATGGCAAGCTGAATCTGGAGGATGCCATCGGTCTGTCCTGCAACACATATATGGCAGCTTTGATCCAAAAATTTGATACCGCCAAAACGCAGGAAACTCTGCGGCAGCTGGGCTTCCTCCTGAACGGTGAGCAGAGCGACTCCCGGGGTTCCGTCAGTGAACTGAGCTACCTCTACAGCCGTACCACCTTCACTACGACGCGGGAATTTAAATCTGTCTGGGGACTGATCGGTCAGGGTGAGACACTCGTCAATCCCCTGCACATGCTGACCATCATCGGTGCCATCGCAGGCGGTGGCCAGACAGCTGCTCCCTATCTGGTTGAGAGGATCGGCACAGAGGAGGATGTGTACTTCCAGGCTGGGGATGCCGGTATGCTGACACTGATCGACAGCCAGACCGCCTCCGCGGTGGCCAACCACTGGCGCATCGCCACCCAGAAGCATTACAATGTCAACGAGCGGTTCACCATGCTTAAGACCGGTACTGCCGAGGTAAATAAAAGCACCAACCGGCTGCTGATGGGTGTGATCGAGGACTGCAATACCGTATTCTATATCTCCGTATCCGACACCTCCGGAAAGGAGATCTACAACATCGCCAACGCACTTCTGGAGGCACTTCCCCAGAACAACGCATAACAACAGCAAAAACGGCATTGGTCATCATGACCAATGCCGTTTTGTTCCAGTATAGCGCCAAAGGCGCTTGAGGAAGGATCAGCTGTTGCTGCGTTACAGGTATTTCACCAGCTGCTCCTGCTTTTCCCTCGGTGTGAGATTCAGGGAAATGCCGCTGTACCGATTTGCATATACGCCTGCGATGAACGGGTCCTCGTTGGCGATCCGAGCAGCAACGCGCACCGCCTCCAGATATCCTGCCTCAGCCGCACGGTGCAGCAGTGCGAAGCCCGCTTCTCTGTCTCTGGTGCCTGCCTCGCCGTAGTACATTGCCCGTCCGTAGCGGTATGCCGCGAGGATGGACCCCTCCTCCGCTGCCTCGCGGATATTCGTCAGGAATCCCTCCCAATCGCCCCGATCCTTGCAGATCTGGGCGCGGATGTACTGCGCATTCGCGTCCCCACCAAAGACCAACTGATCCAGAAGCCGCTCTGCCTTTTTGAGCTTCTTCTCAGCGGAGGCACAGACCTGGGGATCCGCTGTGGAAGCCAGGATGGCGCGGCTCTTGTTGTACACACAGTAGGCCCACATACGCTTGCAGTTGTTCTCTTCTCTCTTACAACCGAGCTTGGCCTCCTGGATCGCCTCGTCATATTTTCCGTTGAGCATCAGCTGCTTCGTGAGCATATAGTGATTGCCTACCACGATCTGTGTGGGTGCGTCGGGCAAAAGCTTCTGCAGCTGCCGGTACATATCCCTGGCATGCCGCTGACGCCGTTTCGGATCCCGTTCCACCGCTTGCAGAATCACATCCGCAAAGCCGCCGGAGATGCGATTGAGCGCTTCCCGGCCATCTTCGTGAGCGAAATCGAGGGGGAATTGTCCGCCGCTGGCCAGATAGTAAAGGGTCGTACCCAGAGAATAGATGTCGGAATTATACTCGCCCTGCTTCACGGTTCGCTCGACCAGCTCAGGCGCCCGGAATGCGTGGGTACCGCACTGGGACAGGCGGCGAACGTCCACCTCCTCAAATTCCCGGCAGAAACCGAAATCACCCAAAACGAACCGCTTCTGTCGTCCTTCGAATCGGATGAAAATGTTATCCGGCTTCACATCACGGTGCAGGATCGCATTGTCCTCGCAGCACTGGAGGGCCAGACACAGATCCATGCCCATGACCACCAGATCCCGTTCCGTCAGACCTCTATCACGCTGGTATTCCTGCAGCCCCAGAAGCCGCTCCAATCTCAGAAGAAACACCGCCTTATAGGTGCGGTACTGAGGGATATTGTAGCGGTCACCGGGATCCCGGTACTCGGCCCAATCGTACAGCGACATGATCTGCTTGCACGAGCGCAGCCGAAGCATGGATTTTGCTTCCTTTTGGAAGTGATCGTACATCATTTTGCGATGGCTCCGATCCACCTGCACAGGCGTAAGGGCATCGGTGTCCATGATCTTAACAACCTGGGGCGGCACAAGACCGGGCAGCTCGAAAACCGAAGCTGTTGCGCCGTGGCCGATCATCGGCCCCAGCTCCAGCTCCGGGTAACATGCGTTCAGATATTTTCTGGCTTCTTCAACTTGAATGATCAAATCCACTCACCTCCGTTGCTTGACTCATTCGTTCGCGCTCCTCCCGGAGCATGGATATCGGTGGGCAAAGCTCGACGGGCAACGACTTCTCACCTGGGAATCCGATCCAGAAGGACCAATCATCCAGCCGCTCTCCGCTTTGCGGCTCCAGGCGGTACAGCAGCTCTGCCAGCTCCGCGCAGGTATTCAGCCTGCACTCCCGGACAAGCTCCACCAGCACGCCGGCAGCTCTGGCCGCACTGCCTCTGCTCCGGAGCATTCCATAGGCTCCGTCCGAAGTCATCAGGAAGCCGCCAGCCTGACCTTCTTCCAGATGGTACAGCCGCAGATGCTGCGCTGCGCCGGGGGATACTGTAAACCAGGTCCCCCGGCGATTCTCCGGCAGATGCTCCGGCGGAGAGAACAGGCTTTGACCACCGGAGCGATCCAGCACCAGGATCATCCCGTCTCCCAGGTGTCCCAGGGTCAGCACATGCCCATCCCACAGAGCGAACATCACGGTTGCGCTCAGGTCACCCCGGCGGCAGCCCTCCAGTTCCCGAACCTGCTGCCGGAGCCGCTCCAGGCAAGCTTCCACGATGGCCCCGGCGGCCGTCTCCGGCTCCAGCTCCCGGAATCGGGCAGCGGAATGGTCCCGGAAATAATCCAGGATCCCATCCACGTTGGCCTGAGCAGCCTCTTTTCCGTATTTTGCGCCGCTTGCGCCGTCGGCCAGCACCGCAACCACATTGCCGTTTTCATGGGCCGCATAGCCAAGCACGTCCTGGCAGGGGATTTCCTGCCGTTCATGGATCATGCCCCAGCCCAAATA
>JAEIGA010015316.1_pt1 | contig 11682 bp, 5 predicted proteins | sample 9270691 | NCBI WGS metagenome assembly JAEIGA01 (sample SAMN17057246, study PRJNA624740) | gut metagenome | biome: biome; isolation source: fecal sample | host: Bos grunniens | place: China: Xizang | collected 2019
CATCTCTACCAGTTGACTTGTCGGTGAGAGTTGATCCCTCAAGTACGTGGCAGTTCTCGATTGTTGTCTCAGTAGCACGGTTCCAACCAATGAATCCACCACAACGGTTTTTCTCAAGAAGAGATGACTCAAGAGCGACCTTGACATTACAGTTAGTGAAAGTGTTTGTTCCCTCAACGTAACCAACAAATCCTGCTGCATCTGAGTTTGAAGTGATCACTGTAACATCAGCTGAACAGTTTGTGAATGTTGAGCTGACAGCAACACCTGCGAATCCGCCTGATCTGTTTGCAGCAGTTGTCACAGTACCCTGTACAGAAACATTTGTAACAGTAGCAGGCTTACCAGTTGTACCAACATATCCTGCGAGGATACCTGCGTGCGACTTAGCATCAGCGATGCTAGCATTTGTGACAGTAAGATCCTTGCAAGAACCATAAAGAACTCCAAATAATGATGGATATGAAGCCTCAGTCATTCTGTCCTCAAGAAGGAATGTCATAGGAGCAAAATTGTTGATAGTCTTGCCGTTTCCATCGAAGTGAATCTGACGATCAAAAGTAGTGACAGCTGTCTCGCCTTCACCCTCAGTGTCACCACAGTTTACAGGGATCCAGTTTCTAACTGAAGACATGTCGATATCGTTCTCAAGACGGAAATAAGTCTCTTTTCCTTTCTCAGCCTTAGCTCTCATACCTGAGAGATCGTCAGCAGTCTTAAGAAGATAAGGATGCTCCTGAGTACCATCCTCAACAACCTCTTCTGGAGCTGGCTGTTCTGGATTTGGCTGCTCTGGGTTTGGCTCTGGCTCAGGAGTCGGTTTCTCACAAGCCACGATAGCAGCTGCGATTGCAAGCATGCTAATAAAAGATTTTGTAAATTTCATAATATTTGTTTGGTTAATGAATGTTATAATAGTGTCATACGCGCGACAAATTTATAAAAAATATATCAATACGCGCTATTTCCATTTGATTTTATTACTTCAAAGTGACTAAAAGATGAGAACATATCATCCTTTGGCCATAGTGGTCGACTTTTTTATTATCTGTCGGAAAATTCAAGACATTGGTATCAGGAGCTCCGAGTCCTTTGACAAACATTGTTGCTGACCCTCCGCCATCCAGATTCAAGGCCCAACGAGGATTGAAATGTTTTGCAAGAAACAGGGTGAGTTCTCTTGCACTCATGCCTGAAGCCTTTGGATTGCGCCCATCAACCACAATAAGCAGCAAGTCATTATCCGCTGTCAAAGCCACAGCTGTTCGTGGATGTCGGACACCCTGATGACGCCGATAGTCCTCGTATTTTATACCCTTGAAATCAGAGCCGATATAGGTCTCAGGAACAAAGTTGGCTCCGATTGGAGCAAAGTCATCTATGAGCATCGGTGCTGCAGAGAATATATTGGGCTCCGCCAGTGACTTGTAGAAGTTCACGGCATTCACTCCACCTTCTGGGGTCGCTGCCTGACCAGGAGCGCCATTCACGATAGTCACCTTACTACCTCCGTCTCCAATGATTGCACCATTGTGTTTCCAAAACCTTAGGTGATCAGAAGGTATAGACACTTCAAGGATGTTTTCTCCATTTACTCTAAGAAATGTCGCATCTCTCTCGTATGTTGCATTGATTGCTGCAACCGCATTATGCTTCATTGCAGCTGCTGATGTCGAATCTCCGCCATAATGAAACATAACATTATAGCGATCGCTATCCAGGTCAATTTCTGTGACATAAACTGTCTGAGGAGCCCCGCTGACTTTATCGAAACCTTGATAAAAGTAGTAGTTCAGACCTGTAGCCACCTTAGTCTTCTTGAAAAAGCCCCTGGTCTGAAGAGTTCTTACTTTTTTCCCTCCGGATTGAGGGTATTCGAGAGTCTGAGCGGCTACAGATATGCCATATAAAGATGTAACGGCGCCTATTAAAAGCGCCATTACACAAAAAACGTATCTCTTAACAAGATTACTCATTGTACTGAATCAAGAAGAATGTGCTAAGCTCTCGCTGCTTATGTGTATCCCAAGTAGAGCCTGAATTACATGGATGGTTTACAACATCCTCCTGACCACCTGAGCCTTTGATGTACATAGTGGTTGATCCACCACCGTCCATATTGAGTGCCCAACGTGGGTTGAAATGCTTTACAAGGAAGTTTGTAAGTTCCTTGCAAGACATACCTTCTGCCTTACCCGTGAAACGACCATCTACAGTGATAAAGAGCAAATCATTATCAGCAGTAAGAGCCACTGCGGTTCTTGGGTTGCGTCCACCCTGATGACGACGATAGTCCTCAGAATCAAAGCTACCTACATTGTTGATAGTGTACTGAGATGGTACGAATCGTGTTCCTACTGGATCATAATCGTCAATAAGCATAGGTGCTGAAGCAAAGATATTTTTCTCTGGGAGCTGCTTATAGATCTCAATAGCCTGAAGTCCACCTTCTGCATGATTCTTTGTACCCTTTGCACCATAAATCATACCGACTTTCCTCTGGCCGTCACCTACGATAGCTCCCTCGTGCTTCCAGAATCTTAGATGATCTGACGCAAGAGTAACCTGAGAGTGATTAACGCCATTGGTTCTGTTATAGATAGCCTCCTGCTCATACGCAGCGTTAATGGCAGCAATAGATTTTGTAGATTTACCGATAGCAGAAGTAGTGCTTCTACTTGTCATCTGGAAAACGACCTTATATGCCTCATTATTAAGGTCTACCTCAAGTACATTAATATTCTGATGAGAGCCAGAAACATCATCCTTTCCGTAGAAAGAATAGTGAGTGATACCAGTCTGTAGCTTATTCTCCCTAAAATAGCCTGTTGTCAAGAGTGTCTTAGTCTTAGGTACTCCAGCTTCTGGATAAACCACAGAATTCTGAGGTCCACTTTGTCCGTCATCTTCCTTGCCATCGTCCGATCCGCCATCATTGTTTCCACCGTCATTGGTAGAACCCGGCTGCTGAGGAATTTCAATCTTGTACGGATCACAAGCAGTTGCGACAAAGACAACAGTAGCAAAAATTAAAAATAACTTTTTCAATTTCATTATTTAGACATTTAAATCCGGGTGGAATCACTCCACCCGGAATAACATTTATTTCATGATAAAAGTCTGCTATTAGAGAGCCCAGCTAAGCTGTGGTTTGTTTCCAGAGAAATCCCAGAATGTCACGCTCCAACCAGCTGCCTTAGCTAACTCATTAAGGTTGTCAGACTCAGCTGGCATACCATCGAATGAGTTCTGGTTTGAAGTACCATCAGGATTTGAAGTACCAGGACCACCAATGTTTGCAGGTTGTGCACCAGCGATATCAACGTGGTTCTCAAGTGTTCTTCCAAATGGATCTGTGAATACCATAGAAGGATTTCTGAAGCAACCAGCGATTGTACATGTACACTGAGCATTACCTACGATAGCACCTGAACCGTGGTTAGCACCTGAAGTACGGAATACTTTGATGTATGGGCTCCATGCAAAACATTTGCTAATGTCAAGAGTTGCATTCGCTGTTGTTGTTCCAACAATTCCTCCAAGTCCTGAATAACCATTGAACTTATAGTCTGAATAGCAGTTCTCAATCTTTACAAGACCTTTCTCAACAACACCGATAATACCACCTGACTTCTGACCTGTTACCATCTCCTTCTCACAAGTAGAGTAACAATTAGAGATAGTACATTCTGTAGCAACAGAAACGATACCTGCGATACCACCGCAGCACTGCATGTTTCCACCAGGGCCATCTGCCGATGTTCTACCACCCTCAATAGAAAGAGTTGTAAAGCACTCTGAGATGCTTGATGTAGGAGTCTGAACATATCCGATCAAACCAGCAGCAGTCTGAACTGACTGTGAATCATTAACGATAGTACCAGCAGTATAGCACTTCTTAACTGTAAGCTTATCTCTTTCGAGATTCTCGCCACCGATTGTAGCGCAGAAACCGAGAAGACCAGCATAACGCCAGTTCTTATCTACTGGCTTACCTGCAGAGATGTAAACATCAGAAGAGCAGTTCTCAATTGTAAACTCACCAGCCAAACGTCCGATGAATCCACCTACGTCTGAGCTACCAGCTGTAATCTTACCACTAGCATAGCAGTTCTTGATAGAAGCGTCACGTGCCTGACCTCCAAAGAGTCCAAGGTCTCTACCACCCTGTACCTCTGCATCAATTACCTTGACATTCTCAACAACTGCATTCTTCTGATCACTACCGACAAAACCACCAAGAACACCTGATGCAGAACCCTGCTCCAAAGGAACAATAACCTTTGCATTAGTTACTGTAAGATTCTTACATGAACCGTAAAGTACGCCGAATAAAGAAGCGTATCCTGCAGGAGTAGCCTGATCATCCATTACGAATGATTCTGGAGCAAAATTACTGAGTGTCTTGTTATTACCATCAAAGTGGATGATACGAGTGTAAGGATCGTCATAGTTGAATGGCGTCCAAAGCTTCACATCCTTCATATCCACGTCTTTTTCCATACGGAAGTAGCTTGTAGAATTTGCAGGGCAAAGAGATCTCATCAACATCATGTGTACGTGATTGTCGATAAGGTATGGATTTGACTCTGAACCATCACCATTAACTGATACAGATCCCTTGGCAACATAAATGACACTACCTACTTTCTGAGCAGATCCAGCAGAAGGTGCATTAAGCACGCCGTCTTTCTTTGACCAGAATGTAGTCTCCTCACCACAACCGAGAAGAGCTGCATTCTTAAGACCCATAAGCTGGGCGATAATTGCTGCCTCCTTCGCTGTAGCACCGTCAGCATGTCCTGTTACACCACCATCGATTACACCGAAAACACAGTTACCGGCAGCTGTCATTCCAACGAATGAACGAGCCATACGAGTGTCGTAGTACTCACCCTCTGGGAAACTCTTTACTGCGCTACCGTTACGAACGATCATTGCACCTGTTGAAATAGCAGAATTGAAAGAGCCGTGCTCAGTAAGGTCTGAAGTAAGAGTAGCATCTACAAGAGTCATGTCATCTGTTACCTTCTTAGGATTAAGTCCGAAGAGTCCCTCTGCATACTCTGAAGGTGTACCATTCTTTACCTGGTTGTCAAGCTTCACATACTCAGTAGCTTTGCCATTAGCAAAACCAGCAGCATTGATAGCGAACAATACATCGTCATAGTTCTCGGCAATCTCTCCAACTGTACCCTCTGAACCAGTGTAACCAAAACCTGTAGTAAACAACACTGGTGAGAAAGTAACATAAGATACGCTCTGCATTGACTCCCACATCTTAATAGTTGACTTACGGAGAGATACTCCACTTGCCAACTCATGTGACTCCCAATTAGTTCTGCGGAATGCAAGAGAGTCCACATCCCAGAGGATCTCCTGATTGAACTTTTCGCCGAGCCACGCATCAACACCTGACATATCCTTCTCTGCACAAGAGCCGAATACGAGGGCTGCTGCCAAGGTAAGGCCAAATATATTTCTGATTTTCATAATCTGTTAGTTATAAAGTTAAAAAGAAAGACCATCGTTCCATCCTGGATTCTGGGCAATTGCACCATTTGTAAGAATGCGCTCCTTGGTTGGGATTGGATACAAGTAGTCTCTTTCCTCGTTCCACTGTCTTGAAAGAAGGTTAAGAGTGTGCGTTGTGAGATAACCGCTCTCTCCATTGTAAGTATTTGATCCAGAAGCATTTGGAGTAACAAGAGTAATCTTACCGTCCTTCATCTCCAAAACCTCAAGTCCACCAGCAGGAACACCGGTATCATTAAGAGTTCTGATATAGAAGTCAGCAACTCCATCACCGCTCAAGTCGATAGGGCCAGGACCAGGGATATACATTCCAAGGAACTCCTCATTGAATACAGAACCCTCCTTCCAACGCATGATATCATAGTAACGGAATCCTTCCATTACAAGCTCAACTGTACGCTCACGACGGATCTCAAGGATCACACCAAGGTTAGCAGGGTTAAGCTTTGCAAGGTAAGGATAGCAACCCTTGATCCAAGACTCTGGATTAGCGTTAGCTGTAGCCATATTAAGTTGTCCTGTCACACCGGCACGAGCTCTGATTACGTTAACAGTGTTGTCAATATCAGCCTGAGTGAGTGTACCGAGCTCTGCCTTTGCCTCAGCAAGGTTAAGAAGAACCTCTGCATAACGGAATACTGGCATATCTACCTCTGAGAATCCGTCATACTCAACTGCGATATAGAACTTTCTAAGCTGGTAACCGAGCTTCATGGCACCAAGATTAGGTGTTGTAGGCACGCCTGCAATCTCGTAGCCAGGAGTACGAAGAGTCTGAGCCATACGTGGGTCACGATTCTTGCACTCTTCAACGAAGCTCATCTTATTATAATTCGCACGTTTTGTGTGGAACGAACCATCTGCCATAAGGTATGCATCAACAAGACGTCTTGTTACACCGGTACAACCTGCAGTAGGTGAAGTAGTGTAGTTCTGAACTGAGTGACGAAGCTGAACTGTGTTGTTGTAGTCACGAGCGAGGATGACCTCTTCGCTTGTCTCTGTTGCATTGAGGGTCATGAAAAGAGTAGCATATGGTGTTGTACCCTTCTGGTAGAGCGAATAGCCACCCTCGTTGATCAACTTCTCAGAAGCTTTTACAGACTCCTGCAAGCAAGCCTCCCAATCACCAAGACCATGATATTTACGGAATGTTCCCTCGAAAAGCATTACTCTTGACTTAAGAGCAAGAGCAGCCCACTTAGACACTCTGTAAACATCCTTGTTAGGATTGATGTGCTCAATGGCATAATCAAGGTCCTCAAGCACCTTTTCCATGACAAACTTACGAGAGTCACGTGGTTTGTTAAGAAGATCAGCATCACCAGATCCTACAACTACATCATACCATGGAACATCACCGAATCTCTTTACCTTATTGTAATAGAAGAAAGCTCTGAAGAATCTTGCGATACCATCATAGTGCTCTCTTGCAGCCACATCAGGACAACGGCTTGAGTTCTCAAGGAAATAGTTGATCTGTCTGAGTGTTGTCCATGTCCAGCCACCACCAGTCTCAGGGATGATTCTCTGACAGCTTACAGCGTCATTAAGTGCAGGGTTGATGATGATGTCTGCCTCATCCTGATAGATATCAGTAGCACTTGGCAGAGAAGTATAGAAGTTATTTGTAAACAACTGAAGGTCTGTCTCGTTTCTAAAGAACGAACCCGGTGTGATTGTGTCCTCTGGATACAATGTGATATCGCAGGCAGAAAGACCAATAACCGAAATGCAGAGCATCAGCAACTTTGTTATCTTATTTGATTTCATAGCATTTTCTGTTTTAGAATGTTATATCAAGACCGAAAGAGTATGCTCTTGCTGTTGGATAACCGTAGCAATCTGTGTTACCAGTCTTCCAAGTTGTGGTAGCACCAGCCATTGCTGGATCGATATAGTCGTTCTCGAGAGGAGAAACAGTAAAGAGGTTCTCACCAGAGAAGTAAACTCTGACTTTCTCGATCTGGATCTTATCCAGCCACTTCTTAGGAAGAGAGTATCCGAATGTAAGGTTCTTCAGACGGAAGTAACCAACGTTCTGGATATACTTGGTGTTAACTACGTTAAGCTCACGAACTCCTGAGTTGAACGCTACGTATCCACGTGGACGTGGGAAGTATGCATCAGGATTCTCAGGAGTCCAGATCTTCGAAGCAAAGTCGCTAGGAATGTAAGTCTGGAATGGACGAGCATAATGTCCCCAGAAAAGACCTGTGTCACCTCTTGGATACCAGTTCTGGTAACCTACACCATTGAAGAGGAGTGAAAGGTCAAATCCAGCATACTGAGCTGAAAGACGTACAGTGTGAGTAAATCTTGGGAGTGAGTTACCGATAACGACCATATCCTTAACGTTCTTTGCAGAAAGGGTTGGAGAGATAACACCGTCACCGTCCATATCTACGAACTTAAGGTCACCGGCGTGAAGTCCCTTGTCGATAGCACACTGGTTGATCATTGAGTTAACATAAGACTGGTCTACAGCGTAGTTAGCAGCCTCCTCATCAGTTGCGAAATAACCGTCCACAACATAACCCCACATCTCACCAAGGCGCTGGCCTGTGTATGGAGTACCGATTGTGTGGTTGTCATTGTTGTAGTGACGAACGTGTGAAATGTAGTCTGCAAGAGAAGCTGAAACGCTATAGTTGAATGGTCTGCCACCAAGCTGGAAAGCATCTCTCCACTCAACCATGAACTCCCAACCTTTTGAACGGAGGGAAGCAGCGTTGCTCTTTGGAGCTGAAGCACCATAAACTGCAGGAAGATCAGACATAGCCATAAGCATACCGTCTGTGTCACGGATATAAGCATCACCAGTGAAAGTCAACTTGTTCTGGAGGAAGCTTACATCGAGACCAATGTTGGCTGAAGTTACAACCTCCCAAGAGTAGTCAGAAGCGTTAGGTGCAGAAACTGATGCACCAGTTGCCTTGTTAGTTCCACCGAAGATGTAATCGATAGCAGCACCTGAAGTGATAGTCTGGATATAGTCGTAGTCGCCTACCTCATTGTTACCGAGCTTACCATAAGATGCACGGATCTTCATGTTGCTGACTACCTTCTTTGCAGGCTCGAACCAAGACTCGTCGCTGATTCTCCAACCAGCAGAAACTGATGGGAAGAAACCGTAACGGATGCCCTTCGCGAAACGAGATGAACCGTCGTAACGTCCGTTGAACTCTACGAGGTAACGTCCCTTATAGTCATAAGAAGCACGATAGAAAAGACCCTGGTTGATATATCTTGTCTTACCTCCGGCAAGAGTCATTGTCTCACTCTTAGCAAGGTTGAAGTCATTAAGGTCCTCACTGAGGAGATCCTGACGGCTTGCACTGAGTTTGTACTGGTAGCGAGTATTATAGAAAACACCGGCAGTAACTGAAAGGTTGTGAGCCTCTGCAAATGTCTTGTTGTAATTTGCATAAATGTTAGCTGTCTGAATCTCCTGGATAGTTCTAGACTCATTAAGTTGGTCAGTAAGGTCGTAGCAATTCTCGATAATTCCAGGATACTGTGAATAGGTAGTTGGAATGCTTCGGTTTACTGCTCTGTACTGAGCATTAGTGTAAGTGTAGTCTCCAGTGATTCTGAATCCCTCGAATGGAGTGATAGCTACCTCGAATGTAGTCGAGAAGTGGTTGTTGTCATCCTGGTTGTATGTAGCACCGTTCTCAGCAACCATTGAATAACCTGACATGAGTCGGTTGTTTGAAGTTGCGTAGTTGTCTACGATCCAAACTGCAGATCCGTCTGGGTTAGTTGCAGGGATAGATGCAAGACCACCGGTCATTGTCTTACTCCAAAGATTCTTTACAGTAGATCTTGTGTAGTAAGGATACTTATCAGCAAAGTAAGTAGTATTGTTGCTTACCTTGAGCCACTTGTTAACCTGCGATGCAACGCGGATACGCATGTTGTAACGAGTATACTCATCACCCTTTCCTGGACGGAGAACACCATCTTGATGATAGTAACCAGCAGAAATACGATAATTCAACTTCTGTGTTCCACCATAGATTGAAAGGTTGTGCTCATGAGTTGGACGCTCATCCTTGAAGAAGTACTTGTACCAGTCCTGGTTAGCATAGTATTTATACTTACCATCCTTAATCATTACCCATGGACGATCTGGATGCTCAGTCTTGTCGAAACGACGGATCCACATCTCATAGTAGTCCTCATCATTGTAGTTTGTGAAGCGCTGTCCCTGATAAGTCTCATGGAAAAGGTCAGAAAGGGCAGCCGAGTAGTAACCTCTTGTCTCATAGTCAGTCTTAACAGCTGGTGAGTGGAAAGAGAAACGACCGTTGTAATCAACGTGTGCCTTACCGTCACCGCCAGACTTTGTTGTGATGAGGATCACACCGAATGCAGCCTTTGCACCATAGATAGCAGCTGACGATGCATCCTTGAGGACAGAGATAGACTCGATATCATTTGGGTTTACACGGTCGATGTTTCCTTCAACACCATCAACGAGGACATATGGACCTGCGCTGCTTGAGATTGAGTTCACACCACGGATGTTGATGGTTGAACCATCACCCGGACGGCCGTTATCGTTGGTTACGTTCATGTTAGGAACTACACCGACGAGAAGGCTTGAAGTGTTTGAAGAAGTTCTGCCGACGAGATCCTCAGACTCAACGACGCTCACCGAACCAGTGAGGTTGACTTTCTTCTGAACACCATAACCGACTACTACGACCTCATCAAGAAGTTCGTTGTCAGTCTTAAGAACCACGTTGATCTCGTTGGAGATTCCCACAACGACTTCTTGATCAACATAGCCGATTGAAGAGAATACGAGAGTCTGACCCTGAGCAGCGGCGATCGAATAAAGACCGTCGATGTCGGTAATCGTACCCTTTGCTGTTCCCTTCACCACGACTCCGGCTCCGATTACTGGAAGACCGGACTCATCTGTTACTGTTCCTTTGACAGTACCTGACTGTGCAGATGCTGCGAATGGCATTAAAGCCGCTAGGAACAGAATCATCAAATGATAAAGTTTGTTCATAAAATAGTTAATTAGTTAGTAGATTTGGTTGTATGTTGTTTTTGGTTTATTTCTTAGTGATCTTTGCCGCGAATCCTCCTCCTGGTGCAAGGTGAACGTTCATCGGTTCTGTCTTACCATCCTTCACGGTCATTGTCATCATCACCTTCTTATAGTCACGTGCTGTTCTGTCAGCATTGATACCGTCACGGAAGAGCTCAACCTCATATTCGCCATCTGCAAGGAAATCCAACTTTACCTCAAGATCACGTGGAGTCCAGTCTGTCAGACCTCCTACATACCAAGTCGCTCCATTTCTACGTGCCATTACAATATAATCTGCAACCCTACCATCCAAAGCCTTAGTCTCATCCCAAACTGTAGGAACTGCTGCGATGAAACGTGTGCACTCAGGCTCATCCTGATAGTTACAAGGATTGTCACAAAGCATATTGAGCGGTGATTCGAAGATCACGTACTCTGCAAGCTGACGGCATCTTGTGCCCTGGCTCATAGCCTCAGAACCAATAGCACGGAAGTTTTTCTTAGTTCCGTTACGCATAGCTCCCTGTGTGTAATCCATAGGACCTGCAGCCATTCTGATGAAAGGTATAGTCACGTCGTACTCAACCTGATCATCAGTTGCACGAGCCCACTTAGCAGTCTCCAAACCATGCACACCCTCGAAGTTCACAACATTAGGATATGTCCTATGAAGGCCAGTTGGCTTATATGTACCGTGGAAGTCAATCAGCATTCCATAATCAGCTGCCATCTTGGAAGCACGATGATGGAAGTCAACCATAATCTGGTCATCTCTATCCATGAAGTCAACCTTGAAGCCTTTGATACCCATCTTTGAGAAGTGCTGGAACACTTTCTCCATCTCTCTGTCGAAAGCCCAGTATCCTGCCCAGAGAATCAAACCGACATTTCTTTCCTGAGCATACTTTACAAGCATCTCAAGGTCGATCTCCGGAATCACCTGGAAGAGGTCAGCCTTCTTGTTGACAGCCCATCCCTCATCAAGGATTACATACTCGATTCCATACTCAGACGCGAAGTCTATATAATATTTATAGGTCTCATTGTTGATTCCGGCACGGAAATCCACTCCACGGATGTTCCAGGCATTCCACCAA
>JAEIGA010015317.1_pt1 | contig 11681 bp, 5 predicted proteins | sample 9270691 | NCBI WGS metagenome assembly JAEIGA01 (sample SAMN17057246, study PRJNA624740) | gut metagenome | biome: biome; isolation source: fecal sample | host: Bos grunniens | place: China: Xizang | collected 2019
GAAATAGCAGAGGCGCAGACTCCATCCGGAATGCTGCGCCTAAGAATAGAAAGCATTACTCTCGACTAAATATACCTACTCACTTTGTCTAACTTTTGATTCGATAAAGGATATTTCCTCTTCACCGAATCTGTACTTCTTATAAAGCTGCTTATTGATCTCAGCAACTGATTTATTCCATTTAATGTCGGATTCGTCAGTGAAATCCTGCAGTGGAATAAATCTGAAAACGTCTTGGGATACCTGCATCGTACCTCTTCCGAAATGTAACAGGATTTTAAACAGATCGGTCTGTATATACTTTTGACAATTGACCTGTTCGTCTTCTGTATCGAAAGGACCAATTACAAGGAAAGTTTCTGTACATGCTGTGTCAGGACCTCCCATTATTGCCTCTGGAGGAGTGATGGCGTTGGTAGAAAAGCTTGTTGTAAAATATAACTTATAAAGTCCGATAGCCTCTTTGTTTCTTGTGATGATGCTGTCGGAGATGTAACCAGACAGTCTCCTTGCACCACCTTTGATACCTTTTACTCCGTAGATTCTGATGCTATTTTCAAAAGGCGTATCAGAGAGGTTCGAATTAGGATATCTATGTGGAGAATTGAATAAATCCTTTCTCACACCGAATGGTCTTGTCTGAGAAACAATATTCTTGAAACTCTCTCCACCTCTGACTCTTTCGATTATGTTGATTCTACGATAATCTCTTATGATGATGTCGGATTCTCCATCCTTGAGTGTTCTGTCAGATTCCACAATAGTTCCATCAGACAATTTATGCACATAATGCATCTGTCCACCGTCATCGTGATTCTTATCATATAGGAAGTAACATATTCCTCCATCATTATGTGCAGACGGAAAGACTTCTCTATCATTTTCATAGTCAACCATCTTGGAGATATGAACATCGTCCATCATCTCCTTTCTGAAGGGTTTGAGAACAACCTTACCGCCGACCATCCATTTGGCTGGCATAATCATGGAGATATATGTCGGTGCTATATTCTTGGCGACTCGTACAAATGAGTGATAGATTGGATTAGATGCATCGTCAGATGCGCCGCTGCCGTCATTTATCTGATACGGAGGATTTCCAACTATTGCTGTGAATTTCATATCTTGTAATTTCTCTATATATTCTTTGTTATTGTCTTTTATTAGATTGTAAGATGTAAAGTCTGCTATGATGTTTTCTATCGGCATATCCAGCAGTTTGTATATCTTACGTGTAAACTCATAACAGAGAGGTGATGTAGGCAGAGAGTAGATGTTCTTTCTTACCGCATCATCGATATTTGCATATCTGTTGTATAAGGCATATGCAAATTCTCCCTGTTTAGAGGCTATGTCCAGGAATCTGACCTCTGAAAGGTTCTCTATTTCAGGTAGTATCGCAATCATTTCTGCTGCGATATTTTTCGGTGTTACAATCTCTGAATCAGACATTCTGCCGAACTGTGTCAAAGCGACCTCAGCGCGCTTGATCGGATCCATTGTCTGGTCGCATATGAGATTGTTGATGTTTTCAATCTTGTAATCCAGCCTGCTGTGGATGAAATGAGAGCATCTGCTATGAAGAATTTCCAATTTACTTCTATTGAGGCCTAAATTCCTCGCAATCCGCTTATTGTCTTCTGTTGCATCTATTACTGAAATCACATCGCCTAAATTCTTGACCTTAGATTCAGTCAAGAATGCAAAGAACAATATTTGCAGATAATAGGTCTGGAGTTTCTTTGCGATTTCTTTTCCGGACTGATCCCCATCCGTATCTTCATGTTCGCTCGCACCTGCACCCCCTGCGTGTCCTTCATTCTCACCGTCATTGTCGTCATCGTTATCAATATTACCGTCATCTTCGGGTATATCGATGTCATCTTCACCTTCAACCGGTCTGAATGTGATGCCTTTTTTGTAATCGATAGGAACAAGGTCTTTGATGATGGCAAGAATATCATCGTCTGTCAGGATGTTATCATCAACAGGGATATCAGTCGCCTCATCCATGACGCTTCTACTTTGCGAATATTCTCGTACAGCATCCATTATATTGGCGCTTGTTACCTGCTGGAGTCTGTCCTTATTCAAACAGATGATCGGAGAAATCTCCAACTCTCGGCGCAGGCGTGACTCCAACTTCTCATTACCGCTTGCATCTGTATTGGCATTGTAGAATTGAGATTTAAGCTCCTGCAGTCGGAACATTCTGTCAATATCGAAATCCACCAATAATGTTTGAGGTTTCTTGTTATATTTAATTGTCTTTCCGTCTACATCTTTATATGTGACTACATATTGATTCTGCAGACGGAAAATTGCCTGATCGTATTCCTGAGGTGATGCTGTGTCCTTTAGGAATATCATCGTATCCCACTCCTCGACAGTATTTCCTGTAAGCATACGATTGACGGTAAGAGTGATTGTCTTTTTCCCTTGACTTTCACATGTCTTGATTTTAGATTTGATGTCTTCTACAGAAGGATGTGTTGTGTTGCCATCAACGCCTGCTATATTTATGATCTCATATTGAGACAGATTTTCAAATTTGTCAGACTCATTTGTAATCAGTTCCTGCATTGCATCACAAGATGCACGGAAAGGTAATACGAATACCATATGATGACACATCTCTCCTTCGCGTATCTTATCGTAATTCAAGAAAGGGAAGATGTTTTCATCTTTCTGAGATCCATCGATCGCTCTTAGCAGATCGCGCACTTCAGCTTCATGTTCAAACTTCTTATAGTAGCCTTCTGAGTCTTTTTCTATAGATTTAGGCCTGAGCAACGCGGAAAGACAGGAGGTACTTCCATGCTCTTTGAGTTGCTTGATCTTACGCAGAGATGATTCATTAAGAGAAAATGCGAAGCGGATCATCTGAGGAAATCCATAATATGGATTTTCCCACTCATCTTGAGGATCTTCTTTCAGGTCATTTTCATGAACCCATTTTTCTGACTCGTCTATAATGTCGGTAAATTGACAGAAAGAAATGATATCTTCTTCTGAGAATTCACTGCTCATCAATATTCGATACGGAGTCCCCGAGAGGTGCAGTGTGATCCTTGCATTTAGATGCTTTTTAACTTCCTCTTCAATATCGTCAATGGATTCTATATCCTTTTGCTTTAACTCTTCATTGATCTGAGTTGCAGTCAAACCTGCATTTTGCAGTACTTTGCCGTACTCTGCTGCTCTTGCTCCATAATGAGTTTCATCTACAATCAGCAGGTCAATCTGGTTTTCAAATACTTCCTTATGCTTCTCCTTGATCTTCTTGCCCTTAAGATCCTGTAATGTCAAGAAGACCGCTACCTGCTTGTTGCTCTCAATTTGGGACTTTACTATATTCTCATCCCTGGCAAGCTGATTTCCATCAATGAATACGAACCCGTCAAAATTGGCTATCTTTTCAACGGTTTTCTTCCATTCTTCCTTTACATCCGCCTTACCAGAGACTATTACGACAATGTTTGCCTTCATTTCCTTGGCGCAGCACATTGAGGTAAATGATTTTCCAAATCGCATGACTGCGTACATCAGCAACTTGGTTCGTCCTTTCTCTATTGCCTTCAAGAATGCTTTGACGGCAGCATCTTGATTAGGACGTAAGCTGTATGGGATTACATCTCGTTCATAATGCTGAACGACAGGAAGGTGGGCCTCGTTATACAACTGATATAAACCACCATTTTGTTGCGCATTCTGCTCTATATGATTGAAGGCGTTCTCGATGTCTTCGGTATTGACATCCTTGAAGAATTCATTAGAGTAATACATGCCCTCCTGAAGACTCTCCTTCTGCAGGCGCTTCTTGCCCAATTCACGCTCTAAATAGCTATGAACAGCATAGTCTCTGAAAAATTTGTCACCTACTTTCGCTGGACGGCTGTATTCTTGTGTCAGGTCTTCAAAATGTTTGCGCCATTCTGATAAGCGGACACTTACTGGACGGACGGTGTCACCGATTTTCCAATGATTCGGAATGGTCTTCGTGGAGAAGGCATATATATGAGGAAAGACTCTTCCAATCAATAGGCTCTCTATTGCAGAAGTATCTATCTTTTTGATCTGTTCATTTGCTTCCATCATGCCTGCATCTTTAACAGTGATATAAAATCTATAACCTTCCCGGAGTCCCAGTCCTTGATCTTGCAGTATGTACCGTTGTGCTTGCGGATATTATCTTTTGCGCAACCTTCGCAAATCTGCTCTGTTGTCGTTGTTCCACCAAACAGGTCTTCAGTGACTATGATGTCATTTATGCAGCTATTCGGAACAACACCTCTTAGGCCATCCATCTGCCATACATTCCACGAAATGATATTTGCAATGCATTTGACGGAAGCCGTCTGCGGTCGTTTGCCAAACTTAAACTGATAGTTCTCGATAAAGGAATACAACATCGCCTCGCGGGCAAGCAATAGATTATCGCCTTGCCACTCATATCCATAAATGCTTTTATATGCTTCCTGCGCAGCTGAAAGCCATTCGGCTGATGTGTGGACATTTTCATTGATTATCCTCAGCTTTCGGTCAAGCAGACCTATGCGTTTCTCAATAGGGAAGAGTTCTCCTGTAGTTGTATCATATCGGCTTGTGATATATGGAGCCTCTCCGCATGTGATTTCCATGCGTAGATCTTTTACATAGTCCTTCCATGTCTTACCTTCGGGAAATTCTATCGCGTCATTGGTCGGGATCCATGAATGTCTTCCGTTTTCTTCCGTTTCAGTATTGAATACATCCTTTCGACCGAACCATGCAGTATCGATAAGATTGTTTTGAGCATTGCATACCCATGACGGAGTAAACACTTCAGCCATATTTCTTGAACGAACTGATTGCTGTACCTTACCCTTAAGTACACGTGGTATGATCTTGTTATTGTCTATAATCTTCTCGATTGTGATCTCATCCGACTCAGCAAAACCATCCCCCCAGTGTTCATAGTCTTTGGTAGCCCAAAATATATTGCGCTGCGTCGTATGGTCGCGAAGAAGTATCTCCAAAATCTCTTTTGGAATATTACCTTCGAGTATATCTGTTGTCAGGTTCTTCATAATGTGTGTTTCTGCATGTGTCTTGTTGTCTTCCGGCTATAAAACAAACTGTTCAATAATATTCAAAATTACACAAAAATCGGCAGATAGAAGTATTTGAAATTAAAAATGTCGGTCTGAGTCGGAGTCTTGCCTGGCTTGCCGTCTATTGTAAGGATGCCGGCAATATGGCCTGCTGCATCTGTAGGTGCAAGTGCAGTGTTTACGAAAGTCGCTCCGTGTCTATCGGAACAGCATTGTGAATATTGTTCCGTTTTCATCACTGCGGGTCAGTGTCAACGAACCGTTATGCAACCTCATGATCTGACGGGAAAGGCTCAGGCCGATGCCTGTGCCTTCCTGTTTGGTCGTGAAGAAAGGAACGAAGATCTCGTCCTGACTCTCGCGGCTGATAGGAAGACCGTCATTGGATACACTGATTACAGTCTGCTCAGAAGGAGTGATCTGTGCGGTTATCCTTATGCTCTTGGCTTCTGCCTGGATAGCATTCTTGACGAGATTGATCAGTATCTGTGTTATCTGGCCTTCGTCCGCATAAAGGATGATGTCGTCTGTTTTCTCCTCGTAGGTACATGTGGCACCTGAAATTACAGCTTGTTCCTTTGTCAGACTTATGACTCTTTCTGCAAGTTCTCTGAAATAGAATGCCTTCTTTACAGGTGGAGCTACACGTGTAAGATTTCTATATGAATCAACGAACTTGATAAGGCCTTTCGATGATTGGGAAATCGTGCTTAAACCGTCTCTCACACCATCGCTTACCCCGTCAAATTTCAACAAGGTGTCGCTGAGAGAGGCAATAGGAGTAATCGTATTCATGATCTCATGGGTCAACACTCTGATGAGCTTTGACCATGACTGCTGCTCATTCTCGGCTATCTCGTTGCTGATATCATTGAATGCTATGATTCTGACTTTCTCTTTTCCTATGGTGGCCTCTGACGCTGTGATGGATATGGTCATCTTGCCGCTTTCATTATAGTAGCTGGCCTTCTCTTCTGTGCCGTCAGCAATAGTCTGAAAGGCTTCATATAAAGAATCGCTTACAGGGCGAAGCTGTCGTATATGGCCGAATGTCGCTATTCCGAGAAGCGAGAGTGCTGTAGAGTTGCAGTAATTCACACGGCCGTCTTCCTCAATGACTGCTACGCCTGTCTTGACGTGATCCAGCATCAGACCGAAGTACTTCTCCTGCTCGATGATCTCGTACCTTTCCTTGTCGAAGATGTTGCGAAGGCGATTGAGAGTCTTATTGAATTTCCTGCCTCTAATGCGTTTTTCGTCAAATCTGAAGTTCAACTCCTTGTCTTCAAGAGCGTCCAGCATATATGCTACCTTGCCCCTCATCTTATAGGAAGTTATGAAAGACGAGACGGCAGCTGCAATTGCAACCGCCGCTATGAATAGCAATATGATGGTTATATTAGCCATCTAGATATCGTATTTCTTCAGCTTGGCATATAGTGTAGGCCTACTGATGCTAAGTGATTTCGCCACCATCGATAGATTGCCACCAAACCTTGCCATCGCAGCTCTGATAGCCTTCTCTTCAGTCTCCTCCAATGTTTCCATGCCGGATGCTGGTTCGGCTGTTTTGGCTATACTCTGTGGGAGTTCAATGTCATTGACTCCGATTGTTTCTCCGTCGGAAAGAATCACAGCCTTTTCAATGCAATTCTGCAGCTCACGGATATTGCCGCTCCAGTACTGACCTTTCAGCGCCTCCTCAGCCTCGGCAGATAATCCTGCAACCTGACGACGATACTTTTCCGCATACTTCTCGATGAACATATTCGCCAACGGAACAATCTCATCTGTCCTTTCACGCAGGGCAGGGAGGTGCAGATGCATGGTATTGATACGATAGTAAAGGTCTTCACGGAAATCCCCGTCCTTCACCATCTGCTCCAGATTCTTGTTTGTCGCGCAGATCAGTCTGATGTCTATAGGGATAGCCTTTGTATCTCCGACTCTGGTTATCGTCCTGTTCTGGATTGCCCTGAGTAGCTTTGCCTGAAGGTGAAGAGGGATATTTCCGATCTCATCCAGGAATAATGTACCTCCGTTTGCCTGTTCGAACTTACCGACATGATCTGCATGCGCATCCGTGAACGCGCCCTTTACATGTCCGAACAGCTCACTTTCGAAAAGTGTCTCGGTCAAGGCACCGGCATCTACGCAGACCATCGGCTTCAATGCTCTTTCTGACCTACGGTGGATTTCTCCTGCCAGGACATCCTTACCGGTTCCGTTCTCACCTGTGATGAGTACCGAGGCATCTGTCATGGAAATCTTCTCGACAGTCTTGTAGATCGCCGTCATCTGAGGACCCTTGCCCCACAGCATCTTTATCGATGAGGCAGGAATTGCAGAGGCCTCACGCGCCTCCTTGCTTCTATTGGCATAAGCAGCCTTAAGGATCTCAATGAGCTTCTCATTGTCCCAAGGCTTGACGATGAAATCGAAAGCTCCGCGCTTCATTCCTTCGACAGCCAGCTGGATATCAGCATAAGCCGTGAAGAGGACAACCTCCACATCATTGCTTCGCTTCTTGATCTCAGAAAGCCAGAAGAGTCCTTCGTTACCGGTATTGATGTCCGTATGGAAATTCATGTCCAGCAATACGACATCCGGACGGAATTCCACAAGACGTGTAACCAGTTCCTTCGGCGAAGGAATGAGTTCTACCTGTGCGAAATGCATAGGAAGCAGAAACTGGAGCGCCGTCCTTATGCCGTTGTTGTCATCAACAACCAATATTTTTGCTTTGCTCTTTGCCATACTGAAATCTTGATTTCACAAAGATAATGAAAAAAGATTATTCCTTTTTCAGTACCTCAGACGGATTTGTGCGCAACATTCGTAACGCCTGCATAAGTACTGAAAGGATGACTACAGCCAAGACTATTGCAAATGCAGCAATGTAAATGACAGGGGAGTTCTCAGTTCTGATCACATAGTCTTCAAGCCAACGGCTGATGACGGTATAAGAAACCGGTATTGCAACGAGTGCGGAAACGATTACAGGAAGTGTGAAATCCAAAGTCATCTTCTTGACCATCTCGCCCTTTGAACAACCGAAGACATTGCGGACGGCATTGTCCTTTTCATTGGTCTTTGCATGATACCTGCTCAGTCCGACGATTGTCATTATAGTCATCAGGATGCAGATTAACGAGAATCCGGTGAGTAGCTTGAGCATATTCTGCTCTTCCTGAATTTCCTCTCGAAGTGATTCTTCCAACGTCTTTATAGACACCATGTCCTCACTATAGCCCTTTGAATTGTAGAATTCCCTGATCTGCTTCCTGACCGCATTGACGTTTTCATCAGTCTTGACACAGATCTGCCTTCCGGTTGTGGCTGTAAAGTCTTTAAAGATGGAGATACCCATAAATTGGCCTGCGGTATCTTCGATGATTGTACCTAATCTGAGATCTTCGATTGTTCCGCAGATAGGAGTGTCCGCCCACATGTAATTGATCATGTTTTCGTCTCTGAAGTCTTTGATGGCTTCATAAGTGCTTTGGCACAGATAAAGGTTTTCATTGTTCACCGGCGCAGAAAAATCTTCCATGAACTTGATTCCCAGGATTTCAAAATACTCACGGTCTCCCTCCACGACTCTAATCTCTCCCGTACGTCCGTCTTTAGCAGCGATTACTGATATGCCTAAGGCATCAGGTGTGTTTACCCATGAGCCTATCTTGCTTATATATGATTGTCCCTTGAGCTCGTCGTCATATCGGTACGCATTCTTGTCCAGGAAAGATACCAGTATTATACCATCTGTTTCATATCCCAATGGCTGGCTTGTCAGGTGTGTGGTCTGACGCATGATACCGAAGCAGATTGACAGCGCTCCAATGCTGAGGAGGCCTGCAATACCTATGAATATCTTTCCGAATATGCTCTTGGTTCTATACCTTGCCTCTCCTTTGATTATATTGATCGCGCTATACGAAGACAGGATGAACGATGGTACTGCGCTCGCCAATCCGACCATGACAAGCAGGATTGCAGCAAGGACAAGGTATTCGTTCAGATGGGTCAACGGTCTGATATCTGCTCCTAAGATCTGGCTTACAGGCGCCTTGAATCCAAGGGCAAGCAGTATGGCGAAGATACATGATACCAGAAGGAGCATGAAAGCCTCACTGAAACACCTTGTAATGATGCCTTTCCTGTCTGTGCCCAAAAGCTGGCGTGTCGCGATTTCCTTGATTCTGAAGTTTGAGAATGCTATAGTCAGAACAATATAGTCCAGCAGAGCTACGATTGTGAGGAATATGCACATTATCAGATAGATACCGAACAGTTTGCCGTTTCTGATGTTTGAGAATACAAAGTTCACTCCTGGAGCTTCGTCTTCGGATAGTTTCTTCATATCGTCAAACTTGGTGAGTCTCACAGACTTGCTGAAAGGGTCATCTCCATACTGATTAGGTGTCTTCCTGTACTCGTCAGTCATCTGTCGCGACAAATCGTCGATGTCTGCGCCTTCTTTGATGCGCACAAAACTGCATTCGGTTATGCGCATCATACCATTGAAGTGCTCCTGCTGTATATCGCGGAAGAAGTCTACTGTTGCGATGATTTCAGGATTGTTGAATATTGTCTTTGAGTACGGCATGAGAACACCGGTTACCACGAGATTTGCCTCTATATCACTCTCTTTGCCAAAATATTCTTTATACGGGTTCGTCTCAAAGAAGTGGATCTCTTTTCCTATCGCATCGCCATCAGGGAAAAGCATCTTTGCAATTCCGTCTGAGAGTACTACAGAATTCTTTAAGGATAACGCGGTTTTAGGGTCTCCTTCTGCTAACGGGAGGCTGAAGAAGTCAAAGAAATTCTGCGAAGCAACTGCACTTGATACATTTGCTTCGATGTCTCCATAGCTGATTATACTTGCGCCCGCAATCAGAGCCTTGCCATCATTTCTCGCAAAGAAGGAGCACGACTCTTCTATTTCGGGAAACTTCGGGTAAAGGCCAGGTACTTCATCAATCGCTGTAATGTCATATGTACTGTAGCAGAGGTAAATATCATCAGTATCTTTCAATACCTTGTTCACACTCATGTCATCCACGATGTATGAACTCAGCACAATGACAAATGCCAGTGCAAGGCTCAATCCCACCACCTCAATGGCGGTGTATAGCTTGTTTCTTGATAGGAATCTTAAATAGCTTTTCATTTCTGTGTGTTTTTGCCTGGCGCGTAACTGCCAGTCTATCAATTGTTTCCTTAAAGCGCGTGCCGCCAAAGGGGAGCACGCGGTTTGCGTAAGCCGCTATGGCTCAATCGGTTGGGCGCCAGGGCTATTCTTTCTTCAGCGCCTCGGCGGGGTTGGTGCGCATCAGCTGCGCACCATGGATCGAGATGGAGAGTATGACCACACTGACCACAATAATAACGGCAGTAATATATATCCAAAGTGTATCATCTACTCTGACAGGATACTTAGATAGCCAATAGTTGATATAAGAGTATGCAAGTGGCACAGCTGCAAGGGTAGAAACCAGTACAGGAGTTGCAAATCCCAAGACCATCTTCCAGAAAACCTCAGCATTCGAGCTACCGAATACCTTGCGGATGGCCGTGTCGTGTGTGCTGAGCTGAGCCGAGTACGAACTCAAAGCGATGATTGCCATCATGGTTATCATGATGCTGAGCAGTGCGAAGACACTTATCATTGTGAATATCTTCTTTTCGTCCTTGAACTTATCTTCGACAATAGAGTTCAGAGTGTTAATCTGAGGCATATTCTCTGCTGACTTCCGCTCGTTGTAGAAATCTCGGATCTTTGCAAGGGCATCCTTTTCACTGCCTTTCACTTTTACCAATAAGCCATATATATATGAGTCGGTATCTGACTGTATGAGGACTCCTTGTATTGTTTCCGGATCATACTCTTTGATTGACCTTGACTTGAAGTCTGCAATGATGCCATCTACTGACCAGGTAACATTCATTTTAATCTTTCCGCTATCAATATGTGGCTTCAAACATTCGTACGAACTCTTGCAAATATAACTCTTTCTCACAGAACCTGTGCTCATCGTAGTGGATGTTCCGTAGTCTTCAATAATCTTAATGCCTAGTATGTCAAGTGCTTCCGAATTACCGCTCAGGACATGCATGAAGTATTCGTTTGACAGATGAGTCATTACTCCGAATTCAGTAGGTGGTGCATACAGATCACCAATACTTTCCACATAACTCTCAGCATGGAGTTCGTCTTTGAATCTGTTGTTGTCATTGGTGACAAAATCCACGAATATGATATTGTCGGTCTCATAACCCATAGGGGTGTCTATCATGTGTCTTGTCTGAGCGTATATTGCAAAGGTAACAGCTATTGCAGCTATGCTGAGCAGACCCTCAAGTCCTATGAAGATCTTTCCAAGTGTCAGTTTGTCGTTCTTTCGTGCGTCTCCTTTTATGACTTCGATAGGTTTATAGCTCGACATCATCATTGCAGGCACAAGACCTGCTGCGAGAGACAGGATCAGGACTACTGCTATCACGAATACCCACATCGCTGATGTGTTGAAGAGGACTATATGGCTTCCCAGGAGTTCTCCAACGATGTTCTTCAGGGCAAAA
>JAEIGA010015318.1_pt1 | contig 11681 bp, 11 predicted proteins | sample 9270691 | NCBI WGS metagenome assembly JAEIGA01 (sample SAMN17057246, study PRJNA624740) | gut metagenome | biome: biome; isolation source: fecal sample | host: Bos grunniens | place: China: Xizang | collected 2019
AAAGGTGGTACCCAGTCTCTTATGCAATTTCGCCAACTCGGTACGCATCTGTGCACGCAGCTTAGCGTCCAAGTTAGACAGCGGTTCGTCGAGCAAGAATACCTTCGGCTCACGCACGATAGCACGACCGAGGGCAACACGCTGACGCTGACCACCGGACAGAGCCTTCGGCTTACGGTCGAGCAGGTGGGTGATGTCCAGAATGCGGGCAGCTTCCTCAACGCGGCGCTTGATTTCCTCCTTCGGAGTCTTGCGCAGCTTCAGACCGAATGCCATGTTGTCATACACGGTCATGTGGGGATACAGAGCGTAGTTCTGGAACACCATTGCGATATCGCGATCCTTCGGGGCAACGTCGTTCACCAGCTTGTCGTCGATGTACAGTTCGCCTTCGCTGATTTCTTCCAGACCGGCAACCATACGCAGGGTGGTGGACTTACCGCAACCAGACGGACCAACCAGAATGATGAATTCCTTGTCCTTAATGTCGAGGCAGAAGTCGGAAACGGCCACAACGCCGCCGGCATACTTCTTGTAGATGTTTTTCAAAGTAAGGCTGGACATATTTAACTCCTCCTAATGTTCAGGCCCGAAGGACCATTTAATGTTTCAGGTCAGTTACGACCAATCACGTTTCTCTTTGTAGCTATTATAGCAGAAACGATTTGAAAAAGCTATTCTTCGATTCTACAAATATAAGGAATTGCATTTAGGTAATTTCGCAATGCTTTTTTTCGATTCTGCGCTATCGCACAAATTGTCAGGCCTGTTTTTGTGCAGAAAACACAAAATCCTTTTCTGCATCGCTCATTTCCCGATATTCGCCCGGTGCCAGTTCCGGATCCAGCCGCAGTTCCCCGATACGGATGCGGCGCAGTGCCAGCACCGTCCGGTCTACTGCCCGGAACATTTTTTTCACCTGATGGAACTTTCCCTCCTGAATCTGCACCAGTACCGTGGGCTGTTCGCCGTCCCGGATCAGGGACAGTCCGGCAGGCAGGCACAGCGTACCGTCCTCGAACACGATGCCTTCCCGGAATGCGTTGATTTCTGCTTCTCCGACCGGACCGTCTACCACGGCTTCATACCATTTGAAAATGCCCTTTCGCGGCGACAGCACCCGATGGGCATAGTCGCCGTCATCCGTAATGATCAGCAGCCCCTCGGTATCCTTGTCCAGCCGTCCTACCGGGAACAACCCCTTGCGGCGGAGCGGCGGTTCAATCATGTCCACCACCGTCCGCTGTCTGGGGTCATCCGTCGCGGAAATAACACCCTGCGGTTTATTCATCATAATGTACATATAGCGGCGATAATTCAGCGGCTTTCCGTCCACGCAAATGGTCTGGGTACCGGCATCTGCTTTAAAGTCTGCCGTCCGCACAACCCGGTCCCCGACCGTGACCCGCCCCTGACGGAGCAGCGCATGGACCTCCTTCCGGCTTCCAACGCCCTGTGAGGCCAGTATTTTATCAATTCTGTCCATAATCTTCTCCTTACTTTTTCGTCTCCTGCCGGATATCCCGCCCGTTTCAGTGCGGCTGTACCGACTGATTTCCGTTGTCGTCCGGGTGCCGGAATCCATGCATAAAGCCGTCCGCCTCCCGGGTACCGATGCTGCCGCCGATGACCTGTCCGTTGTAAATCAGCAGGTCCGCATACACCCGGCGGCTGCCTGCATCGGGATAATTGGTAATCTCGTATGTCCAGCGTTTTGCTGTTTTGCCGCAGTACCGGCTCAGATCCATGCCCTGCGCCTTCTGCATATCATTATATCGCACATACACATCATTGAACACATCCGGAATGGTGACTTGCCGGATTTCCACCGGATCCGCCGCCAGCTCCCAGCCAAATGAGGCCAGATAGTCCCTGCGCTGTGCTTCTGTGCCGGCTGCAGGAGACGGGCGCGCGCCAACGGACTGCACATCGTTCCATCGGGTCAACACCACAATCAATATCGTGATGCCCGCCAGCACAGCTGCCATCGTCCAGAACAGCGGTTTTTTCTTTACTTTGACTGACCATATAATCATTGCCGATCCCTCCGCATTTCATCATCGGAATATGTATATGCGGAAGGTGGACGGGTTTATTCTCCGCCGGGTACGTTCTCCCAGTGGTATTGGGTCAGCTGCCCCCTGCACTTCAGTGCCGGGTAATCCCACTGCCGCAGGGCCTCAAACACACCGACTGCCACCGAATTCGACAAGTTCAGGCTCCGGGCCTCCGAAATCATCGGAATGCGCACGCAGTCCTCCGGATGGTCGTGGAGCAGATCCTCCGGCAGGCCACGGGTTTCCTTGCCGAACACCAGATATGCGCCGTCCGGATAAGCAACCTCGGAATGTGTGTGCCGTGCTTTCGTGGAAAAATAGAAAAATGGGCCGCTGTTTTTTGCAAAAAAGTCTGCCAGCGAGTCATAATATGTAATGTCCAGCAAATACCAGTAATCCAGTCCGGCCCGTTTCAGTTTGCGGTCATCAATGGTAAAGCCCATCGGTCCGACCAGATGCAGACGTGCGCCGGTAGCCGCACACGTCCGCGCCACATTGCCGGTGTTCTGCGGAATTTCCGGTTCCACCAGCACAATATTCAGTGTTGCCATACGGAATGCCTCCCTTTATCTCTCTGTGGAAAATAATCGTAAATAATCTGTTAAAACCTGCCGCACATCTTGAAATCCGATTGCCTTTGCCCTTTTCTTTGTGGTACAATGACCATATGTATCGTTTCTGCGGCTGCTGTTTATAGTATAGCGAAAAAAAGCGGTGCTGTCAAAGCCATTTGCTCTCTGCTGCCGAAAAAGTGGGGAACGGCAGCAATTTTTTTGCACAGGCAGACGCATATCAACGTAAAAACTGAAAGGATGATAAATTGAATGGAAAGATCCTCCGGACTCCGACGAGGGCACCTTGTGCTGTTTCTCGGAATGATCACCCTGTTTGCCCTGATGGGACGGCTGCTGCTGGCCATGTGGTACACCAATTCCTTCGATACGGAATGGTACCTGATGTGGGCCGCCGACCTCCAGAAAGGCTTCTGGAACTGCTACGACGGGCACGTACGGGCACTGGACTATCCGCCGCTGTACCTCTGCCTGCTGAAACCGGTCGGTGCACTGCTGCAGGTGGATATGATTGCCAACTATATGCCTTACCGGATGCTGCTCATCAAGTTCTGGCCCATTATTTTTGATACCGCCATCATCCCGGCGATTTACCTGCTGTTCCGCCGGGAAAACGAAAGCGCTGCGCTGATGGGTGCATGTGTGTGGGCAGTGAACCCTTCGGCGATTTTCAACTGCGCCGCATGGGGACAGACCGACAGCATCATGACGCTGATGCTGCTGCTGACATTCTGGGCATTTTACGAACACCGCCCCCTGTACGGCACATTCCTGTTTGCACTGTCCGGTCTGATGAAAATGCAGAGCCTGTATTTTGCGCCCATTGTGCTGTGTGTCTTTCTGCGGAAACGGGACTGGACGGGGCTGGTCAAGGCACTGTGCATCGGTTTCTGCACAATGGTACTGGTCTTCCTGCCCTTTATGATCGCCTCCGATAATTATGCGGCCATCTTTCAGGTGTATCTGGGGGGCTTCGGGAAATACCCCTATGTAAACCTCAACGCCTTTAATCTGTGGGGTATTCAGGGGCTGAACTGGGTGGAAGATGCCACTCCGTTGTGGGGTTCCGTTACCTATAATATGGTAAGCACTTTCCTGATGCTGGCGTCTTTTGCCGGTGTCATGTATATGCAGGTCACAGCCCCCAATCACAACGTATGGCTCAGCAGTGCGCTGCTGATGCAATGCCTGTTCATCCTCACCACCCGTCAGCATGAGCGCTATCAATATATCGTGATGATTCTTCTGCTGGGTGCGTACCTGACCTGCCGGAAACCCGGATTGCTCGGACTGTTCGGCGGCGTGACCTTTGTGACTTTCTGGAATCAGGCACTGCTGCTGGGCAAAAACATCCACAGCAATGCCCCATGGGTATCTGCATTTCCCGACCTGCAGTCCGTCGGCTCCGTCATCAATGTTGCACTGTTCGTTGTCACCGTGGTCATCTGCATCCGGATGGCTTATGCGCCCACCCCCCAGAAAGGAGTCCCCACATGAAGTACACGCACCTCTCTTCCCGGAAACAATGGTGGGAATCCCCTGCCCTCCGGGTATTTGCACTGGCTTTCTTCACCGCCGGAATCATTTTCATTCCTTTTATGGTCTTTGACAAGGGATATTTTCTGTTCTACGGCGATTTCAATGTGCAGCAGATTCCCTTTTATCAGCTGGTTCACGAAGCCATCCACAACGGCGACTGGGGCTGGAACTGGAACACGGATCTTGGTGTCAACCTCATCGGTTCCTATACGTTCTACAATCTTACCAGCCCGTTTTTCTGGCTGACACTGCCCTTCCCCAACGCGTTCGTTCCCTACCTGATGGGGCCGCTGTATATGCTGAAATTCTCCTGTGCAGCACTGGGGGCGTATCTGTATCTGAAGCGGTACGTCAAGTCTCCGGATACCGCCGTTCTGGGCGGTCTGCTGTATGGGTTCTGCAGTTTTTCGGTATACAACGTCTTTTTCAATCACTTTCACGAAGCCATCGTGGTATTTCCGTTTCTGCTGGCGGCACTGGACGAATATATGTACAACCGCCGGCGGGGCGTGTTCGCCTTTGCGGTATTTGCATCCTGTTTCATCAACTATTATTTCTTCGTCGGGCAGGTCGTTTTCTGCCTGATTTACTGGACCGTACGGATGTGCTTCGCCAGCTGGGGTAAGCCCAACCCCGGCCGCTTCGCCGGACTGGCTCTGGAGGCTGTACTGGGTCTGCTGATGACCGGCGTGGTCCTGCTGCCCACGGTATTGGCTGTCACGCAGAACAGCCGCGTCAACTCGGCCACAACCGGTTACGGTGCACTGGTGTACTACAGTGAACAGCGCTATCTGCACATCCTCTCCAGCTTCTTCTTCATGCCGGACATTCCGGCCCGGGCCAACTTCACCCCGGATTCCAACGCCAACTGGGCCTCCATTGCCATGTGGCTTCCGCTGTTCAGCACGGTAGGTGTATTTGCATGGATGCAGCGTCCCGCTCCGCACTGGAGCCGCCGGGTCATCGGAATTCTGGTCCTCATGGCCTTTGTGCCGATTCTGAATAATGCATTCCAGCTTTTCAACTCGGCTTATTATGCCCGGTGGTATTACATGGCGGAGCTGATGTGGATTTTTGCGACAGTACGGGCCATCGAAGACGACACCTGTGACTTTGACCGGGGATTCCGCTGGACGTTCGGCATCACACTGGCCATCGCCTGCGGCATCGGTCTGCTGCCCGCCAGCATCGATCCGGAAACCGGTGAAATGTCCATCGGACTGGCCAAATATCCGGAGCGTTTCTGGGCTTATGTTGCCGTATCCTTTGTCAGTCTGCTGGTGCTGTACCTGCTGCTGCCCCTGCTGAAAAAGAACCGTACGCGGTTCGTGCATTATGCGACTGCCGGCGTAATGACCATTTCCGTCATCTACGCTTCTTACTTTATCGCACTGGGCAAAACGCAGTCGTACGATACGCACCATTATGTGATTCCCTACTGCCTCAACGGCGGCGCAGAAGTAAATCTCCCCGACAAAGACAGTGACCAGACTTTCTACCGTTCCGACTTTTTTGATGCCATGGATAATATTGCAATGTTCTGGAAGAAGCCGTCCATTCAGGCGTTCCACTCGATTGTCCCCGGCTCCGTGATGGACTTTTATCCGGCCGTCGGTGTGGAGCGCGGCGTAGCCACCCGTCCGGGCACGGAACATTATGCGCTGCGCGGACTGCTGTCGGTAAAATACCTGTTTGCATATGCAGACGGCCAGGCCTTTACCGATGACCTGGGCTTCACGCAGATGCCGGGCTTCACATACTACGACACACAGAACGGCTTCGACGTCTACCTGAACGATGCCTACATTCCCATGGGCTTTACCTATGAGTACTGTATGCGCCGGAGCGATTTCGACACCATCAGCGAACGCCGCCGCCAGATCGTTCTGCTGAAAACGCTGGTTGTGGAAGACCGGGACTTCGAGAAGGTATCGCAGGTGCTGGAACCCCTTCACGATATCAGCACACTGTACTACAATCATGAAACCTACCTCGCACTGTGCAAGGAGCGGCAGCAGGAAGCCTGTTCTGCATTTGATGTGGATGGCAGCGGCTTCACCGCCGCCATTGAGCTGGAATACGACAATTACGTATTTTTCAGCGTCCCCGCCGAGGACGGCTGGTCGGCACAGGTAGACGGACAGGATGCGGAGATTATTCAGGTAAACGTCGGCTTCATGGCGGTGCGTGTACCGGCCGGCAGCCACACCATCACGTTTTCTTATCATACCCCGGGACTGGGCACCGGCACCTTGCTGTCGTTGTTGTCCCTGCTGGTTCTGTCGCTGTATCTGATTCTTATGGCCGCACTGGACCGCCGCCGCAAAAGCTGAGTGATTTTTCAAAGGAGCATCTGCTATGAACGATATTCTGTATCTGGTCGTCCCCTGTTATAACGAAGAAGAAGTCCTGCCCGAAACCGCACGCCGTCTGGAGGAAGCCCTCACCGGGTTGATGGAAGCCGGGAAATGCGGTCCGGACAGCCGCATCCTCTTCGTCAACGACGGCAGCAGGGACCGCACATGGTCGCTGATTGAGCAGCTGCATGAAACACAGCCCCATGTCTGCGGACTGCGCCTGAGCCGCAACCGGGGCCACCAGAATGCCCTGCTGGCCGGTCTGATGGCCGCGAAAGAGCTGGCGGACTGTGTGATCTCGCTGGATGCCGATCTGCAGGATGATATTTCTGTGCTGGGCGAGTTTCTGGATAAGTATCACGACGGCTGCGATGTGGTTTATGGTGTCCGCAAAAACCGGGATACCGATACCGCTTTCAAACGAATCACCGCACAGGGATTTTATCGCTTCATGCAGCTGATGGGCGTGGACGTGGTCTACAACCACGCGGACTACCGGTTGATGAGCCGTCGGGCACTGGAGGGGCTGGCCGAGTATCAGGAGGTCAATCTTTTCCTTCGCGGCATCGTTCCGCTGATTGGGTATCGTTCGGACTATGTATATTATGACCGTCACGAACGTTTCGCAGGGGAGTCCAAATATCCGCTGAAAAAAATGCTGTCCTTCGCCGTGGAAGGCATCACCTCGTTCAGCGTACGCCCTCTGCGGATCATTTCCACGGTGGGCATCATCATTGCCCTGCTGAGTGGATTTGGTCTGCTGTATGCGCTGATTTCCAAACTGTGCGGCTGGGCGGTGCCCGGATGGACCGCGATTGTCTCCTCTATCTGGCTGCTGGGCGGCATCCAGTTGTTCTGTCTCGGCGTCGTAGGTATTTATATCGGAAAAATTTACAATGAAGTCAAGGCCCGGCCCCGTTTCCACACGTGGGAGCTGCTGAAAAAATAAGAATGTGGAAAACATGGGGCAAGTTCTCCCCATATTCCACATTTTCCGACCACACTTGTTGTTTCTGACTGCATGAATAAGTCTGTTCCACCATATCTTGTGCTGTGAGTGGGACAGACTTATTCACATTTTCCACATGGTTTTCCACATCCGTTTGGAAAACTTTTCACATCGTCATTCCGCACAAGAAAGGCCGTTGCTTTTTGTTACATCCTACAAATCTTAGTTATCCCCCTTTTCGTTCATAATCTGTTCATATTTTTACTTTATAATACTATCAGCGTATTACACCGTGACTTGGTGAAGTTTCGCCCGGTCGCAAAGAAAATCTAACTATAAAAGGAGATATGTATCATGTTTCTGTTCCCCACTAAGAAGGAAAAGATCGCCGCTTGGGCCGCAAAGGGCAAGCAGACCGAGAAGCTGTGCGAAATGTGCTTCGATCTGGATCCCGAAATCCGCGCTCTGGCTGCCGCTGCTGTCGGCAACACCAAGGGTGACCGTGGCTACAACTGCCTGATCAACCTGCTCCGCGACGACGAAATCGAAGTTCAGATCGCTGCTGCAAAGGCTCTGGACATGATGGGCAGCAAGAATGCCATCGAGCACCTGCGCTATGCTGCTGCTCACACCGATAACGCTGAATTCAAGCAGCTCTGCCTGAACACCGTTTCCAACCTGCTGGCAAAGATCAAGGAATAATTCCTGCGCGTCTTTTTCATCGGACACAAACAGCCGTCTCCTGTGGGGGCGGCTGTTTTTCTGTATTTCGCCATCTCTCACCGTTCCCTTGACATTTTTCCCCCGTTCGTTTATACTGAAAGCAGAATTATGATAAGGTGGTGCTTTGCATGAGCAACAAATCCATTCAACTGTTTGCATTTGATCTGGACGGTACCCTCACCCAGCACAAGACTCCGCTGGAGCCGGCAGCCCGTGCCGCACTGGTCAAACTGCGCGAGGTCGCCCCGTTGGTGATGATGGGGGCCGGCAATTGCCTGCGCATTTTTAACCAGCTGGAGCAGTTTCCCATTGATATCGTCGGCAACTACGGTATGCAGCGCATGGACTACGATACGGCTGCCGGCACACTGAAACCCGTGTACAACCGGTGCATTCCGCTGATTTCCCATGAGGAAGCCAACCGCCGGGTGGACATTCTCCGCAAGGAATTCGGCGTCACGGAATATGCCGGTAATTCGGTGGAGTTCCACGATTCCGGTGTGCTGACGTTCGCCCTGCTGGGCACCGCCGCCAAACAGGAGGACAAGCTGGCTTTTGACCCCGACCGCAACCGCAGACGCCCGTGGTATCCCCGGGTCATTGAGATGTTCCCCGAATACAATGTATTTGTGGGTGGTTCCTCCTCGTTCGATCTCGCCCCCAAGCCTTGCTGCAAGAGCACGGCCCTGAAGGAATACTGCGACGAAAAGGGCATCGACCTGAGCGCAGTGCGTTATTTCGGTGACGACTACGGGCTGGGCGGCAACGATTCCGATGTTCTCAATGCCGGTATTCCCTTTGTCAAGATTGATGACTACCGCACTTTCCCCCGGATTGCAGAAGAACTGCTGAAATCGCTGTAATTGATTTTCAAGCAAAAAAACGCTCTGTCCAATGGACAGAGCGTTTTTTTTGGAGCTGGTGGACGGACTCGAACCCCCGACCTGCTGATTACAAATCAGCTGCACTACCGACTGTGCTACACCAGCGTGTTCAGTTGTTCGTTTATTCTATCACACTTTTTTACTTTTTGCAAGCCCTTTTATTGAAAAAATTCAGTTTGTTGCACCGCCACCGCCGCACTGTTCCTTTGCTCCATGCAAATCTCACCAAAAATTTAGTCTGCGTTCATAATCCCGGCAACATATTCCTTACCGCCTGTGCTACAATAATCTGCAGAAACGATTTCCACGCTGAAGGAGCGATGCTCATGAAAAAAATTGCGCAGATTTTCAACAGCCGGGCAGTACTGGTATCGCTGATGATTCTCGTCCAGCTGTCCCTCATCGTGTACTGGGTGCTCGATGCCAGCCGCTATTTCCTTTATTATGAGGTGTTCTGCACGGTACTGAGCTTTGTCTGCGTACTGGTCATCCTGAACCGGCGCACAGATCCCGGTTATAAAATTGCGTGGATCATTCCAATTCTGACCTTGCCGGTGCTGGGCTGGCTGATGTATTTCATGTTCGGCGGCAATAAAATCAGCCGTCGCTCACGGAAGAAAATGATTCACATCCGACGCAGAAGCACACAAGCCTTATCGCCTCATCCGGAAATATTGGATGAACTGCGCCGGCTGGACGAAGGTGCTGCACGACAGGCGCAATACATTCAGGATTATGGTGCCGGTCCGCCCTGCAAACATACCCACACGCAATTTTTCCCCAGCGGTGAATCCATGCTGGCACAGATGCTTGCTGACCTCAGTGCCGCACAGCATTTTATTTTTATGGAGTATTTCATCATTCAGGAGGGCGAAATGTGGAATGCCATTCTGGATATTCTGGTAAAAAAAGCGCAGTCCGGTGTGGATGTGCGGCTGATGTACGATGATGTGGGCTGTATCAATACGCTGCCCTATGAATACGACCGCACAATGCAGGCTGCCGGAATCCAGTGCTGTCCTTTTAACCCCTATATTCCCATTGTATCTGCCCGGCTGAACAACCGGGATCACCGCAAAATCTGCGTCATCGACGGCAATATCGGCTACACCGGCGGCATCAATCTGGCAGATGAATACATCAATGCCTACGAACGTTTCGGGCATTGGAAAGATACCGCCGTCCGCCTTCACGGCGAGGCGGTGTGGAACCTGACGGTGATGTTTCTGTCCCTGTGGGACCATCTCCGGGGCGTGGAAGAAGATTATGGGATGTATCGTCCCGGACTCCATACACCGCTTCCGGCAGACAGCGACGGCTTCGTGCAGCCTTACTGCGATTCGCCGCTGGACAACGAACCGGTGGGACAACGGGTGTATCTGAACATGGTGCATCGCGCCCGGCGATACATTTACATCTGCACGCCGTACCTGATTCTGGACAATGAAATGACCACGGCCCTCTGTCTGGCCGCCAAATCCGGCGTAGACGTGCGGATCATGACGCCCCATATTCCGGATAAGAAATATGTATTCGCCGTCACACAGGCCAATTACAGCGAATTGGCGGACAGCGGCGTAGCGATTTATGAATACACCCCCGGTTTTGTCCACGCGAAAGTCATGGTCGTGGACGATGAGTATGCTACCGTGGGCACAGTCAATCTGGACTACCGCAGTCTGTATCTGCATTATGAATGCGGTGTGTGGATGTACCGCAGCCGCGCCGTGCTGCAGGCGCGGGACGATTATCTGGAGACGCTGAAATCGTGCATCCGTATCACGGCAGAGGACTGCCGCAGATGGCCGCTGATGAAGCGGCTGACCGGAGCGGTGATGAAGATTTTCGCGCCGCTGATGTGATGTCCCCACTGAACAGCAAAATCCCCCGACCGGGTTGGTCGGGGGATTTTGTTTGGAGTATGTAGTAAAAAGTAAAACCCCGAACGCAAATGCGTTCGGGGTTTTGGCGCCACCTGTAGGACTCGAACCTACGACAACGCGGTTAACAGCCGCGGGCTCTACCGACTGAGCTAAGGAGGCAGATATGTCAAAAACTCAGTCGAGCTATTCAACTGAGTTTCCGACTTTGTGTTGGCATCTCTCTATTTTCCCGGGCCGTCTCCAGCCAAGTATCTTCGACACTAATGAGCTTAACTTCCGTGTTCGGTATGGGAACGGGTGTACCCTCATCGCCATCGACACCAACTATTTTGTTTTCTCACACATCTTACAATGCGTAAGAATGGTGACCCGTAGCGGATTCGAACCGCTGTTGTCGGCGTGAGAGGCCGAAGTCTTAACCGCTTGACCAACGGGCCATATCACGCGGGCTCCCTCAGGGAAAGGAGCTTTTGGTGCACCATCGGGGACTCGAACCCAGGACACCCTGATTAAGAGTCAGGTGCTCTACCAACTGAGCTAATGGTGCATATCTTGTACCCTGAAAACTGAACAATCTGTGTTAATGCTCCGAGAATCTCAATGAGCTTGTCACATGAATCATGGTCAAGCCCTCGACCTATTAGTACTGCCAAGCTGAGTGCCTCACGGCACTTACACACGCAGCCTATCAACCTTGTAGTCTTCAAGGGGTCTTAA
>JAEIGA010015319.1_pt1 | contig 11681 bp, 13 predicted proteins | sample 9270691 | NCBI WGS metagenome assembly JAEIGA01 (sample SAMN17057246, study PRJNA624740) | gut metagenome | biome: biome; isolation source: fecal sample | host: Bos grunniens | place: China: Xizang | collected 2019
ACTTCTTTTATTGTGTTTAGTAACATCTATTTTCCCTTATTTTGTTGTGTTTCACCCAACCTACTTCTTATTTTTGTCATTCCGAGCTTGACTCGGAATCTATTAATGCTTTTTGTTAAATGGATAGACCCTAAATCAAGTTCAGGGTGACAGATTACTTAAATATTTTTATGCTATCTTGCTTTAATGTTTGTAAACTATCCTTTGCCATTGTTGTAACTTTTTCAACTTGTTGATTTACAGCAGGTTTTTTATTGGCAGTTACATACATAAGACCAAGCATTCCTAGTATCAAAATTCCCACAAAAGCCAAAAGACCTAACAAATCATTTACCTGTTCTTTTACATATTTTTTATAGTCTTTCATTTCAAACAGGCAATTCTCATTATACCTGCCAATTTTAATAGCCCTTTTATATGAGTATTTTTTATCAAGCCCTGTTCCTGTTTCTTTAACTCCAATTAGCTCTGATAATTTTACAGAATCATTTTCTACAGATTCTACAAGAAAATTTGTTTTTTTATTATTAAGTTTATTTTTAATATCATCATAAACTTTTTGTTGAGAATCAGAGAAGCTTGTAGACTTTGGTGTATAAACAGCTTTAAAATTAACATTATTAATTGCATTGATCATAATTTACCCCTTACTCCTAATTTTTCTTTTTCATTTTCATCTAACTCGAAAGACTCTTTTTGGGATGGAAAATTCAAGCTTTTTACTTCCTGTGAATATTTTTTTACACCTTCAAGCATAATATCATGAAGATCTGCGAACTTTTTCACGAACTTAGGAGCAAAATCCGTAAATTTACCTAAAATATCATCCGTTACAACAATTTGCCCAGAACATCCAACTCCGGCACCGATTCCAATTGTTGGAATTTTTAAATTATTTGTAATGTATTCAGCACTCTCAGCTGGTATTAGTTCAAGTACCACTGCGAAAGCACCTGCCTCTTGAAGTTTCTTTGCGCTTTCTAAAATAGCCTCAACTGCCTCAAAAGATTTACCTTGAATTTTATAACCACCCAAAGTATTCAACAATTGTGGCGTTAATCCCAAGTGTGCAAGTACAGGTATTCCGGATTCAACTAACCGTTGAGTAAGAGCTAAAATATGGTCATTACATCCTTCAATTTTAACCGCATTCGCACCAGCTTTAATCATCTTTGAAGCATTACTAAGTCCTTGTTCAATTGATAAATTATAGCTCATAAACGGCATATCGCCTATGATAAACGAATTTTTAGCACCACGAGCAACTGCACGCACAAAAATCAACATTTCATCAATTGTGATACTATATGTGTTTTCATATCCCAAAGCTACCATAGCTAAAGAGTCGCCCACAAGAATCCCGTCAATTTCAGCTTTATCAAGAATTTGAGCCGTTGAATAATCATAAGCAGTCAACATCGCAATTTTTTCATTATTATTTTTCAATTTTTGAAATGTAATTATCGTTTTTTTAGCCATCTTAAAAACCCCTTGATCACTTGATCACTGTTTTCTTAGTCACTGTTTTACGATACCAATAATAAACAGCTCTAGCTACTCTATTGGAAGAATGTCTCACAAGTCCTTGTTTATTTTCTTGTATAAGTTTTTGTGAAACAACTTCTATCCCAATAGGAACAATATTTTCCATATCTAATCTTACTGGAATTGAACCATTTTTTGCATAGCCTTCTGAAATATTATCTGGCAATGAATTATTAACCAAAACCGCATCTAATATTCTTCTACCATTAGCGTGAGAGAATAATGCATTAACATGACTTGCTACTGAGTAATTATCTGTTTCGCCTGGTTGAGTCATAATATTACATACATAGATTTTTTTTGCAGAAGATTGCATAATTGCATCTACAATTCCGTCTACTAACAAATTCGGGATAACGCTTGTATATAGGCTACCTGGTCCTAAAATTATTAAATCAGCTTGTAATATTGCTTCAATAACTTCTGGTAATGCTTGACAATGAACAGGTTCTGTAAATAATTTTTTGATTGATTTGTGCTCTTCTGGAATATTTGATTCGCCTTTTACAATTGTGCCATCTGTATATTCCGCAACAAGTTTCATATCATCAAGAGTTGCTGGAAGAACTACCCCTCTTATATTTAATACATTAGAGGATTCCTTAACAGCTTTAACCATATTTCCTGTGATTGCGCAAAGTGCAGTAAGAAAAAGGTTGCCGAAGCTATGACCTTCAAGTCCTTCGCCTTTTTTAAAGCGGTACTGGAATAATTCGGTAATTAAATTATCGTCATCAGCTAAGGCTGCAATGCAATTTCGGATATCACCAGGTGGTAAAATTCCCATGTCCTCACGTAAGCGACCTGAGCTTCCGCCATCATCACCTACCGTTACAACAGCAGTTATATTGTTAGTGTATTTTTTGATTCCTTTAAGAAGCATTGAAAGCCCTGTACCACCACCAATTGCAACTATTTTGGCACCCTTATTCAACTTACTTCTTCTATATAAATTCTCTAAAAGAGATTTTCCACTTCTTGCAGAATCTATATCCATTATTGATAATGTTGTTTTTTTCCATCCACTAAAAAAAACAATAGCTCCTATAAAGATTACAACAACAGCTAATATTTCTGTAGGTAGTATTAACGCAGCTTTGCGAATAAGCTCCATTGTTTGATAAATTGGACGAATATCAAAAATGATTAAAAAACCTAATACCATTAAAACTGAGCCTAAAAAGATTAAAAATAGCCATCTTTTTACGTTAAGTCCAGGTATTAACCAACCTACGTCTTTTGATACTTTTACATTTTTTCTAAATCTATTAATCATATTAATCCACCCAACCTGAAATCTTTGCATTATTATAATTTACAGGAGTCGGAATGATGGTTTGTCTAGCTTGTTGAATTAATTCAATTGAGTTTTTATATTTGTTTGAAAAATGAATTGTATCAACATTTGCAAAACTCATGCCACCTAAATTATTACGAATTTGAGAGGTGTGCAATAAATGTTGGAAACGCTTGATTAATTCATAATTATTTGTATTATCTTCCTTTGAATAATCAATTGTCAAATCAGGATTATATGATTTTTCAAGAGTTAATTCTTGGGCAACTTGAATACCAATATGATCTGAAACTTTTTCAGCTATATCGCCAACAGGTGCATAATATACAAGCCAATCAGAGCATTTCTTAATAGCTTTCGCAATTGCACATGAAAAAGTGAAATCAGCTCCTGCCATTTTATACATCGCTCCGTGTGGTCTAACGTGTTCAATAGTTACACCATAAGCTTTTGCAAAAGACATTAACGCGCCTATTTGGTACACAACCAGAGCTTCTAATTCATCCTCTTTAAGTTCTACTGGTCTGTAGCCAAAACCTTGAATATCATTGAATCCGATATGCGCACCTATGACAACATTTTTCTCTTTTGCTGCTAATAATGCTTCTTTTATCGTTACAGGATCTCCGGCATGAAAACCACAAGATATGTTAACTGAGCTTACATAGTTTAATAATTCAAGTTCTGTATTATTTTTGTAAATTCCATACGCTTGCGCTAAGTCACAGTTAAAGTCTATATTTTTGATAGATTTTTTTTCTAAAACTTCTTGCATATTTATTCTCCAAAACGCTAATTTATATTAACTTGTAATAATAAAATTATTCTAAGAATCCTTTTATCAATTCATTAACAGTTTTAGGATTAGCTCGACCTTTTGTTTCTTTCATTACTTGACCAACGAAGAAACCTAATAAATTTGTCTTACCGTTCTTGTAAGCTTGAACTTCGTTTGGATGAGCATTAATAATATTTTCAACAATACTTTTAATTGCTCCTTCATCAGAAATTTGGCTTAAACCTTTTTTCTCTACAATCGCAGAAGCTTTTTCACCATTAGTAATCATATCTTCTATAAGAATTTGTTTACCAATATTATTAGAAATCGTGCCTTTTTCGATTAATCCAATCAATTCAGCTAAGTTTTCAGCTGTTAACTTTGTCTCAGTAATTTCAACTTTAGCTTCTTTTAGGTAAGCAGCGATTTCACCCATAATGAAGTTAATGGCAGTTTTAGGATTAGCACCTAATTCAAGAACTTTATCGAAGAATAGTGCTAATTGCATTTGCTCAACAACAACGCTTGCATCATATTCGCTCAAGCCTAAAGACATATATCTTTGTCTCTTTGCTTCAGGAAGCTCTGGCATTTTAGCTCTAATTTCTTCTACCCATTCTCTTGAAATTTCTAAAGGCATTAAATCAGGTTCTGGAAAATATCTATAATCGTGAGCATCTTCTTTGCCTCTCATAGAACGAGTTTCTTTTAAGTTATCATCCCAAAGACGAGTCTCTTGAACAACTTTTCCACCTTCTTCAACGATTTCAATTTGTCTATCTATTTCATATTCAATAGCTCTTTGAAGTGCAGAGAAAGAATTTACGTTCTTGATTTCTGCACGAGTTCCGAATTCTTTAGAGCCTTTTGGCATAATTGAAATATTTGCGTCACATCTCATTGAGCCTTCTTCTAAGTTGCCGTCACAAACCCCAAGATATCTAACGATATTTCTCAATTCTTCCATGTAGTTTCTAGCTTCCTCTGCTGAGCGCAAATCAGGCTCAGAAACGATTTCAAGAAGTGGCGTACCAGCTCTGTTAAGGTCAACTAAAGAATAAGCTGAACCATTAAGACCAGCAGCACCTGCGTGAACTAGCTTACCCGCATCTTCTTCTAAGTGAGCACGAGTAATACCAATTCTTTTGCCTTTGATATCAAGATAGCCATTCAAGCAGATTGGCTCATCATATTGAGAAATTTGGTATCCTTTTGGAAGATCTGGATAGAAATATTGTTTTCTATCAAACTTACATCTTGAAGGTATTTCACAATTTAAAGCTAGGCCTAAAAGAATACCCATATTCACGCATTCTTTATTTAGAACAGGTAAAACACCTGGCATACCCAAAGTAATAGCACTAGTTTGTGAGTTTTGTTCGTTACCAAATTCTGTTGAATCTGGTGCAAATATTTTTGATTTAGTTTTTAATTGTGCATGAACTTCAAGACCAATTACAACTTCGTATTTTTCTCTTAAATCTTCCATTTTATAACCTCTTATTTAATATGTTTATTATATATTAGCACAAATAAAATTAGGAGAATAAAATATTTAATATTTAGACAATATTTTAACTTTTGTAAAGACTTTTTAATATACTAGCAAATAATATATTTAGAGGTTATATTATCGTATGAGGGTATTTTATAATTAATGATATCCTTAACATGAGGTCTAACGGTGGTAGATAATAGGTCAGCAGGTTTTTATGGAATTGGTGGGTCATTCAATTTTAAAAGTGGAGACCCTTCGGGGAGTGCTGCAAAAATGAGCCAAGAAAAGTATGGTTCAGAAGCAATGTATTTACCGCCAGCAGAAGGAGAAGAGGATTGGGAAAATTTCCAAAATCAACAATTTGTTGATAGGAGCGCTCTTCTTAAAGCAACTTTAAATTCTTTAGCAATGAATAATGTCGCATCTGTCTTGAATTCCAAAAAACATAAAAAGAGCTCATCGTTAGATGAATTTGATGATGACCGTGATGATGATGAAATAGATGCAAGAAAAGATGAATCTAAGAAAGATTTCAATAGTATCTTTGATGATATAGAAGAATAATTTTAACTCTTGCATATTTATGCTAAAATGTATTTACATTTAGGAGTTATTATGTCAGAAAAAATAGAAAAATTAATAAAAAAACAGACTTCACGAGAGCAAAAGTTTTTTAATAAATGGCGAAGACTATTTCAATATATCATTACACACATTTGCTATATGATAAGACTTAAACTGGTTTATCGCCTTGAAGTGCACGGTTTAGAGAATGTTCCAAAGGATAACGCATATATAGTTGCACCAAATCATCTTTCAACATTAGATCCGCCAATGATAGCCGGTGTTATGCCTAGACCAGTAGCTTTTATGGCTAAAAAAGAGCTTTTTGCGAACCCATTTATGCGCTGGTGGCTAAATTGGCTTGGTTCTTTTGCTGTAGATAGAGAGAATCTAGGTGTTTCTACAATTAGAACGGTATTAACTATTAAGAAAACAGATTGGGTTTTTGGTATTTTCCCTCAAGGGACACGTCAGGAGCCTGGAGTCATTAGTAATATAACTAAAGGTTTTGCATCTTTGGCAAAAACAACAAAATGTGGAATTATACCTGTCGGAATTATTGGAACTGAAAAGGCAAAATATTTACCGTTTAGTGGAAAAATTATAATAAAAATTGGAGAAATGATTCCATATTCTGATAATGTTGAGGAAATGGTTGAGAAATGGACTCAAGCTATACAAGAATTAACAGGATTTAAATATGTAGCACAAACTGCAATTTAGGTGGGGTAATGAAAAATAAAGTAAGAAATTATAATAGCAGAACTGAAAAAGATTATAACTTTTGGAGATCACTATATTACCAATTATTTGTAATACTTGTTGTAATACCGGTATCTAAATTAATGTATAATATAAAAGTTGAAGGTAGAGAAAATGTTCCAGAAGGTTCTAGATTAATTTTTGCAGGGAACCATGTTTCGTATTTAGATCCTCCAATGCTTACTTATGCTGTTCATAGAAGAATCGCATATATGGCTAAAAAAGAATTATTCGAAAGTGATAATAAATTATTGAAATTTTTAGTTCACAGTCTTGGTGGTTTTGCTGTAAATAGAGAAAAACCTGAACTTGCAACATTTAAAACGGTAAAAGCAGTATTTAATACACCTTGGTCACTTGGAATATTTCCTCAAGGTAAGATTGTGAAAGAACCTGTAGTAAAAAACATAACCAAAGGCTTTGTTTTGTTTGCAAAGAAATTTGAGGCTGATATTGTGCCAGTCGGAATTTGTGGATTTGATGGATATGCAAAAAAACTCTTTGAAAAACACATGACACTTAAAATAGGGACTCCTATTTCTTATAAACTTAGTGAAGATGAAATTATTCAAGAGTGGGCAAGACAAATTTGTGAATTTACAGGCTTTGAAAATCAAGTAATTTCTGAACTTGAAAAAGAGAATGTAAATATTTCTTAACAAATATCCATAACTAAGCAATTTTTAATCTTTAGAAACCTTAATTAGTTAGTGTAGTTAGGAAAGTTTAGTTATGAATATTTTATCAATTAATTCTTTTAATTTTGATTTAAAGGCTTCTAAAAGAAATTTAATGAGTTCGCCTAATGATACTCCAAGCTATAATTTAAAATTAGCAGCTCCTTTGGAATCAGATACTGTTTCTTTTAGAGCCAAAGCAGCTTCTAAAATGTTGAAATCTCGCACTAATGGCACTAATCAAAAAACAGCAACGCTAGTGTATAAGATTTGTGAAAAAAAGCAAGGCGAAATACAAAATTTTATCAAGGGTCTTTTTTCCAAATATTTAGTTACTGAGGCAAAACCAAATAATTTGATAGAATATGTTTCAGGTAGAGCTAAAAAAATTGGCTCAATAGTAGAAAAAAGTTGTGTACTTGGAATTCAAAGTAAAAATGATATTCTTCATAAAATGACAGACTTGAATGCGACAAAGGCGGTTATATTAGATGCTAGCCGAAAAAATGTTCATAAAACATTAGATATACTTTTAGAAAAAATTAAAGAAGGTTTAGTCATATTAGAAGAAGTCGAGGTAAAAAGGCATATAGCTGCAAAAAATTTAAAAGGCAAAGATAAATTTAAATATGATTATGCAGCACCAGATAAAATGGAAAAATTTGTAGAAGACGCAGAAGCTGCTATGGGTAAAAAGGTGAATTTTTTAGAGGCTGATTATACAAAAGCAAATTATACAGCGATACACTTTTTACTTAGACTTCCTGGCCAAGATAGAGTATTTGAGTTTCAGCTAATGGGACATAATGTTGCTAAATTCAAGGATTTAGATGATATTTTATTCAAAGTTTTAAATAATAAAAATGTTGATGAAAAATATCAACCAATTATTGATTTACTCAAGCCTATTTCTTTATCTAATGACGAAAAAGATTTGTATAAAAGTATAAAGATTGAAAAAGAAATAAAAAAACTATTACCTGATGAGCAAACAGTTTTACTAAAAAGAATTTCATTAGATAATGATTTAATAAATGATGCTGATTCACCGGAATATGTAGCAAAAATTAAAAATATGCTTAAATCAAAAGATTTCTCAAAAGAAGATTTGCCATTAGTATTGGAAAGTCAAAGTGGACAAGAATTTATGAGTGAAAAAGAAATTGCAGATTTAGAACTTAAGGTAAAAAGACATAAAAAATTCTCAGAATATAGAGCAAAAGCTTTTCTATTCCAACGTGAGAAGAAATATACTGATAAAAATTCGTTAGAATATTTCTTGCCTCTTTCAGAAGACTTGCCAGCAGAATTAGATTTAAATAACCTATATAAGGTTTATCAAAATTGTAATAAATAAACCTTATACAATTTCTTTTCCTACAATTGGAGCAATTTGCTTTATTTGCTTGTAGAGTAAATCATATTGCCAAGGATATAGTGATTGTGCACCATCGCACATTGCGCAATCAGGGTTGTGATGAACTTCTACAATCAATCCGTCAGCGCCGGCTGCAATCGCAGCGCGCGACATGGGCTCAACTTTGTCTCTTAGGCCAGTTCCGTGTGACGGGTCAACAATTATTGGTAAATGGCTTAATTTTTTAATTACAGGAATTGCAGATAAATCTAAAGTATTTCTTGTATGATGTTCGAAAGTTCTTATACCACGCTCGCACAAAATGATTTGTCCATTCCCACCAGCCATAATATATTCTGCAGACATAAGCCACTCTTCAAATGTTGAAGAAAGACCGCGTTTTAAAATAACAGGCTTATGAATTGTGCCAAGTTCTTTTAATAGATTGAAATTTTGCATATTTCTCGCGCCGACTTGGAAAATATCAACGTATTTCATAAACGAATCTAATTGAGAAACATCCATAATCTCAGAAGTTACTGCCATTCCGTGATTATCTGCAACACTTCTTAGAATTTTTAATCCGTCCTCTCCTAATCCTTGAAACGCATAAGGACTGGTTCTTGGCTTATATGCACCGCCTCGAAGTATTTTTACATTAGATTCTTTAAGCTCTTGAGCTGTCTCATCCATTTGTGCATAAGATTCAACCGCGCATGGCCCTGCAATTAGCCCTGTATATTTATCTCCAAACTTAACCCCATTTATTTCAATTACGGTATCGTCATTTTGAAACGAACGAGAAGTCAAGCGATAGTTTGTTGAAATTTTTAAGACTTCAAAAACTCCATTTAAAAGTTTTAAATCGCGCTTATCAGCTTCTTGAATACCAATTGCATGAACAACAGATTTTGTCTCGCCATGACATACTCTTGCTTCAAACCCTTTTGATTCAATACATTGAATAACTCTTTCAATATCTTGTTCAGTCGCATTGGTATTCATTACTACAAGCATTTCTAAAACCTCCAAGCTTTTGTTTTTATTTTATAATGATACATAAAAAAAGAAAATATGGTATACTAAAGCTACTGAGATAAGATTAATTTGAGAAAGTAAAAGAGATTTAAAAATGACTACGATTAAAGATATGGAAGACCATTTAAAAGCGTTTATAATACAAGAACAGTCTGACGCACACCATAGAGGTAGTATAAATCAAAGTAAATACAACAATATAAAAATTACAATGAACCCACAAAAAACCCCAACTCCGCATATAACGATAAGGATTACGATATCGGAAGCAACTTGGCTGTTGGGTAACTTTACAAAACTCAACGGAGGACTTGGATATGAAGAGCGCATTGTTGTTAAGTGGTTTGGGCGATATGGGATAAAAGAAAAACTTAATGAACTTTGGAATAATGCTGAAAAAACAAAAGAAAATAAATAGGTTGAAATGGAATATAAAGATTTATCAACAAATCCGATTAGCGTAGTATTACAACTTGTAGGCGCAAAGTGGAAAATACTTATTATAAAAGAACTTTTAAAAAAAGAAATGCGCTTTGTTGAGTTAAAAAAGAATCTAGGCTGTACATCAAAAGTTCTTACAGCTTGCTTAAAAGAGATGGAAGAGGATGGACTTGTCGTAAGGGAAGAGTGCTCAATCTTACCCCCAAAAGTAGAATATTACTTAACAGATATTGGATATACCTTAAGACCAGTGATTGAATCTATGCAAAAATGGGGTAAAGAGTATAAAAGATTAAGAAAACTGATGGAAAAATACAAAACTTAACATGACTCTTTAAAAAGCTTTAAACATGGTTTATAATTAATTTGGTAAGTACATAAAAGTGTAAAGTTATGATAATATCCCAAACTGGTGCTACGCTAGATGAGTTTAGAGCTGTTTTATCATCGCCATTTTTAGCCAAAAAAGTGACGATTAATTCTTATACTCCATTGAATCCAGCCAAGCCAGCTGAAGAAGTCTTTTCGCAAGACGATTTTCCGAAAGCAAAAATAGTTAATACGTCAAAACTTGAGCTTCGGGAGTTTAATGTTGGAATTCTTGACTATTCAAAAAATGCCGAAAATATTGTGCGAAAAATGATTCAAAATGGATATTCTGCAGAAAATGCTCTTGATATACAAAAGGCTGTTCGTGCTTATGGCTTGAATGCGCTTAATACGATAAATGGCGTTAATACAATTAATAGCCAAGAATACGAAGTGTAATTTCCTTTATTCTTTGCATTTATATTTATAAAGGAGTATAATACAACTATAAATTTGAAGGGGAAAGTTTATGGTTAACAAACTTATTAAAGAAGATACTAAAATGTTTTTAACCGGAAATGAAGTCCTTGCTTATGCTGCTAATTCGGCAGAAGCTGAGTTCATGTACGGTTATCCGATTACACCTCAAAACGAAATTATGCATACTTGGTGTAAACTTTTACCAAAAACAGGTGCGGGATTTTTGCAAACAGAGGATGAAATTTCAGCCGGTTTTTCAACAATAGGGGGAATTTTAGCTGGTAAAAGAGCTTTTACAGCTACAGCTGGCCCCGGTAATGTTATTATGCAAGACGCTCAGTCTATGGCTGAAATGATGAGAATACCTTTTGTTTGTGCTGTTATGCAAAGGGGTGGTCCTTCTACTGCTACAGTTATTTATGCGCAGCAAGAAACTCGTTTAACTTGTTATGGCGGTAATGGCGAAGGATTCAGAATTGTATATTCCACAGCGGGACACCAAGATTTGTATGATTATATGATTAAAGCGTTCAATACTGCTTGGAAATACAGATTCCCAACTTATGTTCTAGCTGATGGTTATCAAGGTAAAATGAGAGAACCAGTTATGCTTTATGATCCAGCAAGCCGTGGAATTACAATGGTTCCTACTGAAAAAGCACTTCTTGCAGATGGTGAAATCGGAGTTGATAGAAAATCAGTCCACATGAGAAATACATATAATATGGAAGAAGAACTTATGGAGGTTCTTGATTCATATCAAGTTGATTACGATAAAATGGCAGAAGAAGTTGCAGAATGGGAAGAATACAAAGCCGATGATGCTGAAATTCTTGTTATAGCTCACGGTATTGTTGCTCGTTCAGCGAGAACAGCAATTGATGAGCTTCGTGAAAAAGGTATTAAAGCAGGTCTTTATAGGCCAATTACTATCA
>JAEIGA010015320.1_pt1 | contig 11680 bp, 16 predicted proteins | sample 9270691 | NCBI WGS metagenome assembly JAEIGA01 (sample SAMN17057246, study PRJNA624740) | gut metagenome | biome: biome; isolation source: fecal sample | host: Bos grunniens | place: China: Xizang | collected 2019
AGCCTTGATCTGCGATACCTTTTCTTTGTTTTCAGCGTTCATTATTTATACTTCCTTTCTTAAGTTAAAAATTTTCGATCACTTCGCCTGCCAATTCGTCCCACTTGCTATAAAGCGCAGGATTGTTGCTGCAGCGATCATACAGACGGGTTACAAAGTCGAATGCTTCTACATAGTTACTGCCGTTCATGCCGTTGCTTTTATAGGAAACGGAACGCAGCGCCGTTGCAGTATCTCGATCGCCGGCATTCTCTGCAGCTGTCTTTGCGTGCTGCCCGATCATTCTTGCCATGGTGTGGTTATTGTCATTGATAGCCTTATCCATAAGGCGGCTATACTCTGCAGGCTTCAAAATACCACTTTTCAGCAGTTCAAGCGTTGCCATGTCAAGCGCTGCAGGATCTGCGGTGAAATGGCTTTCAACTGCTGCCACAAATTCCTTGCGCACCTCGTCCATGCGCTTTCTGTGGTTGTAAAAGCCATTTTTGCGGAATTTGTCATAGGCTGCAGCAGCTTCCGCATAATCGGCTGCATATCGGGCAACTTTTGCATCGTATTCCATGCCCAAACCATTACGGCGGGGGTGTGCGTTCTTCTTGCTTTCTGCATTCTTGTATGCAGTTTCGGCGGCTGCATATTCCTTGAATGCTTCCGCTGCAATATCGTTGATCTGTCTGATAAAATGATTAAACTTGCTCATTTGTTATACCTCAATTTCATTATTTTTTGTTGTGTGCGGCTGCAATTCGGGTGATTGCGCATCCGTGGTTATTTAGTGCGCATCCCTCGCATTTGCCATAAATTGAAAAGGGACACTTTCGCTTATCGTTTGCCGGTGCTTCTTCGATCTCCACGCCCACGGCATCGGCTACGGTGGCAATACTGCATTGCCCATCATAGAAAATTTTGCATTGCTCACGCTTGCAGCTTGTGTTGCATCCGTTTGCAAAGGGGCAGGATCTAGCCGGTGGACGGTTTCGCCATTCTTCATCTGCAGCAGCCTTGCGCCGTTCCTCTGCTTTCTTCTGCCGTTTGTGGAAGTCCTCTAGTTCATCTTCATAGATTTCTACGCCGCCGGCAAGGGTGATTGTGGGGGCGTACTCGATACATCCCTTTCCTACTCGTCTAAATTTGCGCCCCATGCTGTCCCGTTCCCATGCGATGGGGGTTTCATCTCTCTGCATCTGATCACCTCGCAAATAGCGCTGCTTTGCGCCCAATTTCATATACTTTGCCTGCCGTTTTGTCGGTGATCTTCAAGATACCATGCGGCAGGATCTCAATTTCAATGGTGTTTGTGGTAATGGCTCTGTGCGGCTCTGTGGGGCTGTCTGTGCGCCTTACTCTGACGGTGCGGAAATGATACTGTTCATCCCCTACAAGGTCGCAGACGGTCGTTATAGCGCCCTCACGGGTTACTAGCAGGGTATCTGTATCAATAACCGTTTTCGGCTGCTGCAGATACCACAAACCGCCTGCAAAGGCAAGGATCAGCGCTGCTACAATAGCCACAACAAAGATCTTGTTTGCTGTACTCAATTCGATTATCCTTTCAAAAATTTTCGTTTTCGCAAATACTTTTCGGCTTCTTCCCGTGTGGGGAAGTAATGCCCGTTATTCTTATAGAAAACGCACCATTCAGCATAATTCACCGGTCGATCGTCTATCCTCTGCAGGAAGCAATCGCCGCCCTTGAATGTGCCGATCTTTTCAGAATGTAGAATTTTAATAGGTTTCGTTTCCTCTCTCCCAATTTGGGTTTACATCGTCTTTGCAATAATGATCTGCGATCACATCCACAAAGAATGGGGTTGTATTTTGGTCGGTGTGGGCTTCGATTAAAGCCTTGTTTGCTTTGTGTAACATAGATGCAGCAGGCAGGATCAGATCTTGCCATATCATCGGGTCGATCTCTGCGCTGCAAAGGGGGCAAAATGTAGGCGTGCTGTTGGTGGGCATATACTTATGCACTTTCCAACTTGTGCCGCAGTCCCCGCAATGGATCTGTAAATGCGCCGTGTTTCTCACCTCTTTTCTTACGCAGAAACGCCCCTGCGATAAATAATTCTATCAAGGGCATAAGCTAGGCTGTCGATGGTGTGATTGTCCCGATCGGGAAGATCGCTTAAAATTTCGCCATCCTTGCTTACTTCATATTCATAGCTTGAAAATTCACGCCACGCATTCGGGGTGCGCTTTGGATCTATGATAATTCGCCGCTGCTGCAGCCACTTGATACGATACTGAACACATCCCGCAAACTTTCTGCAGGCAATAGCCTTGATCCCCTCATTCTGCAGATCGGCAATGCTTTTCGGCTCTGCGCAATCGCAAATGACGGTTGCCGGGATCTCACTTGAAGCAAAGCCCATCATGGGGCTTGCATAGTGGGAATATCTGCCGGTGCTATCATATCCCCTGCGCTTGATTTCATCTGCAAGCTGTTTGTTGCTCATGTGCTTTTTGTAAATTTCATCGATCAGATAAATTGTATCGTGCTTTTCGTCATAAGCTGCCCGGATATATGCCATAGGATCTTGCGCAAAACCAAAATCACATCCGCTGTAAATGTATTGCAGCTGATCGATTTCTGCATCTGTGATTTCCCTTGCCTGCAGATTGGGGAACACTTCGCCGCCGGTGCCGATCGCTTCGCCTAGATATTCGTGCCGGTATGCGTTTTCGTTGATTTCCCGCAGGCGCTCTGCTTCCGCAATAAATGTAGATCCTAACCATTCGGGCGGTATCATTTCATAGGTTGTTTTGAATACCGTTGCCCGGTCATCGGGTAGCAAAATATGCTTGTTTGCCCAATTATTAAGGCTGATCGGCGGGTTAAATGTATTGAAGCAGATAAAATCATCGGCGCCACGCATAACACTTTGCAAAACATTTCGCACCGTGTTTGCGCCCTGCATCTCTGAAAATTCTTCAAACCATATAAACCGAAAATGTCCACGGCGGGGCTTTAAGGATTTCAGCTTGCCTGCATCATCTACGCCACGGAAAATGATCTGTTGCCCGGTGGGAAGATAGGTATACTGCATCGGGGAAACATTGCCACGCCACAAGCTGCTTGCGCCTAGTTCATCGATCGCCCATGCAATTTGGCTGTAACAACTATCCCGCAGGGTGTTTGCTGTCCTACGGAATACAACGGCATTCGCTGCAGGATCTTTCATCATCCCGTCTACAACTTCCAACGATACAAAACTTGACTTTGCAGATCCTCTGCCGCCGGGCAAATGGTAGATGCTGTGATCCCCTCTGATAATGTCATCATGCAGGGGAATATATGCCGGTGCGATGCTGTCCAATATATCGGCGTTGTTGGTGGTGATTGCCTGCCGATACTTCTTTGCAGCCATTACACGGCGGCGCAGGGTATCATAATACATTGCCGCCCCCCTCTGCCGTTTCAAGCTGCTGCAGAATATCGTTAAATTCGGTAAACTTCAATGCAAATTCAAGCAATGTTCTTGCGGCTTGGATCTGTGCGGCGGGTGGCTGTTCGTCATCGTTTACGATCTTCAAAAGGCGGTCAGCTGCAGCATTCAGCGTGCCTTGTAATTGCCTTGTGGCTGCATCCATTGTGTCGGCTGCTGCATCTCTGTATGCCTGCAAAAATTCGGGATCTTTCAGATACCGGCGCAGGGTTTCGGGATCAATGCCGGCGGCTTTGGCTGCAGCTTTCCTTGTGGGGGACACTAGCAGCGCCTGCAGCGCCTTTTCTTTGCGGTCATTCACTAGCATTCCCCCCGCTGATTTGTGGCTGAATTTGGGCTTTTGTGGGGTCTGTGGCGCTTTCTGATGCAGCCTGCCCCAACTTCTCCCAATATCGGCGCTCGTATTCTCTGCGCTTTTCGGGGTTTTCCTTGTACCACTTTCGCTTGTATGCGTTTCGTGCTTCTCTTGCCTTATCGGTCAATATTTGGATCATCCTTTCTGTAAAAATATTCGGTGTATTTCGTATATTTATTATATCACAAATACAAAGGAATGTCAAGATACAGAGAATATGCGCTGTATTTCGTGTGTCTGTTGTACTCTATGTAAAAGTCCAAGTAGACCTTAACACAAAATAACCACAAAAAAAGAACGGGGTCGCATTGCTGCGTTGCCCCGTCCCTTGTATTATATTTCGTCTGCTTCTTCGGCTTCCTCTGCTTCCCTCACCCATGCAGGATCTGAATGCTTATTGTCGATCGGTGTAAATTTGCTTACTGCACCGTCAAAATGCAAAAGCAGCTGCCCGCCCGGCTCATTCATTCGGTTTTTTGCCACGGTTAAAAGGATGTTAGATCTAGCAATCTTCTTTTTGTGTGGGGCTAGATCATCAATCGTGTTCGGCTTTACCGGCTCATTAAAATCAAGCAACTTTTTTGCATAGAATTTCTTACATACTGCAAAGGTCATCTGCAGCAGAATATCTGCGCTGTATTCGATGGCGCTTGTATCTCTGCCACTTTCCATTGTGGCGTGTCCGCTTGCGTTACTCATTCGGTTATTTGCCATGATCACAAATACAAAGGTTTCATAATCGATGGCATACTGCTTGAATGCTGCAACTGCTTTCTTGATCGTTTCGCCTTGATCCTCTCTGCCCTCGCTCTGAATAAGCTGCAGATAGTCGATCACGGCAACGGGGCTTTGCTTGCCCTCTGCTTTGGCTCGATCACCGGCGCCATGCAATGCGCCCATGATTGCGGGTATTGTGGGAATGATATTGCCCCCATCGCCGCCGGGATTGTAAAGCATATTCGGGGCAATGGTTTTGCGATATTCGGCTGCAGCTTCTTCAATCTTTCGCCGTTGCAGGCTAGACCATTCATAACCACGCAGGATCTGCGCAGCGGTCAGATTTATGCCGTTTTTGCTGATCTCACGGCTGATAGATCTTGCAAGCAGCTGTTCACGGCTCATTTCAAGATTGAAGTATAATACTTCCGTTCCGTTTTTCGCCATCGTTTCAAAGATCTGCTGTGCTAGTGTTGTTTTGCCCATGCCGGGGGCAGCGCCTAGCATGATCAAGCCCTGCCGCATAATGCCGCCCCCTAGCAGGCGGTCAAGATCCGTCATGCCGGTTTCAATGGGTCTGTATTTTTCCGTTTGGATCTTATCGATAAACGCATCAAAAAGGCTTGCACCGTCTGCAGGCTCCGTGTGCGTTTCTACGGGCTTTTCTTCTTCAATGGGGTTTTGTATTGCCACGCCATCAAAAGGCGCTTGTGCGCCGTTCTGCGGCTTCGATTTTGCCATCTGCTCATAATACTGCAAATATCTGTCCTCTGCTTTCTGATAGTCCCATCCATAATATCGGGCAAGGTTTACAAGCGTTCCCCCGTTCCATCCGCTGCCACGCTTAAAGCTATTCCATACTTTGGCTGTCCCGCCATAGTTTGTTGCGGATCTGCTCCAACTGTCGAACACTTCAAAGGGGAAGCCCTCTAGCTTTAGCGCTGCGCCTACTTGCAGCCATGTTTCCCGATCCTCTGCCGGGATGTGGGAAAGTATTTCATCAATATTGCGCTGCAGCCATTCGCCATTGCTTGCATATTGTGTATTGCGTGTATTTGTGATATTTGCTGTATTTTGTGCATCTCTTATACTTTTAATATATTTGTGATGCAGTTTTTGCAAGCCTGCTGTAATGTCAATCGGTTTCAGATCGGGGGCAAGGGCTTTGCCGGTCATCCAAAAATAGCGCCCGCCGGTGTAGATCTCCACGCATTCGCCCGCAGTATTTGCAATGCCCCTTGTGCCGATTATCTTTTCACCGTTGTATTTACCTATAAAGTGATAGCCGGCGCCGCTGCGGCTGATTTCGCCATAAGTCCCTAGCGCCTTGAAGTCATCAAGCACCGTTTCGGGAATTGTCATGCCGTTGTGGGCATCAAGATCAATGCCTGCCCATCCATCGCCTAGCGTAAAGCCTACGCCCTCGATCGTGTGCTGTTCTTCCTGCTTGGTATCTGCATTGTAAAGGGTGCAAGTCCTGCCGATCATTGCCACGCATTCAGCCATGCTGCCCCATGTGTCGGGATTGGTACTTGAAGCGCCACGCAGGGAACGGGGGTTGATCGGCGCCTTGTTTTCAGCTGCGCAGATCCACCGGCGCACCGTTGCCAATTCCTGCGGGATGTTCTCAATTACAATTTTCATAATCGCTGTACCTCATCTGATCGATCTGCATTACAAGGCGGCTTGCTTCCGTCTTATCTGCGGCTGCAGCTTCGGGATCAATTACGATCGCCCACAACTGCGCACGCATTTCTGCATACTCTGCTTTTTTCTGTCTGACTTTTTCGATTTTCTGCTTGCTAGTGATCATTTGTAAAAATTCCTTTCATTATTGATTTTTCGCCGGTCGGCTGATATAATAAAAGGGCAACGGATTTCAGATCCGCAGCGGAGCTGTTGCAAGGTGTGCTTTGGTCGGTGTGCCTTGCAGCGGCTTTTTTTATACCTTTTCGCCGGTGAATTTGTGTGTTAAGGTCTGCCGATACTTGAACATAGGCGCAGATTTTCGGCTTTCCCTGTGGTCATTTATATTATACTTTACGGCGGCAGGGGCATCAAGCCCCCTGCCTGCTCGATACTAGTTTACTAGATAACTAGTTTATTGAGCGTTTTTGCATCTGCTGTTTTCTCCGTTTTCCTAGCCTATACGGGGCTTTTTCTCTCGTTTTCTCCGTTTTGGGCTAGGACACTTCTCCGCTTATTTTAGGACACTTCTCCCGTTATTTCGGGACACTTCTCCGCATAATTGGGGACAGTTCTCCGCTTATCTTCTCGGCTTATAATCGCCGTTTATGCCATGATGGGTGATTGTCAGCAGATCATCAAGGGTGTTCATGGTGGGTATTATTTCGGGAATATGCAGATCTATGAAGTATTCCCCGGCATCGGTTTTCGCCTTGATCAGCTGATATGCCTTTTCAAAAGCCCTGCGCAGCGCCTTGTTTTTGTCATTCTGCGATTTATAGCTTTTGATCCTGCCACGCAGCAGCGGTGCATCATTGATTAAGGTGCGAAAAGATATGCCATAGGAAACAAGCAGCGGATCTGTAAACTTTGCCCGATCCCTTGCCCATGTCTTTGCATCGGGGGTTTTGCCACGCTGTAACAAGCCGGTGGTTATTAAGTACACAAGTTCAACTGCAGTTTTGTTTCTTTCGTTTGCGATGGCTGAATGCACAAGCCGGTTATTGTATGGGGCTTCGTATTCGTACAGTTCGCCTTTTTTGGTTTTGCCCTCGATCTTGTTCTTGCGCTCCAATTCATCGATCAGCCGGTAAATATACGGTACTGCAAAGGTCATTGTATTGTCTGCTGCGTTGATTTCGATAATTGAAAACAGTTTTGCTATTATTCCCGTTCCCGGCATAACGCCTACGCAGTTTTCAAAGGAATGCAGCTTGCGCATAATATCGGGGGTGTTCTGCTTGCGGGGATCTATGCCCATTTCAGATAAAAACTTGCTTACATAAACGGTGATCGTATAACCGCCGTTTTTTGCATAAGCCTTGCTTGCTGCGGTGTAGATCTGCTGTAATAAAGGCAGGTCAAGATCTTGTATATCCTCATATTTGCCCCTGCTGTATTTTTTGATATAAGCAGCGCTTGCATTGTCAAAGGACAGCACGCCATCGGAAAAGTCCAATTTATCGAAAAATTCGGGGGTCATAAGGGCAATATAAGCATTCTTGTTTTTCTGCGGGGTCAAGCTGTGCTGAAAACTCTTATCAGATGCAAGATACTGATAAAAGCCTGCGGAAACAAGCTGCCCATTTGCTGCGGCTCTTGCTTCAGATCGGCGCCGCTTCTTTCCGTCCTCGGTCTTTGGTGCGTTCTCATGCTCTGCGATGGCGGTTTCAAAGGCATCTGTGGCGTGGTTTCCATGCAATACCGGGATAATTTCGCCGGTTGCAATTTCCCCCGCTTCCATGTAATGCACATCTGCTTCCTTGCCGATCGTGTAAATTGCGTTATTCCTTGTGCGCAGCAGAATTGTTTGCAGTTCGGCATCTGATAGATCTGCCGTGATGGCTTCAAATTCCTGCGTGCAATAGCATTCCCGCAGAAAATCCAAAATGTTTGGGAGCGTGTGGCGATCTCTGACTTTCTTTTGCAGGCTTGCCGGCAGTTCTCCATAAGGACAACGGGGCAGCAGATCCCAATAATTGCTTGATCCATCGGGGTTGATCGGCGCAGCTGCAGCGACTTCTATTTGCTTTTTGATTTCTGATAGCTTCAATATATCATCCCCTTTCTGTGTATGGTGTGGTCGGTGTATTTAATGTGCATGGTGTATTCCCTCTATCACTTGTTCAGATGGTCGATACCGTCCATCCATTCGGGGTGGGCATCCATATCAGCACGCACAAGCTGCGCAAGGTATTCTGTAATGGTGGTACGGTTGCGCCATGCCATTTCCTGCAGAAAGTCTTTGCATTCAATAGGCAACTTCAAATTGAAGCGATAAACTTCTGCGCCGGTGTCTGCAGCCTTTGCAGGGGCTGTGTTTTGAATTGCGGTAAATTTCTTGTTAGCCATGATCAATTATCCTTTCAAATTCATTTCGGCATATAACGCCATATAATCGGCTGCAGCGGTCGATCGGGGGGCATACTCAAAGAGTGATTGCCGCATGATTTGCGCCTGCTCCACGGCTGCAGCTTGTCTGATGTGGGTATTAAATACCTTTGTTCCCATCGCCTGCGCCTGCTGTTGGATCTCCGGGACAATATCACGGGCAAGTGCGCTGCGTGGGTTGTGTTTGGTCAATACAATGCCGGTGATCCCTAGATTGGGGTTGCAGTATTCCTTTACTTGTGCGATGGTTTCGCCCATCTGCTGCAAGCCCATGAAGCAAAACAAGGTCGCTTGCATCGGTAAAAGCACCGTATCAGAGGCGGCTAGGGCGTTTATAAGCAATGTATTTATATCGGGTGGGGTATCAATAAGGATCAGATCATAAAGCCCCACAACGGGCGCAAGGGCGGCTTTTAAGATGTTATCCCGCCCCGGCTTATTCTGTATTGCTGCGATTGCGTTTGCCAATTCTTCACCTGCAGGGATCAGATCGGCTTGCGGTGTGTGTTGGATCAGCTTTGCCGGCTTCGATTTCCTTGTTAAAAGGTCATACATACCGGCGGCGCCATTGTCCCCGCCTAGTGCTGCAGTACAATTCCCCTGCGGGTCAATGTCCAATACAAGCACCTTTTTTCCGTTCATCCTTGCAAGGTTGGCAATGGCTGCGGTGGTTGTGCTTTTTGCCGTTCCACCTTTGCCCATTGCAACGGTTAAAATCATGTTTTTTTCACCTCTTTTCTGTGTTAAGGTCTGCATCGACTTTAACATTGAAAAGGCTTTCACGGTAAATTTTCCATTTGCCGCCTAGCTTCTTTCCTTTCAATGTTCCATCCCGCAGCCTTGCTTGTATGGTGTGAATGTGTGTGCCGGTTAGATCTGCCGCCTGCTGTACCGTGAAGTATTCAAGATCGGGGATCACTTCAACGGTAACGGCTTTGCGTGGTCTGCCGCCTGCGTGTGCCATGTGGTTATACTCTCCTTTCAAAATTCAGATGGATCATAAATGATCTTGCGGTCGATGGTTTCGCCATTTTCAAGCGTGTAAAGAATTAGGGTTGCTTCATAGTTCGCAGCGGTCTTGATTGCATCGGCTTCATTCTCAAAAGCTGTGATTTCAAAGAAACGATTTGAAACAAAAGCATTCATGCAATCAAAATAGTAATATTTGCCGGTCAAAAGCTGTTCCATGCTCTTATATCCCCCTTTCTGATCAGCCTGCAATCGCTTTCAGTAATTCAAGCGCCCTGCGTTGTTGGTCTGCGTTCATTTGCCGCATAAGATCTGCCGCTTGTGTTACTGCATCGGTTTCCACATCAAACAGAAAGTTATAAATGCGCTGTTCGCTGTGATCCTTGCGCTGATCGATGTTGTGGGCATATATTCCCGTGGTTTCGGGGCTTGCGTGCCTTGCATGGTGTTGTGCTTCCTGCAGGGTTGCGCCTGCTTCCAATAAAAAGGTAACGGATGTATGGCGCAGGCTGTGGGCGCTTATGCGGTGGGTATCATAACCGGCAGCTTTTAAGCGATCCTTGATAATTCGGGATATAGCCGGCTCTGCAAGGCGTTCACCTCTGCAACGGTTGCCAATGCCGGTGAATAGTGGCGCCGATTTGTCTTTGCATCCTCTAGCGGTCAAATATTCGTCAATGGCGCTGAAAACTTCCGGGGTCAGCTTCTTGTATGCGTCTTTTTCATCATGTCCCTTGCCTTGGATATAAAGCACCTTTTCGCCTGCCATTGTTTCAATATCTCCAATGTCAGCACGCTGCATTTCAATAATTCGCAAGCCTGCTGTGATCGACAAAAGGATCATTGCATAATCACGCTTGCCGGTGATGGTGCTTCGATCGATGGATTGCAGCAGGGTCATTGCTTGATCTTTCTGCAGGGGATCACGCTTTGTATTGTCTGCCTTTACCTTTGCGCCCTTTACATTGTCGGCAACATTTGGGTAAAGCCCCTCTGATGCTGTCCACTTGAAAAACAGCTTTACTGCCCGCAGATACCTTGCTTGTGTGCCTGCGCTCATTTTGATAATGGGCATCGGCTCATTGCTTGGGCGGTCAGATCTCTGCCTGCGTGGGTGTGGCGTGTTCAGATACTCAACATAGCGCCGTATATCTTCCCTTTGGGGCTGCATGATGCAATTTTCATTCAGCCATGCCATAAAATCACGCAAGCAAACAAAATAGCTTTCCTTTGTGATTTCCTTTACATCGATATAACCAATAAACCGATCAAGCAGAGTTTCCACGCCCTGCAGCGGCTGAATTTGTGTGCTTGTGGTCATCAATTCTTGCATGATCCTTGCCCCCTATCCTATTTCTATTCCTATTATACAGTATTTGTTCTCGTATGTCAAGTGTGTTTCTGATATTTGCGATATTTGTTAAAAATCGGGGGTCTATGCTAAAGTCTTTTTAGACCTTAACACATAAAAAGGCATAAAGAAAACCGCCCAACTATTGCCGGGCGGCTTCCTTTTGAAAAGGAGAAAATCTATGTCCTACTTCTGAAATAGGGAAATAGCTTTGTTATTCTGCAGCCTTTTTGCGATGGAATGCTTGCTGCGCTTCATAGCGGCGCCTGCGTTGCTCTTTTGACTGCATCTCATTGTAAAATTTATCTAGGGATCGTTCTGCAGATCTTCGGTCGGCTTGGTACTGCCTTTGCCGCAGTTTCTTTTGCTCTCGGTAACAACTATCGGCGCCGGTGCATTCCTCTTTCGTACAAAAAAGGCAAATTGCAGCGGCTTCACGCTCATTGTCTGCAGATCGTTTCAGATGCTTTTCACTTACTGCCATGATTAAGAATTTTCCAAAATCTCGGCTGCAGGGGTGTTCTTTCTTGCGTTTAATGCGTTGCAGGTGATCTTGTGTCTGCTATTGTACATATAGTTTTCAATCTCATTGATTGCCTGCAGGTCGGACAGCGTGTCCACAATAGCCTTGATCTGCGATACCTTTTCTTTGTTTTCAGCGTTCATTATTTATACTTCCTTTCTTAAGTTAAAAATTTTCGATCACTTCGCCTGCCAATTCGTCCCACTTGCTATAAAGCGCAGGATTGTTGCTGCAGCGATCAT
>JAEIGA010015321.1_pt1 | contig 11679 bp, 8 predicted proteins | sample 9270691 | NCBI WGS metagenome assembly JAEIGA01 (sample SAMN17057246, study PRJNA624740) | gut metagenome | biome: biome; isolation source: fecal sample | host: Bos grunniens | place: China: Xizang | collected 2019
ACGTATCCGTGCAGTTGGTGAGCATCCGATGGCAGCTGATACTATGGGTGTTAATGTATCAAGAATCCGTTATTTAGGTGTTGTGCTCTCAGGTGCTTTTGCTGGTATCGGTGGTGCAATCCACGCTATTACAGTAACGAATGATTTCAGTCATTCAACAATAAATGGTCAAGGTTTCATGGCGCTTGCTGCGATGATTTTCGGTAAATGGCATCCACTTGGTGCTTTAGGAGCGGCATTATTCTTCGGATTAGCACAAAGTTTAAGTGTAGTTGGAGCTTCTCTTCCATTCTTTAGTGAGATTCCAAAAGTGTACTTAGATATTTTACCTTACGTATTAACGGTTATAGCACTTGCTGGCTTTATCGGACGTGCAGATGCGCCTAAAGCTTCAGGTAAACCTTATATTAAAGGAAACCGATAATTTAAAGATGTTGATAAGAACCCATAAGACATGTGCTTGTGGGTTCTTGTCTGTTTACAACCTATTTTTGAGCTTAAATGCTGTTCTTTTGGTCAAGAAATCTTAAAGCTGATTTTTCGATTCATCAAGTGTAAGCAAAAAGTAGTTCAATAATGAAAAATGATTGGGATTGTTAACAGTTTTCACTAAAAATTGCATATAAGTAATACAGTAACCAATTTTGTTGCCTGTATTTTGAAAAGCAATATGAAAATAATGGTTTAAATACAGAAGGATAAGGTAAAATAAAAGCGTGATAAGTTTTACATAACGGCAAGGGAGGCTATTGTATGTCCCATGAAAAACAAATAGTATTTGAGCGAAACGGCTATAAACTAAATGTAATACGTACTGAAAAATATAAAACCAATACGGTTGTATGGAAGATGAAAGCGCCGCTGTCAGAGGATACAGTAACATTACGGGCGCTTTTGCCATATGTGCTACAAAGTAATACAAAAAAATATCCTAGTAACACCGTGTTAAGAACATATTTAGAGGAGCTTTATGGTGCCGGTTTATATAGTAGTGTCGGCAAAAAAGGAGAGTATCATATAATAACCTTTACTATGGAAGTGGCCAATGAAAAATTTCTTTCAAGTAAAGAGCCTTTATTGGAAAAAGCGATACAGCTCCTTTCTGAAGTGATTTTCCATCCTAATGTGGAACAAGGTGCTTTTCAACAAAAAACGGTGGATGAGGAAAAGCGTAACTTAAAGCAAAGAATACAGTCTCTTAATGAGGACAAAATGAAATATTCTTCAATAAGGCTAATTGAAGAAATGTGTAAGGGTGAACCTTATTCGATAGAAGTGAATGGATTTAGTGATCAGGTTGATGCGATTACTCCTTCGATTTTATATGATTACTTTACACATGCCATTGAAACGGACGAAATTGATATATATGTAGTCGGTGATGTTGATCCGAAACAGGTTGATGAATTATGTTCTGAATACATCCATTTATCTGAGCGCAAGCCTCAGCTTCAGCCATTTGATAGAAATCACTCTGTTAATGAACCGAAAGAGATAAAGGAAGAGCAAGATATTGCACAGGGGAAATTAAATATTGGCTATCGTTCGGGCATTGTTTATGGAGATGAAAAGTACTATCCTTTACAAGTGTTCAATGGGATATTCGGTGGATTCCCTCATTCAAAGCTGTTTTTGGAAGTAAGGGAAAAGAATAGTCTAGCTTATTATGCTGCTTCCCGATTGGAAAGCCATAAAGGTTTACTGATAGTCATGGCAGGTATACAGCAACAAAATTATCAGAAGACTATTGATATCATAAATGAGCAAATGGATGCAATGAAAAAAGGGGAATTTTCCGAGGAAGTTATTGATCAGACAAAAGCCGTTATTGAAAACCAGCTCCTTGAAACGATAGATAATCAGATTGGACTTGTTGAAGTCCTCTACCATGATGTCATCTCAGGAAAGACAGTAAGTATTCAACAATGGCTTGACGGAATAAAGAATGTCACGAAGGAAGAAATTGTAGATGTGGCTAATCAAGTTGAACTAGATACGATTTACTTTTTGGCTGGAACGGAGGTGGCACAATAATGAAAGAGGTAACATATAAGCAAATTGATGAAGTACTGTATTATGAGAAGCAGGATAGTGGACTGGATGTGTATATTTTACCGAAAAAAGGTTTTAATAAAACATTTGCTACTTTTACAACTAAGTATGGTTCAGTCGACAATTGGTTTATTCCACTTGGTAAGGAAGACTATACTAAAGTGCCTGATGGTATCGCTCATTTTTTAGAGCATAAGATGTTTGAAAAAGAAGACGGTGATGTTTTCCAACTTTTTTCAAAGCAAGGTGCATCTGCGAATGCATTTACTTCATTTACGCGAACAGCCTACTTATTTTCTTGTACCTCTAACTTTGAGAAAAATTTAACTACGCTAATTAATTTTGTTCAAGAACCGTATTTTACAGAAGCGACGGTCGAAAAGGAAAAAGGGATTATTGGACAGGAAATCAATATGTATGATGATAATCCCGATTGGCGTTTGTACTTTGGTACAATTGCGAATATGTTTCGTAATCACCCTGTGAAAATTGATATCGCTGGAACGATTGAGAGCATTGATAAAATCACGAAAGATATGCTTTATGAATGTTATAACACCTTTTATCACCCGAGTAATATGCTTTTGTTTATCGTCGGTGCGGTAGATCCTGAACAAACGATGGAATTAATTCGAAATAATCAAAGTAGTAAATCCTATAAGGAAGCTCCTGGGATTAAAAGGAAAAACGATGTTGAGCCGAAAGAAGTAGAGAAGGAAAAGCAAGTGATTCACATGAATGTGTCGACTCCGAAAGTGTTGGTTGGTTTGAAGGCGGGAAACATTCAGCTTACCGGTGCAGAACTGTTGAAAAATGAATTAACAATTAATCTATTGCTCGATATTTTATTCGGTAGAAGTTCCGAAATGTACGAGACGTTATATTCCAGTGGCTTAATTGACAGTACGTTTTCTTATGATTATACACAAGAACAGGACTTTGGCTTTGCGATGATTGGCGGTGATTCCAGTAAGCCGGATGAACTAGCTGAAAAAATTATTAATTATCTTCTTGAGAAGAAAAATCAAGATGGTATTAATGAAGAGATTTTAACACGGACGAAGAAGAAAAAAATTGGTGGTTTTCTGCGTTCACTAAATTCTCCGGAGTATATCGCAAATTCTTTTACCCGCTATGCCTTTTATAATACAAGTTTGTTTGAAATTGTACCTATTTTGGAAAGTATCACATTGCAGGACATCCAGGCTGCTGCAAAGGAACTAATCAGTAAAGAACGTATAACGGTATGCCAAGTCTTGCCTAAATAAAGATTTTAAATGACAATAAGGGGACTATCTGAAAAGAAAAAGCTAATTCCTTCTCAGTGGTCCCTCTCGCTTGTTCAGAGCGTTATCAAGGGTGGAAATATAAATTGGCAACGAGGTGGAACACTCGATGTTGTGGTCAATTTATGGTCTATAAAATTTTGAATTAAGAATAGTGTCTAGCTCCAGCATCTAGTGAACTTCGTCCTCGGTGCTTATGATAAATATAATTCAACATTGAATCGCTTTGCTATTCGTGTTTCCTTTATCTCATATGGAGGTAAGGAATAAGGAACAACGACTAAAATCGCCACGTCGTTGTGACTCTCAACCAGAGAGGTAAGTTCATTCGGTGCTAAGCAGGGTGCTAGCGCTTTCTTTAGTTGGAATGAGGATAGAAGCATGAAAGAAAAATATATTTTAATTACAGGTGCAAGTGGAGGAATAGGAAGAGCTACTGCTTTAAAGCTGGCAGAGCAAGGCTATTCCTTATATCTTCATTATTTTCGTAATGAGGAAGCTATAGCGGATCTTATGAGACAATTGAATGAATTTGAAGGGGATTTTATACCGATTCAAGCCGACCTTGGGACTGCTGAAGGAGCAGAGAGACTAAGTAGTCAAATTTTATCAATAAACGGTATGGTGTATACGAGTGGAAAGTCGTATTATGGATTGATTCATGACATGGATGCTCAAACGATACAAGAATGTATGCAGCTTCACTTAACGAGCTTATTTATGCTGTCGCAAAAGCTGACAGATAAATTGATGAAGATGAAGTCATCCAGTATTGTTGTTATTACGTCGATTTGGGGTGATACAGGTGCTTCCTGTGAGGTATTATACAGTATGGTCAAAGGCGGTCAAAATGCATTTGTGAAAGGTTTAAGTAAAGAATTAGCCCCAATGGGTGTAAGAGTAAATGCTGTTTCTCCCGGAGCAGTTGCAACAGAAATGATGAATAACTTTTCTTCAGAGGAGATTGATGAGATTGCGGAGGACATTCCAATGGGCCGTTTAGCTAAACCTGAAGAAATCGCATCGAGTATTAGTTTTTTATTGTCGGATCAAGCTTCTTATATTACTGGGCATGTTTTGCGAGTAAATGGTGGTTGGTATACTTAAGTCTATTATTTATGCTACGAGTACTCCAAAAGCAGGAGTATACGCACAGCTTATTTGAATAAAAAATGCTTGCTGAAAAATATATAAATAGTAAAATGCTAATCTTATTGATTTTATAAGTATTTATGTATATAATGTGCGAGAAATGTCGATGAAGAGAAAAGTATAAAATGATTAGTGGTAATGGTATAGCTACCTATCCGCCTTCATAAGGGATAGTAAAACATCCTTCATGACAAAGTATAAAAAGTAACAGATAAGTGGGATATCAACTACCTATCCGATTGGTTCAACCTATGCTCGTTGGTGATGAAAGAAAAGCTCATCGAACAAAGTTTCGCTTTAATTTTATTGTGTTTTTTCTTTAATATTAATAGGAAATCATTTATTATTAATAGAAGTAGATTGAAAAATTTGCAGGAATTTGTCAAGAGGGGAAGGGAGTCTAGAAATGGATCGGAAAGAATGGTATTTTGAATACGAAATTCAAAAGAATCGACCGGGCTTATTAGGTGATATCTCCTCGTTGTTAGGGATGCTTTCCATTAATATTGTAACGATTAATGGAGTGGATGAAGGGCGAAGAGGAATGCTGTTAAAAGCAAAGGACTACAAAAATATTGAACGCCTCGAATCAATCCTTTCCACAATGGATACGATAAAAGTAATTAAGATTCGTGAACCAAAGCTACGTGATCGTTTAGCGGTCAGGCATGGCCGTTATATACAAAGAGATGCAGATGATAAAAAAACATTTCGTTTTGTCAGAGATGAACTTGGCTTACTAGTTGATTTTATGGCGGAATTATTCAAAAAGGATGGCCATAAAATGATTGGTATCCGTGGAATGCCTCGTGTTGGGAAAACAGAATCTATAGTCGCAGCAAGTGTATGTGCTAACAAACGTTGGCTCTTTGTTTCATCAACATTATTAAAACAAACAATCAGAAGCCAGTTAATTGAAGACGAATATAATAATGACAATTTGTTTATTCTGGATGGAATTGTTTCTACTCGTCGTGCGAATGAAAAGCATTGGCAGCTTGTTAGAGAAATCATGAGACTTGATGCGGTTAAAGTAATTGAGCATCCGGACGCATTTGTACAAAATTCCGAATATACTCTTGATGATTTTGATTATATTATAGAATTAAGAAACAACCCAGAAGAAGAAATTACATATGAACTTGCAACTCAAAATCAAATGTTTGGCGGATCTGATTTCGGATCCTTTGATTTCTAAAGTATAGAAGGTGTATTGATTTGTCAGAATTAGGAAATGAGTTAAAAAAAGCACGTGAAGCGAATGGATTAAGCCTGGATGATTTGCAGCAATTGACAAAGATTCAAAAGCGCTATTTAGTAGGTATTGAAAATGGCGATTACGGTATGATGCCAGGAAAATTTTATGTTCGTGCTTTTATTAAGCAGTATGCTGAAGCTGTGGGTCTTAATCCAGAGGAACTTTTTGAACAATACAGTAATGAAGTTCCTTCCGTTCGCGAAGAAGAAGTTCCAGAGCAACTTTCGAGGGTGCAGTCAAAGAAGACGATGTCAGCTCCACAATCTAAGGTATTAGAAGTATTACCTAAGGTGTTACTAGTTGTATTTATCTTAGGCATTGCTGTATTTGCATGGGTATTTTTCACTAAAATTTATTCACCGAATGAAGAATTAAATAGTGATAAAGGTGGAACTGAAATAAAAATTGAAGAAAATGCTACTTCTACTAAAGAAGATGAGCCAAATGACAAAGTAAGTGATGATGAAAAAGAAGATTCTAATGATCGGACTGGTGACGAAAAGTCTACTGATAAATTGAATGGCAAGCAAGAGATTGTCGTTACTGAATCTTCCGGAAAAAATTCTACTTTGGAGCTGAAAAATGCAGAGGCATTTGAATTGAAATTGGTTTCTACTGGCGAGCCATGGATTGAAGTAAAAGATGAAAATGGAATTGTACTGTTTAGTGGTGTTTTAAACGCTGATCAAAGTCAAGAATTCGACTTAACAGATAAAGGCTCAGTTGACTTGAATATTGGAAGAACGACAGAGACGCTAATCTATATTAACGAGGAGTTAATAGAGTATCCTGTTTCAACAACGGAAAGTGTCAGTCAACGAATTAATATTGTTTTTACTAAAGTTGAAGAGACAGAATAGACTTTAAATGTTACTGATAATTGACTTGAGAAGAATACGGTTTCTGTTTTTGACGTGATAAGCCAATTCTTATATAAAATCGTTTGATTTTATTTGGGGTTGGCTTATAATCGTCTAGGACGTCCGCTCATTGTTGAAACACACGCACTTACATACATCATGGCTTTATAGATTCTGCTCAAGAAGACGAGCAGTTGCAGCAGCTATGTGATAATAAACATAATAATGTAAATCATCTGGAGGTTTTTAGTTTTGAATATACCAAATAAGATTACTGTATCAAGAATTTGTTTAATCCCGTTATTTGTTATTTTTATGCTGATTGATTTCGGTTGGGGTGACTTAGTCGTCGGTGATGCATCATTACCCATCGAACATTTAGTCGGTGCACTTATTTTTATCTTTGCTTCTGTTACAGATTGGATTGATGGCTACTACGCACGTAAGTACAATCTTGTAACAAACTTGGGCAAATTTTTAGATCCTTTAGCTGACAAGTTGTTGGTTAGTGCTGCGTTAATCGTATTGGTTGAGTTGCAATTGGCTGCTTCTTGGATTGTAATTATCATTATTAGCAGAGAATTTGCAGTAACAGGACTAAGACTAATTTTGGCTGGGACTGGTGAAGTCGTAGCTGCTAATATGCTTGGCAAAATTAAAACTTGGACACAAATTATCGCGGTGTCAGCTTTATTGTTGCATAACATTCCTTTTGAATTAATATCATTTGACTTTGCTACAATTGCATTGTGGATTTCAATGTTCTTTACCGTTTGGTCTGGTTGGGATTATTTCGCGAAAAATAAAGAGGTATTTAAAAATTCTAAGTAACATAATAGGGGAGAAAAATTATGAATGCGGAGATTATTGCGGTTGGTTCAGAGCTTTTGCTTGGTCAAATTGTAAATAGTAACGCTCAATTTTTATCTCAAGAATTAGCTCGTATTGGGGTAAATGTATATTATCATACCGTTGTCGGGGATAATTCGGCTCGACTTGAGCAAGCGCTTAGTATAGCAGAAAGCCGTTCTCAGCTTATTATTTTGTCTGGTGGACTCGGTCCAACAAAGGATGATTTGACAAAGGAGACGATTGCGAAGCATTTGGAGACAGAGCTTGTGATGGATGATGCTGCACTGGCTGATATTGAATCCTTTTTTAGTCAAAGAGGGAGAACCTTAACGGAGAATAATAAAAAACAAGCGCTTATTTTAAAGGGAAGCAGTGTACTTCCAAATGAACATGGCATGGCACCGGGAATGATACTTTCTACTTCAACTCATTCTTATATGCTTTTGCCTGGGCCACCAAGTGAAATAGAGCCGATGTTCTCTAAGTATGGTATTCGTGCAATTACTAAAAAAATGAATAACATAGAGAGTATACACTCACGGGTACTTCGCTACTTCGGTATTGGTGAAGCTCAGCTCGAAACAGAGATTGAAGATTTATTGGACGCACAATCCAATCCGACAATAGCTCCACTTGCGAGCGAAGGCGAAGTGACTTTGCGAATCACAGCAAAACACGCTTCTGCAGAAGAGGCGGAGAAAATGATAGCACATACAGAGAAGTTGATCAATGCTCGAGTTGGTCAATATTGTTATGGTCATGATGACACTTCTTTGTTGCAAGAGCTTGTAAAGGAGCTTAAGGCAAGGAGTTTGACTGTTTCTGCAGCTGAAAGTTTAACTGGAGGCATGTTTCAAGAACAGTTAACAGCTATTTCTGGTGCAAGTACCATTTTTAAAGGCGGTATTGTGTGCTATTCGAATGAAGCGAAACAGCGTTTACTTGGTGTAAAAGAAAAAACGCTTTCGAATTATGGTGCGGTAAGTGAACAATGTGCAATTGAGATGGCTGAGCAAATCCGTCACATAATGGGAGCTGACTTTGGCTTGAGTTTTACGGGAGTAGCCGGTCCTGATGAGCTTGAAGGACATCCTGTCGGTACCGTTTTTATCGGACTTGCGACCAAAGTGAATGGCACAAAGGTCATCAAGCTTTCCCTCGGTAAAAGTAGACAGCAAAATCGAGTGAGAAGTGTTAAGAATGGGTGCTCAATTCTATTAAGATATTTAAAACAGTAGAGAAACAGAAGAAAAGTGTTCCATAATTTTATGGAGAACTTTTTCACATTTTACTAATGCTGGTCATTTATTTATAGCATGTAGATGATTAAAGCTACATAATTTTTCGGGAACGAAAATGCTAGATTTTATAGGGAAAAACCGATAAAAAAGATTTTTCACTTACACAATTGGGCTTTTTTCGTCCATAGCAACCCGGAAAAATAATCGAATAAACGTTCGCTTTTTTTCTTGTCAAAAGAAGAAAAAAAGTATATAGTAAATATAGTTCTTAATAAATAAAAGCAAAGCTTTAAATATAAATTAATAGGTAATTTAAAAGGGGGAACTCTAGTGAGTGATCGTCAAGCCGCATTAGAAATGGCTTTAAAGCAAATCGAGAAGCAATTTGGAAAAGGTTCAATTATGAAGTTGGGAGAGCAGGCAGAACGTAGAATTTCTACAATTCCTAGTGGATCATTAGCATTGGATGTAGCTTTAGGTGTTGGTGGTTATCCAAGAGGAAGAATCATTGAAGTATACGGACCAGAAAGCTCAGGTAAAACAACTGTAGCACTTCATGCAATTGCTGAAGTACAGGCAAACGGTGGACAAGCAGCCTTTATTGATGCTGAGCATGCACTTGATCCTGCATATGCCCAAAATCTTGGTGTTAATATCGATGAATTATTATTATCTCAGCCTGATACTGGTGAACAAGCGTTGGAGATTGCTGAAGCTTTAGTTCGAAGCGGAGCAATTGACATTATTGTTGTCGACTCTGTAGCAGCTCTTGTTCCGAAAGCAGAGATTGAAGGCGATATGGGTGACGCTCATGTTGGTCTCCAAGCTCGTCTAATGTCTCAAGCACTTCGTAAATTATCAGGTGCTATCAATAAATCCAATACAATTGCCATCTTTATTAACCAAATTCGTGAAAAAGTTGGCATCATGTTCGGAAATCCTGAAACAACACCGGGCGGCCGCGCATTAAAGTTCTACTCTACGATCCGTTTGGAAGTTCGACGCGCAGAGCAAATCAAACAGGGTAATGATATCGTCGGCAACAAAACAAAGATTAAAGTAGTAAAGAACAAGGTAGCTCCACCTTTCAAAGTGGCAGAAGTTGATATTATGTATGGAGAAGGTGTATCGCGTGAAGGTGAAATCGTTGATATGGCTTCTGAGTTGGATATCGTTCAAAAAAGCGGTGCTTGGTATTCATACAATGATGAGCGTGTTGGTCAAGGAAGAGAAAATGCTAAGCTTTTCTTGAAAGAAAACCATGCAATGCGATTAGAAATTATGCAAAAGATTCGCGATCATTATCGATTAGACGGCGAGCACGTTGCTCCAGCTGATGAATTGGATAATGAGGAATTTGAATTAATGGATAAATAGAACGGTGTAAAGGGTTTTCCTATGCGACTTATTCGCAAATGGGAGCCCTTTTTATACTATTATAAATTGGCCACGAAGTTGAAAATGCGATGTGGCAGCCAATTTAACTTTTAAATAATGATTGAACAAAACTCGAAAAAAATTATGCTGATAAAATTAATATGTACATAGTGAGTGTGTTAAATTAGAAAAATGAAGATAAAGTCTGAAAATTCGAGGCAGTATAAGGACAACCTCTTGACAATGAATTTTTGCAACTATACAATTAAAAATGTATATTTTACATTTTTCCCAATTAGACATTTGTAAAAAGACAAATCGGATTGTATAGATGAAATAAGATTGTACAAGCCGACATGACACCATTTAAAATTAATTTCATAGCAAGAGGAGGTGAAAACGATGGAAACTATTTATATCATCATCTCCATTTTGCTTGCTCTGTTCGTTGGTGCAGTTGTTAGTTATTTTGTTTTCAAGTCAATTGAGAGAAACAAAATAGCGGGAGCAATGAGTGAAGCGGAACGTATTATTGAAGATGGGCGTAGAGAAAGTGAAGCCTTAAAAAAGGAAGCCCTATTGGAAGCGAAGGACGATATTCATAAACTTCGAACTGATGCTGAACGTGACATTCGTGAACGAAGATCTGAATTACAAAAACAAGAAAATCGATTATTGCAAAAAGAAGAGAACCTTGATCGAAAAGATGAAACGCTGGACAAACGTGAATCACTTTTAGAGAAAAGAGATAACTCTCTTAACCAAAGACAACAGCATATTGAAGAGAAGGAAAGCAAAGTGGAGGATATGGTTCGTTTGCAACAAACGGAGCTTGAGCGAATTTCCAGTTTAACGAAGGAAGAAGCAAGAGCCATTATCCTTGAACGTGTAGAAAGCGAGCTTTCGCACGATATTGCAATTATGGTTAAGGAAAATGAAAATCGTGCTAAAGAAGAAGCTGATAAAAAGGCCAAAGAAGTTCTTTCACTTGCTATTCAAAGATGTGCTGCGGATCATGTTGCTGAAACAACAGTTTCGGTAGTAACATTACCGAATGATGAGATGAAAGGGCGTATTATTGGTAGAGAAGGACGTAATATTCGTACACTGGAGACATTAACCGGTATTGATTTAATTATAGATGATACTCCGGAAGCAGTAATACTTTCTGGTTTTGATCCAATAAGACGTGAAACAGCACGATTGGCACTTGAGAAGCTAGTTCAAGACGGTCGTATCCATCCGGCGCGTATTGAGGAAATGGTCGATAAAGCAAGACGTGAAGTGGATGAACATATTCGTGAAATTGGTGAGCAAACTACGTTTGAAGTCGGTGTACACGGATTGCATCCAGACTTAATCAAGATTCTTGGCCGTTTGAAATTCCGTACAAGTTACGGACAAAATGTGTTAAAGCATTCTATGGAAGTCGCGTTTCTTTCGGGATTACTTGCTGCTGAACTTGGCGAGGATGTTACGCTTGCGAAACGAGCTGGTTTACTCCATGATATCGGTAAAGCAATTGACCATGAGGTAGAAGGAAGTCACGTAGAAATCGGTGTTGAATTAGCTACTAAGTATAAAGAACATCCGGTTGTTAT
>JAEIGA010015322.1_pt1 | contig 11679 bp, 12 predicted proteins | sample 9270691 | NCBI WGS metagenome assembly JAEIGA01 (sample SAMN17057246, study PRJNA624740) | gut metagenome | biome: biome; isolation source: fecal sample | host: Bos grunniens | place: China: Xizang | collected 2019
AATACATTTAATAACTAAAAATGCCCTTATAACGCAAAAAGTTTATATTTTTTTTGCAAAATAAAAGACCAGACATTTTTATTTTGTCTGGCCGATTATCTTTTAAATTAAATCATCAAATTCGTTTTCATCATCGATGACAAGAACAACCGTAGTTTCTTTTACTGGTTCGTTCTTCCTTTCTAACAAGTCATCTTCAAAATCCTGCCCTGCAACAAATGTCTTTTCCTGGTTCTCATAAATGTTCATGGTTATGACCTCCAATTTTATTAATATATTTTAAGTTAACTGTAATCACTTAGAAAAACTATTTCGTTTTGGTTGATTTCAGTAACTCTTTTACAAAAATGACATTCTGCAGAATAATAAACTTTCCCATCTTTTATGTATGAGTGAGCATTTATTTTAGAAAGACCTTTACAACGTGAGCATCTACAATAGCCATGCTCTTTAACAAATACATCGCCAAATACATTTGCCATAGAACGGTTGAATTTAAGTTCGCTGGCGATTTCGCTCTGATGGGTTTTTAATATTCTACGTCTTTTTATACTTTCATATATATTAGCAATAACTATAATTGATATAAATATTACTATAATAAATGCTATTTCGTGAATGCTCATGTTTTTTACCTCCTTCATTTAGTTGTTTTTATAAGTATATGTATTTATTCCACAAATTATAACTAAAAAACAAAAATATTTTCAATTTTCTTAGATTTTCTTGCTAAGCGTCTGTTTTAGATCTTTTTCGTTTGGTATTTATGTGTAAATAATGAAGAGAATTTCGTTATTAAGCATGTTTTAGTTATAACTCTTGTTTCATAACACTATAATATAACAAAGAATGCGATAATAATTTGTTGTTCGAAAATTTTTTAAAATTATTTTTCAAAAACAGTTATAATTCGTTATTAATCACCATATAATGCTAAAAAGCGAAAATTCAATTCGCAAAAAAAAATCTATTTTACATAAGGAGAAACATATTATGACAATTCTTAATCCTATTAGACTTTTTAATCGCAATGGCCCTTACTACATGGCCACACTTCAGTTCGAAGAGCCCGTTAAGGTCAACGGTGTATCTATTATTTTGGCAGAGTGGGGTGGCTACCTCGCTATGGCACCTAAAATGAAAGACGGAAACGACAATTGGAAGTCCGTAATTAAGTGGAAGCCTTCATATGCACATAAGCTTGCAAATAAGGCTGTTGAAGCTGACAATTACAATAAGCGTGAAACACCAGTCAAGCTTGCCAATGACAGATCTATTATTGGTTATACTACACTTGAACTTCCTTGTTCGGTAGATGTTGCTGTATTCGTTGATAAGCACGGAACACCTTATCTTAGATTGCCTGGTCGAACTGTTACATTCATGAACGACGGTAAGGAATGTAAGAAGACAATCTATTACATTGACATTGAAGACCGTAATAAGCGTGAAGAAATTGCTAAGCAAATTATCGAAGAAGCAAAGAAGCATAAGTAATTTTAATTTTTGAAAGGAAAGGAACTGATTAAATTGACATTGCTCAATACTAAATAAAAGCCGACTATTCGTTGATAGTCGGTTTTTTTATTTGCTTTTTTTATTTTTGGACTATTTAGCAATTAGGGGATAACGATTTTTCTTGATCTATCAAGACGTTTTGAGTATTAACCTTTAAGAATTTGGTTTGCAAGAAATATTTTTCAATTTTTGAAAATTATTTTTCAAGATTAGTTATAATTCGATTTTATTCTGCATAGAATTATAACAAACAAAGACTAAATAATCTAACAAATTCTAATAAGTGGGAGGTACATACACTATGAAAATCAAAAATCGTGAAGTTAGAGTAGTCTTGGTAAGATTTGATGAGTTGAAAGAAGTAAGGTCATATATTTATCTTAGAGAAGATGTAATTCCTAAATTCAACAATTTGGTTGTCGGTCTCGACGATAAGAATTTTTACCTTGGCTACGTTGTTGGTTCTTATAATATTGAAGTTGATGAGCTCATTGCAAAAGCTGATCAATTCGGAATATTGAAGTGTCCAATTGAAGAACCCGTTTATGCTACAGTTATGAACAAGACTTGTATTGAACTTATGGCATATACAGTTTAATTTAAGTGGTGGAGGGCAATAGTCCTCCACTTTCTTTAGTTAATTCTCACAAAACTTTATTACAAATATTTATAAATTTTCTCTTTAATTTTATAGTATATAATAGTGCATTCTTGGTGTGTAAATTACGAACATAATTTGTATGTTATTTTTAACTGTCTAAAAGTATCATTTTGAATACACCTAAAGCGTCAAAGTGCATTACTATAGACTGCAAAAATCACTTATATTTATAATTATGTTTTTAGATGATAAAAAGTATCAAAGAATTAATATAATATAACAATCTACTATGAAATTTAGATGATACTTTTTGTTATACTTTTTTATGACTTTTTTCTAATAGTCAAATTTATTTTTATGATGAGGTTTTGTATTATGAGAACAGGAAAATCTATTTGTTTTGTATGTGGTTCTAAGTTGCCCAAAAAGATGATGTTAAATACTTCATATGGCGATGTGTGCTTGGGTTGTGCCCATCAGGTTTATAATGTTTTTGAGCAGAATAATGAGAACTTTGGTCTTTTGTTCAATCATTCCTGGCGTGGTCCTATTGCGAATTCCATGACAAAAGAAATACACACTGCTTACAAACAATTAATTGAAAATCAAGATGATTATGAATGTTTTGCAGAGCTATTAATAATGGCTCAATACATTTTATTAGATATTAACGAAGAAAGCGGAAGATGGAAAAATCAATGTGATGAAGTTATTGATGATTACGTCGAAAGCTTTACTATTTATCACAAGGAATTTAACTTCAACCAAAAAGAAATGAAGATAGTCATTAAAAATATTTTACAATTCAATTAATGCACTATAATATCTATAACCGTCTTTTGGTTTTTGTATTGAATGTGTAAATAGTAAATACTATAACTATGGAGGTTCTTTTATTATGTTTGGAAAAAATAAAACACCACAAAAAACAGATTTTGATAAAATTACAGAAATCTTTGAAGACCGATTTTGGTATGGCGAACAACCCGAGGAAGATCCATTCACAACAATCTTTCATTTTTCAATAGGAAATCCCGCATATAATGATTTTTATATGTATAGAAAAACAGTTGATAGAAATACAACTCTTGAAGAATTGAGAGATAACCTGATTGGTTGTGCTCAGCGTGCTCGTGAATTCGATGAAAGTGATTACGATATTAATAAGGGGCCGACTGCTATGATGCAGCTGTCTGATGAGCTCGATAGTATCGTAGTAGAACTTGATAGAGCAATTGCTGAAAAAACTCAATCGCGTGCCCATACACGCTAATTGCAAAAAGACCAGTACTATGTATTGGTCTTTGCTCGTTACTACAAAAATATTTTTTCATTTTAAAAATTGTTATTCAAATACTGTTATAAGTGTGTAAATATTAAACTATAATATATTATTACTTATTAGGAGGTTTTATCTATATGGAAAATATTAAAGATAATACTAACAATGATGAACTTCGTGAAGATGTTGGCATTGAGAAAGATGTCTCCTTGACAAGTCCTGATCCTGAGATAACATCCGATATTTCCGAAATTAATGAAAATGATACGGAAAATCTTGATAGTGTTGATGATACTGCAAATGACATTAACACAGCGGACAATACTGATATTGTTGAAACAGAAGATAATGTTGTTGAAACCGTAGATGTCGCTAATAAAGATAATACTGAAACTGATGTTCCTGGTATTATTATTGTTGATGATGATGTAACAACACTTGTTCCACATAAACGATATAAGAAAATTACAAAACGAGTACCAAAAGGTTCTTATACTGGTGAGGGAACACCTGTTTTAGTAAAGAAGGGTGAAGTTCCGCAAAACCCTGTTATTACCGAAACAGAAGCTGCTGTTAAGCCTGTAAATAAGGTTATTAAAACCGTTATTATTTCGGCTTGTGTTGTAGTTGCAATTATTGCTGCTATCTTTATTGGCAAGGCACTTGTAAATGACGGATTACCTGACGAACCTGAAATGACTGTTACAAAGCCTGTTAATATGGATGGAACAACAACTATTGGTCAGTATTCTGTTAATGTTTATAAAAACATTATCATTGGTAAGGAACCGTTTGTGTTTAACAATTCTAAAAATAATGATGCTGAATTGTGTTATACGGTTATGCTGGATGGTGAAGTGTTGTTCACAACAGATTATATGCGTCCTGGTGCTGCTTGTTCCTGGGTTCCTGAGGTTCCCGAACACGGTAAGACATATAACTGTCGTATCATTGTAACAGCAAAAGACCTTGTTACTGGCGAAGAACTTAACTCGCTCGATATTAGACAGCTTATTTATGTTAATAATAAATTGCCTCAAACAACCGCACCTTCTGACTACAAATATACTGTTATTGTTGATAACTATTCTAAGGCTATCGTTCAAGATGGTTATGTTTATATTGGTTATGAAGTTGCTGTTCATGAAAACCCTGCACACCCTCTTAAAGAAGGCGATAAGATTGACGTAAGAGTTCCTGAAACTGTTATCGTTACAGGTCACGGTAAAGAGATTGAAGTATCTACAAATGACTTTGAATATGCAACACAATCTCATAATTATCTACATATGGTAGGTTATTCTCAGGTTGAAGATGTTTATGATCTTCAATATAAAATGGTTACTCGTTATTCCATTAGTGGTTATGAAAGATTTTCTAATGGTATATTCTACTTCGGTGAATAATTAAAAATATAACCGTCTTGGTTTCGTACTGAGACGGTTTATTTCTTTATCTATGCGTTAGACGACATTTCGGTTTAACCTTTAAGAAGATAATATTGTTTTGCCTTTTATTCTTTACTGGTTCAATACCAAATGTAAAACATTTGGTATTGTTTGATTGCATAATCGGGATCCATTGCATAATATCTATGTGCAATGCATATTCATAGTCTGGTGCAAAGCCAGGAAAGCCAGGAAGGAAAATCTTTCAGATTTTGGAAGGGTAGGGTATAGTCAACTCTCACTTATCATTATGCTATGCGACGATAATGCACTTACAGTCATCAATTAAAATAATTATAAAAATAGATATATATTTTGTCCAATTTTAAACTATGTTGTTGTGTAAATACTGTAGTTCATATTGCCGTTTTATTGAACAGAAAACGGCAGGGAATTACCTCATAAGGAGGATATAAAAGTCAATTGTATTCTTACAACTGACTTTTATTTTTTTTCTTCAAAATATTTTGTCTATTTCTAACATTTGTTAATGTGTAAATATTGAAACAAGTATAAAATATCATTCTACCTCCTTTTATGATACTTAATACTATGTTGCAAAAGTTGTATAGTATATCTTGTAGAAAAGGTTATAATATCAACTCTTTTTATGACGCGAAAAACTGGTTGTAGTAATACAGCCAGTTTTTTGTTTTTCGTTCATTAGCAAAACGTCACTTTCAAACGTTTTTTACTGTGTAAATAATGTCATAAAGAGTTATCTTATAATCACAATTCAAAACATAAAGGCGTTCTATGCGTTTTTTTATATTTTTTTGTTAATTTTAGTTATAATAACCTCTTTAATGGCATATAGTATTAAAAATCTGCATTAGGAGGTTATTTTTTATGCCTAATTTTGATAATATTGCGGCTTGCAATGCTACACTCAATGAATTTACAACTAAATATTTCGCTAATACCCTCCTTTGTGATGGCATGGCTGTATCAGATAGAGTTGGATTGGAAACAGTATTTCCTATATATAATCTTCTTTTTTCCGATATGAGATATAATGGAAACTATATCGTTAAAAAGATTGATGGTAAAAATGAAAAAATTAATAGACAGAAGGGTATTGAGAGAGAATATTTCGATACCCTTAATAGTCGTGCTATAATTCCAGCAATAGATCCAAGACCTGCATTTGAAAAACTCTTTAACTATACTTCTGCATTTATGAGAAAGATTTTGTGTTCTTCTTCTAAGAATGCTGTAATGAAGATGATGAACATTCATATGAATAATAATTGTGATTTTTATGTAACTCCCAACCAGAGCAAGTTTAACAATGCTCGTGCTGAGAGTGTTTTCGCATACACAAATATCGTTAAAGATATTGACTGCCATAACATTCCTGATGATATGACAGACCGTGAATTCCAACTTCTTTGCGAAACATTAATGTGGGAAATCGTAAGATATTTGCCTGTTGAATTACAACCAAATGTAATTAACCTTACTGGAAGAGGCTTGCAATTGTGGTGGAGACACGAAGCTTGCCCCGAAAGACTTGCTTGGGTTGTTAATGACGTAAGCAAACTCATTAATGAGAAGCTTGTTGAATTCTTCGGTGAGTATAATGATTATGATATGTTTACTCTCGATACTTGTATCGAAACTTCACCATTACACCTTGTTAGAATGCCTTTCTCTTATAATACTAAGGCTGGCGTATGGGGTCATGCTGAATTAATTCATAGCAATGTTGTTAATATTAATACATTGAAGGAAAGATTTAACTCTGACCTTTGCAAAGAGTATGGTCATTATCCTGTTAAGCCAGTAAAGAAAACTATTAAGAAAGTTATTAACGTTATTTCTGGTAAGGGTTATCAAAACCTTTTGAACTTCCGTTGTCAGGCAATTCAATATTGCATTGCTAATATGTCTTCTCATACTGGTTATAGAAATAAACTTCTTTATACATATTTTTATTCTGCCGTACAGTGCATGTCTTTTGAGAATGCTGTTATGGCTGTATATGAACTTAATAAGATGTTCTCGAAGCCTTTAAAAGATAGTGAGGTTTCGAGCATTTGTGATGCCGTTAAAAACAACGGTCGTTATAACGAAGACTTGAAAAAGCAGTCTATGAAGAGATATACCCAAAAGACATGGGAAGGCTTCTTCACTTCTATTCCTGGCTTTTCTAAATTGTATAATGAGTTCTGTTCCATTAAGAAGGGTTCTGCTTCTGATAGAAAGAAGGCTAAGAGACAGCAAAAAGTTGAAGCTAATCTTATGAAGAAAATGTCTCGCGATGACCAAATTCGTGAATTGTCTAAGGCTGGACTTACTCAAAGCGAAATTATGGACAAGATTGGCGTCTGCAGAAAGACTATTTATAATGTTCTTAAAGGTGTTATGGGCTATGTTCAGAAGATTAAAGAAAGAGTAGTTAATGCTCTTACTGTACCTTGCCTTAGTCCAACCTAAAAAGAAAAACAAACCAGCAAGTACAGAAAGAGGTTTCTCTGATATTGAATTATCATAAGCCTGGGCTAACTTATGTAATAAAATATCTGCTCTATTCTGAATGGTTTGTTGAAAATTGAATACCAGGCCTTTGGGACAAACGCGAAAAAGCGGGTGCCCCTTATTTTGCTGCCAGAAATTTGTGTTTCCTGGCTTTTTTATTTGTTTTATAGGTGATTTTGCAATTGCATTGACGGGTCATTAATGAGTATGGGTAAAAACGTGTCCCGTAGTAAAATATATGTATTTGATGGGTGAAACAACTACTTTTAACAGTGAAACGAAGAGAAAAGAGAATAGAGACTTGATCTGAAGAAATAATGGATCTATAGATTAAATTAAATATAAAATATATAAATATAAAATAATAATATATATTAATATAAATAAAATAAATAATATAAAGAGAGAAGAGAGTTAAAGCTTTAGATCTATAGATATAATTAAATATAAAAATTAAATTAAATAAATTAAAATAGATCATCTTATTCATTTAGAATAATTTAGATTAATTTAGATCATCATATTAAATTAAATCATTATAATTTAAATATTTTTTTAAATCTTAATCTTCATAATCATTAAGCATTAGTCTAATTATTCAAATCATTTAGATCTTAACGAATATTGTGTTGTTCGTTTAATTCACTTGGAATTATTTTGTTTTATCCATCAATCAATCATTCACTGAAAGTTTAGTCTAATCTTAATTTGATAGTTTTAATTTAATTTGTATTGTTTTTAATGTTCTACAATGCCTTTAAAACGGCGTTACAGCCTTATTAATGTTTAGACTACCGTTTACTCTATTTTGCAAATAAAATGCCACACAAAGCGTTTCTGGGCTTCTGACAGCGTAATACAAGCATTCATCTAAACAATATAATATTTTAAGTTTTGTTTTTGAATTTGATATGCTTGTGGTTGTTGTTCTTCAAATCATTAGTATGTGTAAATATTGTAAAATAATACATAACAATAGTTATAGCGACACATATTTTTATAATTTGTGCTATAACACCATACAATATAAAAACAATACTAAGTGAGGTGTATATTATGAGTAATAAAGAATTAAATATAGATATTGATATTAACTATGGTGAAAATCAATATTTCCTTATGAACGATGGCAGCATTCTTGAAATTAGCCACGAAACCGACACTGAAAGCCCTTGTGAATTAGGCCTTTGTGCTGGCAATTATGGTTCTGGTGATTATGGTTCTAATGCCTACAAAGAAGCTTGGGCAAATATGAGTGAAGATACTACTAATGCCATTGAAGACAAGGTTGCTAAATTCCTTATGGACAATATGAATGTTGAGGAAGGCATTGTTCAAGAACAGTTTGGTGTTATGAACGTTACGGTAAGCGAACGTGAAACACTTATTGCAAAATTCCCTGGTGTAAAGGGTTTAGAAGAGATGGTTCTTGAACTTGATGATTACGATTTCAATGCTGTTGTTTCAGAAAAAGATACAGACAGACTTCTTGAAATGGTACAGCAAGATTATTATGATCCTTTCTGTGGTGATGATGGCAAATTCAGCCCTAAGGAAATGCTTGAGTTCTGCGAAAACAACGATATTGACATTACTGATATAGTTCTCATTCAAGAAATGAACGTCGATAGAAGTACTATGGCCGTTGTATTCATCGAAGCTGATGATTTCAAAGAGCATATGGATATTGAACTTCAAAAGGCATCTCAACGTGATAAAGATGAGTTAATGAATGAGACAATTCAAGCACTTGATACTTGGAATAATGGCCAAGTTTATCGTTGGGATCTCTATGATAGAGACGGTGATATTCTTGAAGGCGGCGGTGGCTATTACGGTGAAACAATGATTAACGATGCCGTTAAAGATTTTAAGGATGGTTATGATATTGAAGCTGTAAAAGACCTTGGCAAACACGATGACATTGCTAATTGTCTCTATGCAAATAGAAAAGAGCTTGCCAAGTCTGGTGAAGAACGTTAATTAAAATATATTTTTAAAGAGGTGTTTTATATGAGTAAAGAATTAGAATTTGATATTAATATTTCTCGTGACGAGAACCAATACTACCTATTCAATGATGGTACCATCCTTGAAATTGGATATTGCTCTGATACAGATCTTCAAAACAATGAAGATATTGACAATCCACGAAATTGGGAACATGATAGCAAGTTTATTACTTTTAATAGAAGTAGTGTAAGCCCTGACGAGAATGAGTTTGGTCATTGGGATAAAATGCTTAAACATTTCGGCGTAGTAATTGACGATGATCAACCTCGTTATATGAAATCTGAATTGGCACAATTAGATGCTAAGGCTTTAGAGCAGGGAATTGCTATTCTTCCTGTATGGAAGTATGACCATAGTGATATTGTATTGCGTGCTGCCGAAAACAATCCTTTCCCCGATGCCATGTATGATAGCGGTCTTGTTGGTGTCATTTATGAAAACTTAAACGGTAGAGATGCCAATGAAGTTAAAGACCAACTTCGTAATGAAGTTGAAATGTACGATAGGTATCTTCATGGCGATATTTACAGATATGCTATTTATGACCGCGAGGGAAATGAACAAGACTGTGGTAGTGGCTATTACGATATGGAAGACCTTATCTTTAATAGTGCTGGTAGCGATAAGCCTGTAAAGGACCTTGGCTGCCATAGCGACATTGCTAATTGTCTTTATGAAAATCGCAAAGAACTTGCTCAAACACGTGGCAATGAACGTTAACTGAATACATTAAGAAGTCTAATCTCGGTTAGGCTTCTTTTTTTTACAAAATTCGATATTTTTTCAAAATTAGTTATAAATCGTTTGTGTTTTCACTATAGTTAATTAAGTGTAAATATTAAATATTATTTCTTTTATGGAGGGTATAAATGTATGAATAATCAAGAATTTTTAGATATAATGGATGACGTTAATGCTATGGCAAAATCAATGGATTATACCAATGGTATTGCATGGGCAAGGGAAGAAATGGAAAATAATAGACTTTCCGAAACAGAATTTGACTTTTTTGAAGATTGCCATGATTTAAGAAACTTAATAGCACATGGTTGCTCACGAGATATTAATATTTCCGAAGCAACAAAACAAAAAGCAATTCGCTTTAAGTTTGCTATTAGTAATGCTTATGTTCACCATGGTGAACAAGTTAAACAGTCGTTCTTAAAGTCAACTTCTTATATGTATGATGACTATTATAACGACGATCTGCCATTTTAAAACAATAGGAGGTTTTTATTATGAGTTATAATGCTTTTATGAGCTACAATCGAAATTTTGTCGAAATAATGGATCAGGTTAATTCCATTGCCAAATCAATGGGTTATACAAATGGTGTTTCATGGGCTTATCAACAGCTGGAAGCCAAATGCTTGAATGAATGCAATTTTGGATATTTCAATAACTGTCATGATTTAAAAAAGCTTTTGGACCGTGGCTATTACAATGATATTTCTATTACTTATTCAACACTGCAAAAAGCACGGTTTTTCCTTGGTGTTATCGCCAATCCAAATAATCTAAAATATGAAAATCAAAATCAATTATTTAATAAAGTGGAACCAGATAAACAAAAAGACGATTATGAAGACGATTTACCATTTTAATTTTTTTGTAAATTTTTTCAAAAATTTCCGTTCTTGAGTTATATTTTGTCATACAAGTGCATATAATATAACAAAGAGATAAAACAATACTAAATGTTTTATACAAATGAATTACTAATGAGGTGACTATCATGATGAAGATTAGAGATATGAGTTTAAGAGATAAGATTACATGTTGCGTTTGCTTAGCTATTATTCTTAGCATCGCTGCATATACAATTGCTTTCTTCGGTGCCCCTGTTGAGGTTGTTATGAGAGAAGAAAAGCATTTTATTGAAACTGAAAACTATGAAAGAATAGATGTTAATGGTCAAATTATATTCTATGATGACCAGGTAGCTCAAGAAGACATTGACAAGTGCGTTGAGTACGTTAATATGGCAACTGGTTATGAAAGAGACCACGTTATCATTTTGAGCAGCCATGCTGTTTCTGAGCACAAAGCTCAAAAAGGCCAACAGGAAAGATACGGTTATAATACCGAAGCTATTACTTGTCAAGGTTTGAGACAAGACGTTATTATTGTATCTACTTGGTTCATTGATAGCTCTTTAATGCACGAGCTTGGCCATGCTGTCGATAATCACGACGTTTATAGCACTAATGATTGGTTTGTAAATTATTACAATAGTCAGGAAGATGCTATTGCTTATCAGAACGGAAATATCTTCGTTGAATATAAGTACGAAAGTGTTTCTGAATTTTTCGCGGAAAGCTATCAAGAATGGCAGT
>JAEIGA010015323.1_pt1 | contig 11677 bp, 28 predicted proteins | sample 9270691 | NCBI WGS metagenome assembly JAEIGA01 (sample SAMN17057246, study PRJNA624740) | gut metagenome | biome: biome; isolation source: fecal sample | host: Bos grunniens | place: China: Xizang | collected 2019
AAGCTCATATAGAATATCTATTTAAAGAACTTCACCAGTTCATTAAGCACTTCATGTTTGTTCTCCGGACAAATGAATCTAGAGAAAGACATTCGGTTAAGTAAATCAACATAATATTCCTGATTAGGTTGTTTCTTTGCTCTCAAACTCTTTTTGCATTCCAATGTAGCCCACTTATCTTTGAATAAAATAAGTAAATCTGGTATGCCTTGAATTTGATTCATCTTGAATATCATGCATCCGGGAAACAAGTATTTCAGGTCATCTCTTAGACCGTCTTGAAATCCGCTTTCCAAATTTGAACTTCTGGCCATAAGTAGACCTCCTTCCTTAAATATCATTTGGGGTGAAGGGCAGGAACGCAGTGACCAACACGAACCCGCCCATGACAAACGAAAAGAAAAAGTCAAAGTAACTTTTCCTCTCATAAAAGGGCATGTTTTTCACGCGAATTCCGAATTTTGCAAAAATATAAGTACGCAAAAAGAAGAGAGCTTGTTAGGCTCCCTTCGTCTTATTCGTTAATGTCTTAAGCTGTATTCCAACCCATTCGATGTTATGTGACATGACCATTAACGCGAACACTATCCAGTAAGTGGTATCCCCACTGAATATTGCCGCAAACACAAATATCAAACCAATAATAAGCCACATATGTTTTTTTCTCCTTTCTAGTAATATCGTAACTCATCAATAGAACAATCTAATGCTCTAGCAATTTTATCCACGTTGTAGAATCCTGGTGATCGTCTACCTCGTATGTATTCACTAAGTCTTGCTTGTGGAATATCTGTCATATCCGACAGTTCTTCCTGTGTTATGTTTTTGTAATTCATTATGTTAAGTAACCGATAGCCAAACTCATTGAGACAATCTTCTTTACTCATGTTGTCTTTGTCAGGCAATCTTCTAATACCTTCATCCAAGTCATTGTATAAATATCTAGTACCATCGGTCACAGTTACTATAATTTCATAACGACCAATGTATTCAACATCCACTGCGTCTCGTGTGACATTGGACCAATACAATTCCATGTGTTCGAATAGCATCTGCTTAAAAGCAGCCTTGCTTCTTGCCATAAATTCCTCCTTCAAAAATCATGTTATTTTTTGTTTAACAATAATTCGTGAAAACAAAAAAATTTAAACTTTTAAAAACCCTATACGAAAATATTCCATTTATGTAATAAAAACAGATAGGGTTTTGAAAATCGCAAATTTTTGCATTTTTTGCTCCAAAATAGCCGTTTTTAGGCCAAAATAACCCATTTTTCGATTTTTCGTGGTACATTAATTCAACCCACTTTTAAAAACACATCGATTTTTTGTACCACAATAATTCAAATTTATTTTTCGTGGTACATTAAATAAGGTTAAAATGATTTTTCGTGGTACATTAAATAGGGTCATTTTTTCGTAATTGCATTGAATGCTAAGATCGCTCTACGTATACATTCAGACTCGTTATAACCTAATCTCATACACATCTCCTCTAAAACCATCCTTTCATCACTAGTCAATCTAACCCTACAAGCGTCCTGACGCGCTTCTTCTTTTCTCGGCCTACCTCTCAATTAACCACCTCCTTAAAATGAAAACAAAGAGCCCCAGATTTCTCCAAGGCTCTTCTAACTTACTTACACGTTCACCGTACTAACAATTCCTTTCACGATCTCGAAAGCCTCTGCCCGTGTGAACCCAGCATCTGTATAGCAGTTCAATACGATCATCAGTTCCTTCGCTGAATTGCTGTAATATTCCTTAATTCTAGTATTCATATCCGCACGAGCCTGCGCCGGATTAGCGTAGTCTATCTTAATCTCCTTATTATTTTCAGGCATTACATTTTCCTCGCTTTCACTTCATTTAATATATCCATATACCGATTTACGATATCTTCTTCATCATAATATCTCTGACCTGTTGTACTAGCCCACGCCTTAGTCAATTCCAAAGCTATGTATTCGTCCTTGGTTAAACCACAAATCTGTGTATGATGTTCCTGAACCACCCATTCTGTTAGAGGTTCGTTTGAAGGTTTATATGGTAAGGTAATAGTGTTTTCGCTCTGCATAATATCAATCCTCCTATTTTACGCGTAATTCATAACACCAATCTGTCGCAAGAACCATTCCAGCTTGCGCATGATGTAACCATTAATATCAAACCAATCAAACGCACCTATGTCAGCATCGCTCACGATAAACTCAAATTTCTTAGGTTCACCCGCATTAACATGTATAAATCCAATCCGTATGCCAAGCTCACAGTGTTCAACGTACATCTGCGTGTCGGTATTACGTAAAGTTTCTAATAACTCTCCCATTTTATTTCCTTCCTTTCTCTGCAAGGATTTCCTCATATGTTTTAGCCCCTTCAATCGGTATGAAATTATCATTTTCCGGTATGTACTGATACGCAAATTCTAAAACAATACCGTCTTTATCACGCACCCAAACAATGATAGAATAATCGAGTAATGGATACGGTCTAAAATCAGTACCTACACAACCGGAATATGCACGCTGCCATTTTTTTATTATCTCACCATAAGTCAGATACACCTCACCTTCAACCCGAGTACTCGGTTCCGGAGCAATCTTTCTTTTTTTCTTCGGTGGTCTCGGTATTGGTTTACGCATCTCAGGTGGAGTTTTCTCATAACGCTCATACATAACCTTATTTAATTCCGAATCCAACTCTCTACCCTTCGGATCTTGAACAATATATACTAATTCTTCTGACATAAATTTTTTCTGACACATGCGCCCCGTACATCTATATTCACGGATTACCTTACCGTTTACAGGTATACTTCTTTTACACCGCATGGCCGCTTTACAAATTGGACACTGCATTTTTTTTTTCACCCCTTTGTTTTTTTTTTTTGACCCACGTCTGTGGGACTTATCTCTTTCAGAGAATAAGAAAAAGAAAAGGAGCCTTTTACAGCTCCTTAATCTTATATAGAAGATTCTCGACTTCTTTGTCCGTTAGACAACCTTCAACATCTGCCGTAATTGGTGTATCATACGTAAGTTCATAATCACCTTCGTCATCAAATATGATCACCGCCAATTCCCATAAATCTTCCTTATAGCCATAACTACCAGGACCCTTAACAATTGACGCACCGTATCCGTTTGGAAAGTGATAGACGTACTGTACCCAACCCAATTGTGTTAAATCGGTTCTCTTCAAATAAAGATCGAGACCTTCCACGTTCAATTTAATAGTCATATGTATTTACCTCCTTTTCTTTCTACAAAGGAGATTGTTTTTGCTGCGAACTACTTACCAATCGCTACTAAAATTACTTTAGCGTCACTCTCGAGCTCTTTCTTATAATCTTCAAGAGTCGCTTTGCCTGTCATGATGTCGTCCATAAGCATAGACACCATTCTAATACTTCGCGCAATGCGCTTTCTTCCGAATCGATATAACCGCCGTTCTGACAACGCGAAGCAAGTCATTAACATATCGATATCGAAGTTCCGAATATCTTTGATAGAAGTTTTCGGCTCTTTTTTTGCAGCCAGTCTTCTTTCAGCTCTGCCCATGTGCTACTCCTTATTCATCTCATTTAATCTAGTAATCCATCTTGCTTGTTTTCCGTATGCGCCATTAAGCATGGATTTCATGTCAACTACGCCCGCATCGCAGAGAAGATCAAGACATAATGTTACATCGCCCATTTCTTCGCACAGGTCTGCCTCGCATTCTTCAAGCGTCTTTGGCGTAGGATTCTCACCCCTGAGCTTTCTAGCCATTTTTAAAGCAGCCTGTCCTAATTCAGCACACTCCTCTGCCAGCTGCTCTAATACAGCAGGTGTGCCAATTTGTCCAATAATATCCATCTACTCTTCCTCCTTCTTATTCACAGAACTTGCAGGCTTTCCCTGTTTCCAGTCCTTACATCTCAGGTTCGATTCGGCCCGAGTATACTGCTTACTAATCGTGCACTTATACTCGCCCAACCATTCTACAAATACCGCATTCGCGCAATCTCTACAACCTTTCATCACTTCACCTCCTCTAAATCTGAATCGAAAATATAAAAGTTAGGACTATCAGCTATCGCCTTTCTACCCATGCCGATATGTGGTCCATACAGTTCCATGAAATTCCACAACTGAAATGCGGTGTATCCATCCTTATCCACTTTCGGTTCAGGCCGTTCAAATATCATATGGCCTTTAGCAGCCTGCTGTTTATTAAACTCATCGTACTGAGCCCGGTAGATTTCCTTCCCGACTTCGCTCAGCTTAACCTTTACAATTGAATTCCAATTAAGTTTCTGCATGTGACCTCCATCAAATTCTATAATGTGAATGACTCATAATTTCTCCAAAAGCCCCACCAGTCGCTTCATTCATTTTTTCAGCCATGAAGGCATACATTTGAGCGTCTCTTCTTCGTTGAGCTTTTGTACAGCTTGTCTTACAATAAGAACTCCGTCTACATTTAGAACATTCACCATTTAATAACCATTGATCAGTTTCTGGTATTGTTGCCATACCTACCTCCTAAAATCCAGTCACCAGAGCGACTATAATAGTGGTTAATACACAGATGACACAACCTATTAAAAGTGGACTTATTTCAGCTTCATCCGGTAGCCACTCCTTATATTCCTCGTATTCGTCATGCTCGTTCAGCATATCAATCCTCCAAAATTCTGAACGCTTTCTCCACCGCATTCCCAAAAGCCCTCGCTTTCTTTAACTCCAGCTCAATCCGCTTAATGCATAACTCTGCCGGGATGTTCTCCAGAACTATCATCATCTCTTCCTCACTCATCGCCTTGGTCATTTCAGCGAGCTTTAAGTGGTCCATCTCAGTCATCTTTGGCGGGTTTTCTGGATCAGTTGGACCTACGACGTGAGAGTCGTAATACTCCTTATCGTAATCCGGATGAAATACCGGTTGGATTTTTTTTCTTTTTCTAATTGGCATTTTTTTCCTCCTAATTCTCTACTTTTTCAAATCTGCCACAATGACATAACCCAGGAGTTGTTTGCTCCCGGAAATCCTTACACATGCACTTGGTGTCTTCATTTTTCTGTACCAAGCAAGGACAATATCCATCATTCTCTGCTACCAGTTTTCTAAACTCTGGATTTACTTCTACTATTTTCATTAGTGCCCCCTTAATAACCGCTTTACCATTAATCTTCTTCCCAACGGCTATGACTTTCACGGTTTACAACTCCCTTGTCAAAATTTAACACCGGCGCATATGGCGATCTCTCAAATCTCTCAACCACATCCGGATCGTCCTGATGAAATCCTTTTATAATGCTATACATTGCATCTACTCTGTTCTGTTTTTCCATTCGCGATTCTCTAGCTCTCATTTTTCGTTCTCTCCATTTTCTTGAATTGTGTCATGTAAATCGATCAATAGCATTATGAGTTTAGTTCCATACCAACCCGCTGCCGCTATAGCCGCTAATATAAGTGTTGTTAAGATACCATTTAATATCGTCATTTTTTCACCCCTTTCGAAAAAGAAAAGAGCCAAATCATTTCTGACTCAGCTCTTGTTTGAAATTATTTAGATTTTACTAAGTATACTTCACCATTGACCGTCACTGCCTTAATGCCACCTTTGTGAAACCTTTCGATTGACCTATTAAGACTCGCGGCGCAACTGTATGGTGTGGTATGAGTCCATCCCTGAACCTTCACACAATCATAGTCGCTCTCCATGAATTCCATAATAATGTCGTAATTCTTGGTTTCCTTTAAACCAACTGCATTCTTAATTGCTTTTAAATCACATGGTACTAAATTCATACTTTAGTCCTCCTTTAAATATTTTTTTCATAAAGGAGATTGTTTTTTACGCGTCACTGTATTCTGTACCGCTTCGCCATTTCTTACCATCCCTAGTTACTACAATAATACTAGGATTGTCTTTGAAGAAATCAACTGCCATATCATCAGGAATGCCAGTCCCGCCTGCAAAGAAGTGACGATATGGACCAACCTCTTCTAAATCAGACTTGCGTAAGTCTTGCACTGCTTTATGAATCGCATGTATTAATCCCATTTCGTAAACTTCCTCTCATTAAATTTTTTTTTATCTTTTAATGCTTTACTAATAGCCAGATCAATTCCGCTTCTGGTTTTTAAATGGTAGTAATATAAATCGGTGTATGGTGTGTTCAGTCTATCGATTCGTCCGCACGACTGTTCAAGTATCTTGTAAGAATAGTTTTGGGAATAGAATACGATTGTATCTGTTCGAATACAATTCCATCCTTCAGCTCCCGCGGTATACTGAACAAGATAAACCCAACGTTTTCCATTTGGGATTGGTTGGTGCTTGTGTCCATTCCACTCTGCGATTTCAACATCTTCTCCATAATAAAGTCCTTTCAGAATATCAAGCTCGTAATCGAAGTTATAGAAGACTATCATCTTTGGATGTTTCTCGAATAACTCTAATAAAGCCATCTGTCTGGAATCTGCCGTATTAACAATTCGCCTAAGCACATAACAAAGTCCAGCAGCCTGTTCGATAGGTTCATCCTTAAACGGGTCCCAGCGATTCCTCATAGCATCCTTATACATGGAAATATCATAGTTGACGAATACGTCCTCATGATGTCTGGTAGTATGTCGTTCAAAATCCATATCGATCAAGATACGATCTCTCAGTCGTACTAACCGTCCCGTATTCAAATATCTATCAATCTTTGGGAACTTCGCATAACGAGCGTATACGACATGCTCTTGTCTGAACTCTGTGACATTTCGATAGAATCCATTAGCGATGAACACCGGAATATAATCGGACCAGGTATCTCCTGGCGTGGCACTGAGTACTATCCATTCGTTTACCTTGGCAATCTTAAGGAATGCTTTAACCCAGGCACCACTGCCAGTGATACGGTCCTCATCAAATATAAAGAAAGCATCCGAGACACCCGAGTACTTCTGAATATTGTTCCAGCTATCGATTATGATGTTATTGCCATTGAGTTTGTTATGCTCGGGATGTATAGAGAGGAGGAACCAATGCAGCTCATCCTCCCATTCCATCGTATCTCTTTTACGTGCAGTAGTGATGATGTACAAGTCCGGAGCATTTTTCATCGGTTTGTAATCCGGAGGTACACTACCACCATAGCGAGTAAAGTAATAATATAAACCAGTTCTGCTCTTGCCACTTCCTACGCCACCGTTAAGGATACAACCTGTAAACATTCGTTTAACAGCTTGCTCCTGGTGAGGATATAGGAATGGCTTTTTTTCAGGTTTTACTTTTTGCATTTAATCGCCTTCTTCAGCCACTTCAGGAATACGTGATAGTAATCACGCTTGTTACCCATAGCTTTTCTGGAAATCGCCATAGCCAGACCCTTCTCAGGATCGTAAGCTTCGTCCTGAGCGCGTACTACAGTCTTCGTACCATCAGCCCAGAATACAATTGTTGCAGGATCTTCGAACTTGACGTCTTTGATCTGTGGAAGAGAGTAAGCGGAAATAGGACCGGTGTACTTATAAGTAGGATTTAACTTCTTCTTCCATGCGCGGAAACAAGCCTCTGCCTCCATGGTCAGTTTATACATACCACTACTGTCACCATGTACCAATTCATTCATTAAATCGTCGACCTTCTGTTCAACGGTATACGTATATCCGGTACCTTTTTCAACAAACACGAACTCTAATGCATATTTGGTTTCATGATACTTCGTGTAAACTCTAGCGTTAACATGAGCCGCAACCAACTCTAATACTTTTGTAATTTCCTTAAGTTTTTCATTTAATGTCATAACATTCCCCTTTTCTTTAAAAGCTTCGTACAGTCTTATAGTTTCCTCGACATCCTGCTTACAATATTCGAGTGCTCTTTCACCAAGCTTTATTGTATCCAACGCCACCGACTTTCCATGTCTAGGCGGTAACATATAACAGTAGTCTTCCCAGCTCTTTTCCATGGCGTAGTCACAATATTTTTCGAAGCTGTAACGAGCAGCGTCCATTGCGTCTTTATGCACTTTAAATACAGCTGCATTAAATCCCTTTGCCGCCTGCATACCCACTTCATATAAGTGTTTGGATGGGGAGTGGACAGCCAATTCTTCCTTTACTAACTGTTCTAATTTCGGATACATGCTCGCCACGTCGGTGTCGACATACACAGGCACGTTGAGTTCTTCTTGCAGCTTTTTTCGAATCGTATCCTTCCAATCCTTCGACATATATGGATTGGTGGTGGTTAAATATACTTTCTTTGGTTCCGGCTTCTGGGCTGGTTGAGTAACCGCAACACACTCCTTGAATGGCTTATAGTTGAAGTCCCAGTAATAATATGGTTTACCATCGTCCGAGAATTTTAGTCCCTTCTCTACAGTTGGATGGGCCGGTGTCAAATCAATACTCTTAACACCTGAAATAGGTACCCCATTAATATAAATGGTGGTCGGTTTAATATCGTTAGCCATATAATCCTCCTAAAATATAAAAGGGCAGACCTTAGTCCACCCTAAACACATTTACATTGTCTAATAAACTTGCAGCTTTCTCGTCAACGATGGTAGCTTTTTCCGCAACATTCGTAACGATAGCATTAAGTTCCTGAATACCAGCCATAACTTCCTGAGTTGCAGCTGCATTCTCTTCACTGATAGCAGATAAGTTTGCAATAGTATCCACTATCTTATTTTTTTCATCATTTAGAACTACAGTAGTCTGCTTAATACCTTCAATCTTCGTACTAGCATCTCTGATAGCATTCTCAAGATCTGCAAAAGACTTATCCGTATTACTGATCTTTTCGCTCTGCGCCTGAATGTTAGCAGTGGTTACTCGCATTTTGTCTACGATAAGTTCATAGTTCTTAAGAAGTCCGTTAATCACTTCTTCGACATCGGCTGCGGAAGTTGTAGCCTGTTCCGCCAGTTTACGGATCTCTTCTGCTACTACTGCGAAACCACGTCCTGCATCTCCTGCTCTAGCAGCTTCAATACTTGCGTTAAGAGATAAGAGATTAGTCTGGTCAGCGATTTCATGAATCACACCTACGAACTTACGAATGTCGCCAACACTTGCGCTGGTAATGTCGATCTGGGTGTTTACCTCGTCCACATCCGTTCTGAGAGCATCTGCGATCTTGTCTACAGCCGAAATATCAATCATTGTTGTGTCCTTAATTGTAGTCATGTGTGCCGCAGCATCTAATAACGCTACAGAATCAGCTACGATATTATCGATATTGACACCGATTTCGGCAATCTGCTTAGTGGCTTCTTCTGTGTCTCTTGCCTGGGACTCCGCACCACTTGCCACGTTCTGAACAGCGGTAGCGATTTCTTCTGTAGACCGGTTTGCAGTGATTGTTTGTTTGTCTAATTCACTAGAAATATCCCTTAAATCTACAGAAGCGTTCTTTATGCTTCCAATAATGCCCTTCAGGTTATTGGCGAATTTAAATACTCGATTATAGATCTTTTCAAGTTCGTCATTTTCTTTACGGTATTTGTTGTTATACTCCATACGAAGATCGTTCTCGTCCGATAACTTATCGATATGTCCAACAGTTACGTTACTCTTCTTGGACATTTCACGAGCTAGTAACAGTGCTATACCGATAGAAAGTGGCATCGCAGTATATAATACAAAGTACATTCTATGTTTTGCGCTGGCAATATCGGTTTCTGCCTCTGCCTGAGGTACTCCAGTGAATACCGCACCCGTGCATTCACCATCTACAAAGAACGGGATGTAATAACCAAAATATAGCTCGCCCTGGACCATTACATCCGTTGCGAAGAATTCTTCACCAGTCTGTAATGCATTCCACACATCATTAGACATATCCGTTCCCACCGCGCCAGGAATTGTACTGCCCACTCGTTCCTTGCCCCGGAATATTGTAGCATCGATACCTGTTGCGGTATGGAATTCTTCTAACATCGCATTCATTTCCGTCAGCAAGGTCAATTCACGCATTGTCTGACTAATACCGAATGTAGATGCCTGCAAACCTCTTTCGATTTCGGCAATCATTTTTTCTCTTACGATTTTCTGCCCCGTCAAAGAAAGCGTAAAACCTAACTGAGAACAAATGACAATTGTTAAGATTATTAATTTTTTTGCAATTGTTAATTTCATATCTATTCCTTTCTTTAAATTGAAACGATCGTTACATATTCTACGGTGCCGTTATTATGATTCCATAACACCATAGACAATCCCAAAATTATCGAACTGATAAATTGCACAGTAAAATCCTTTCGGAGTAAGAACTCGTTGAATGTTCCAACAAATATGACGTCTTTCGTGCCTTCGCTTATGATTCGCATCTCATGATCGCCAAGTTTAAAATCGTTTACCATTGTCTGGCAAAATTCGTATAATACCATATGAACCTCCTTATCATACGTACATCTTTCCATCATACGGTCTTTTTTCTTTAATCATTTTGTACCAGCATGATGAATGGATGTATTGTTTAACACCACTTTTGGTAACGACTAATTCTGCGTCACCTTTTTGTGGATTTTTTACTAAAATACTATAGGGAACCTCAGTGACAAAGTCGCCACACAATGGACATCTCGTATTTGTGATTAGTCGTCTAGCCATTAGAATGCAACTCCTTCATTAACCAATTGAATATCCGTGAGTACATAATCCCAGCTAGTTCCAAAGTGTGTAATTCCCCAAACATACATGTCTAATTTTTCATTGTAGAAGACGAACTCGTCAGTATATTCACGTAGGAATTCGTAACCCATCCACGTGATAATAAAGTACTGATAAATTTCATAATATTCGTCCTCATCGTAATCGCCATTAACCATATCCCAATTTTCCCAACCTGTCTCGGGAATAATTTCATTGTTCATGATACAACCACCAACAATCCTAGAAAGTGTAAGGTAATCCATATACCCATGTTCCAATCCATAGTCTGATACCTTGTATCCATAAGCCTTACCATTGAATAGTCTGATTGTTTTCTGATTCATGTAGAATCACTCCCATTGGTTTATTTCCAGTGGCTTAGTGGCGAGAAATATAAAGAAAGGGCTCCAGCCATCACAGCCAGAACCCTGTCTCTACCTATTTAAATATCTTCCGAATCTTACATTCGGGATCGAGCAGCCAACTAAGGCTTACGTGAGAAAGGTCTGTATGCGGTTTACCCTCCTCGTCAAATTCCACTTTCCATAAAGCGCATTTGTTGAAGAAATAGTAGTCCCGTTCTGATCTCTGATTTGTGAACTGGAACTTTTCATATTTCTTCACTTTGAGCTTTGTCCGGACAAGGAATAGTATAAGTCTTGTCAACAACAGCATATTAGTCCTCCCCGTACATATCGTCGTAACGATCGTCCAGACCATGCTTAGCCGCAAATCTGTCCATCTCCTGGAATACTTCAATACTCTGAAGGTATGCGGATCTGCCTGGCTTGCCATTTACTACCCAGTCGTAAGGTCTAATGTCCATGTTAACTCCAAGAATATCAATTTCATCTAAGCGATGTACGGTTTCTTCGAACAGCTGGTTAACCTTACTGCCGGATACTAAATATACAGCAGGACCACGATCATTGAACTTAACCTTAACAGGTAAGAACATGAATGGTGCTTCACCCTCTACTCTTGCCGGTCTAACCTTTACGTTCCAACCAGCTTCGGTTAAAGCCTGTGCC
>JAEIGA010015324.1_pt1 | contig 11677 bp, 2 predicted proteins | sample 9270691 | NCBI WGS metagenome assembly JAEIGA01 (sample SAMN17057246, study PRJNA624740) | gut metagenome | biome: biome; isolation source: fecal sample | host: Bos grunniens | place: China: Xizang | collected 2019
GGAGTGGTGGCAATCTATTGCGGAGCACCGTGCAAAGTAAGATTTATTTAGATTTCTCGAGCGCAGCGAGTAGGAGCTTATCATCCTCCCGCGTTTCCGTGCAGACTCCCCGTAATTTTTGTAGACCTTAGGATACACCTTCATTTTGTTTTGCTCTCCAAATGCGGCTTTTGCTGCATTTCATTAGAGCAAAAACAAAAGATGATCTTTGATTTTTATTTATTTTTGTAGGGCTTGCAAAGCCCGTATTTTTGTTTCAAAAAAAAGTAACTGTCAATAATTGTCATCCTAATTGTCGGTCATTGTCTTAAAAAAAATCGCTCTAAACACTAAACAGTAGCTCGCCCCGCGAGCGTTCACTAAACTGCGACAAAGTCGCCATATGTTTGCGCCTATGTGCTGAGCAGTTGAGCGGTTGAGCAGTTATTTTATAAACTTCATGCGTGCGTACGCGGGTGTATTTTATATTTTTGCTGCTCAACTGCTCTAGTGCTCACGACGAGTGGTGCACGGCTGCACAGCTGCACAGCTAATTTTATAATTTCACCCGTACGCGGGTATATGTATATATTTTGAAAAATTGCTGTGCAGTTGTGCAGCTGTGCAGTTGCTCACTTGGCTTAAAGATTTTTGTTTGTTCATAGTTTTCTAGTTTTTTTTCACGTTTGCGCGTGCAAATATACAACAAAAAAATAGGCGTGCCAATTCGTGACACGCCTATCTACAAAAGTGGAAGAAACTGGAAGAAAACTACGGTGTTTTAGGGCTTGTAGTACGAGTTGCCGAAGGCCTTGCGGCTAAAAAGTGACCTAAAATTGTGCTCTAATCCCAGTTTTTTCAGCCATGCATTGATAATAACTGCTTTGGTGGTATCGTCTTGCTGGTGCAGGTTGTATAGGCCATTAGCCTATAGCCAATCACCAACAAGCCATATCCCCTCAGTCAAGCCCCTCCTTAGGGAGGGGTTTGAGGGTAGGCTATTAATACAATATCTGCTATTAATACAATATCTTGTGCACTTCGTTCTCGCCGGCTACTACATATACGCCAGTGGTTGGCAGGAGGATATCCACTGCGGTTTGTACCATGCCGGAGTAGATAATTGCACCTGTCGCTGACATCACGCGTACCTGTTGTGGCTCAGCCACTGCAATATTGATTCCCGTAGCCGTTGATGTAATGAATAGCTCATTACCACCACCTACGGTTGGGATATTGCCGCCTGGGTTGCCTGTAGGAGTATTTCCTTTACCATAATTAATTTTACCTGTACGACCAATGCTACGTGCAGGCATACCATATGCATTTGTTGGAGGAGTAGCCATCAAGAATGCCGTAGTTGGTTCAATACCAGTCTCACTAGCATAAGTTGGATAGAAATACTCTTCTCCTGGAGCAGCATCGTAGTAGAATATTTTGCCATTAGTAGTAGTCATTTTAGCGAGAGTGCTATTACCAGTAAGTATCGCTTCTATTGCAGAAGGGTTCATGCCTTCAAGCACCCAATCACCCGCATTAGAAGGATTTACGTCAGTGGCAGCAATAAAGTCGGTTCCGTTGATTTGGTGAGGTCCATCTGTACTCTCAAAGATAATAAACTTGCCAGACCAATAATCCCAGTATGTACGATCTTTCACATTGCCATCTCCATCCTTCTCCCAGCAACCGATACAGTAAGGGAAGAGCATCGAATACGTTTCGCCTTGATGCATGATAGCACCATCGGTTTGTCCTTCCACACGTTCCCAATTAGGGTTATAAGTTGGATTCTCCTCCACATCCCAGCCTAATTCCCAATTACTCTCGGTATCATTGTGGAATATATATGCATTCGCATCATTCCAATTAGATCCATTAAATGGTATGATAGGTTGTTTACCAAACTCTGTAGAAGCATATTCTTGACGTGCCCATGTGTTGAAATCGCTATAAATCATATCAAATGTTTTATTCGGATGGATACACATCGCCACACCGAAGAATGATGCAAAGTGCGCATTGTATCGTGCTTGCAGAGTCATCACAGCATCTCGAACATTGGTACCAGCAGGTACATTGCTAGCATATTCTTCCAATTTAGCCTCTGGATATGCTTCCATCACATAGATATTTTCCACATCAAATGGTGCAGTGAATGTTTGCCATACATCAGCCGCAGCAGTAGTAATATAATATACTTTGTTCTCAATCTGATATGGTTTGGCATTGGTAACATAGTGTTGCATCTTATCTCCTACCGTCGTAGGTGTCACATATAGATAAGGGTCTCCCTGTGGCATTGGGCTCTTGACTGGTGCTTGGTAAGAAGGTTGGCTAATCACACCTTGAATAGTGGCATCAATCTTACAATAAAGGAGATTAGAAACCAACTCTTCTTGATTACCATTTTTAAAGGAGATTTCCACATCACCACCGACATTGCCACCATAGCCACCATAACTTGCACCAATTTCGGTCATACAAGCTTTCCAGAAACTGATTGTCTGATCCTTCTCTGGCTCCACATCAAAAGCATCATCACAATTCAGAACTGGCAGCCATAGATTGATAGCGCCATTTACAGGAGCAATACTTTGCAAACCATAGCATTTTTTGCCTTCAGCATTTTCCTTGTATCCATCAACATCTTCATAATAAATTAAATAACATTGAGTAGGGAAATTATCTGGTTTCACCAGCCCATAAGTACCGATGGAAGTATATCCTTCTTTATACTCGAATTTACCCAGTGCACTCTTGCCGTCTGTTGGTGCACCACCCTTGCTTGTTGCTGCTTCGCAGGCACGCATCATACAGTGTGAGCCACCAAACACATAGGTATTTTTAGGTGTACGCAAACATGATGTACTAGTACCATTCTCATCCATGAGATAGTACTGACGATAGCGTTCAGGAACATCCATAGTGAGGACTGTCGTTGTACCGTCGTTGAAGTTAACCGTACCTGTTACCTCATCACTACCCAAACCGTATGCCAAGAGGAAGCCTGCGAATCGACCACCACGATACGAGATAGCCAAAGTACTATTGTAGTTATCACTGGAGTTACATGCGTTCTGCAATTCCACTTGTCCACCATTGAAGTTCACCACTGTATTAGCATTACCCAAATCAATAGATGGAGCATTGTTTACTTGCTTTTGCAAACTAATAAATCCGTTAGTACGTTCATCATCGCCAGTTGTTGCGTTAGGCCATATATCATCGAAGTTGAGTACGGTATATGAACCCGTAACAAAGTCAGATGATTGCATGTGTACTTGCACAGGTGCAGACACTTGGTAAGCACGTCCAGCTACTGATTCAAGGAAGCAACCATAGTGGCTCTTGAACATGCTACGGTCTCGGGTGTGAATAGTCACATTGAATGCTTGTCCATTCGCATTGGCTTTATCTGAACATTCAAACACGAGTACACCACCAGAACCTTGCACATAGTTATCTGTAAATGCTTGTCCATCGCTACGACCTTCGAAGTAGTGACCATTTTCGGTCTTCGAACGGCTGAAGATATAGCAGTCTTGCAGATATACATGTACGTTATCACCTGCGCCTCCGCGGAAGAAGAACACACCTTCATCTTGCTTAGTATAACCCGTTGATGCGTATGGACAGAAACCAGTGATATATACTTTCAGTGTTTCTGCTGCAGGGTCTGTCAATCGCAAGAAGTCTTGTGTAATCTTCGTACCAGCATTAGCATTCTCCACGAGGGTATAGAATTCGTATGCATTGCCGTTTTTCTTGTATATATAACAAGGTGTTTTGGCGTTGCTACCAGCAATGGTAGTTGGTTTGGAGATAGTGGTTGTGGCATCGGTAGTAATTGTCTCATCAAAGATGAAGAGATAATCGAACAGTGCCACATTATTTGCAAACGCATTAGCAATATTCAGGCGACGATACGTGCTACCTTCAAAGCTACCACTAATGGTATATTTGGTTGCCCCCACATTGGTACCCGCGCCATCTGTACCATCAGGTACACCCGTACAGATGTTGATATCTCCGTTGGTCAATGTTTTACGAATACCCGTTACTTTTATCGTAGCCAACACTTTCGTTTCTTTACCCGCAGCAGGATTGTTGGTAACGGTAATCGTGGTATAATCGACAGCACTACTTCCATTGAAATATACCTTAAATGCCATTTCCTTCAATCCATCCTGTCCGCTTGCAATAGTAATCGTTTGTTGCTCGGCAGACGTTCCTTGTGTGAGTGTAAAATTAGCATTGTCGGTAGAAACAATCATACCGTTTGTAAGGTTGATAGCTGTTACAGTAAAGTCTTTGGACCTATTGTTATCAGCTATGTATTCTACCGTTAATTCAGTAGGGTCCACAAACGCGCCTTCCTCACCGATGATCATCAAATTCGTGATAGCCACTCGTTTTGCATGCAAACTACTGTATGCCACTCGAATATAAGTGGTAGTAGGTTCCACTGGTTGCTTGATAGAAGTTGCAGACGTTTCTGGTGTAGCAGAAGCTGTTGTCCAATTGATACCATCTGTACTTTCTTCGATAATCCATTCTGCATTGGCATCCGCATTATGGTTAAAGCTGATATAACTTGGTGCGCCATCGTAGTGGAATACCACGAACGGCTCAGCATTGGCAACCGCATTATCCATATAGATAGTGCGTGTTTTCTCATCCCAGGTGGTTCTGTAGGATTGGGTTGTTACATAATGGTATCGCTCCGCAGGCATATCCGAAGCCAATACAATAGGCAACTCTTGTGGATAGAAGAATATTTGTACTGGTATTACCTCTGTACCAATTGAAGAAGTGACATTTACACCAGTCAGTTTTTCTTCTCTGCATGTAGCATTGGTAATAACCAATTTTTCCACCTTATAGAACGGATCGCTGGTAGTTGCGCCAAAAGATGACTTATTGAATGTGAACTCGCCTGCAGTAGCCGATGTCACAGAAACATCCTTGCTACTTACATAGGTGATAGCCACTTCTCTGGAGTGCGTAATCAACTGATCATTTCCATCTATCTCGACAGGCATATACACCTTCTCAGGAGAGAACTTCACACCCTCTAATTTGGTGATGTATACATCTCGCATGACACCATTTCCGTTCGCACCATAGCTGATGCGTACATATTGTGTAGTAGGCATTAGTGAGTATTCGAATGGTTGGTTTTGTGTCAGATATGCCCAAGGCATAGTTGTTGTCCAAGTCTTACCATTGGTACTCTCTTCTATTTGCCATGCATTAGGACTATCTACTGGTTCAAAGTACAACTTATCAGGTATGCCCAAGAAATGAATGGTCCATGCATTGGCTTGTTGAGGAGTTGACACAATTGTTACTGTTTTTCTATTTTTGTTGAACTCAATACCCTCTGCAGCTCCCACAGTAATACCATTATAAACCGTATCGTTGTTCACATCCACACGCAGCTCACGTGGGTCATAGAAAATTTCACTAGTAAATCGTAGTGTTTCTTCTTCTCCTCGTTTAAAATCAAAGTACACTTTGTATTTACCATTGATCAAGTCATATATTTCAGCCTCGTATGTATCTGGTGCACCACCTACGGAGCCATTACCTCTAAATTGTACTACGTCACCACTTTTTGGATCAATAACCTCAGTGAGTGTCCAATCCTCTGTAGAACCATCCATGATTGTGATAGGGTTGGTGTTGATGGATGGATAATAGAGTGTCTCCCAGTTCCAAACTACAGGCTCCGTCACTTTCACTTTTTTAGTGAGAGTGATTCCCGCAATATGGTTGGTATTGTCTGCCGCTTGTGTCACGGTGATTATTACCTCACCCTCTGCATCAGCATGTATCGTTGCTTGACTCCAAAGAACATCGTTATTGGTAGTTACGACACCAGGTTTTGAAACTGTGATTTGCACTTTGTTGGTATTATTACCATTTACGAGTAACGCAGTTGTTGATTGTCCAATGTAGAGTGCATCCACATTAGCGAAGGCGAGAGTATTAGTTATCTGTTCGCGTGCGGTAGCTGTCAAATCAACTGCTTGCGAATATACATACCTAACAGAGGTTATTGGGTGTGTATAGGTGGCAGTCAGAATCATGACAGCTGTCTTGGTTCCTTCTGAAGCGGGATTGAAGGTGACAGTTGGCGATGCACTTGCAACGTGTGAGAACAGATTTGCATCTCTACCTGTAAACTCTGCGTGCCAAACCACATGATTTTGCCAATCAGTTGAGGTTAGATTATTATTTTGCAGCACATAGCCCATTGGTTTAGTATTATTACCCTCACCCACATAGCAATCCAAATTAGGTGCTGTAAGGGAGAAACGTGGAGTATAATCTAATTCCACCACGGGTTCTTCAGTACAAGAGCCAGTACCCCATCTGCCGCTGCAATAGTAGTAGGTGTTAGCAGTCGTGGCTTCGGTGTATGAATTATCTCTATTATGCAATCTTGGATAGTAGGTACTGTTATCCGTTGCCAATGGAATAGAGACATATCCCACACCTATTGTTTCATCTGCCTGTTGATTATATTGGAATGCTCCTTGATTACGTTTCAGACTAGTTCCTGATCCAGAAGAAGGTTTTCCAAAATTCTGCACTACAATCTTTCCGCCGCCATTGGAAGTAATATTTGCGCCACTAGATGTAGTGATAAGATAGCCATTTGTACAGTCAATACTACCATCCACTACGAGATTCGCATCCGTGATACTATTCACATCACGATTCACTTTGAGTTGTTGCATTTTAACCCACTGTGAGTTTTGCCATACATAATAATAAGAGCCTACTCGGAATGCATCGCCTTCATTAGGTGAAGGTTGTTTGTTAGAAAGATTTGATAAATTTGAATAATTTGTTTCGGTAAATAATTTTTTTGCATCCGGATACGGACGTGCCTTTATAGGCAATATCTGTGCATCACCAGAGCCAAAGTATCCCGTTGTCAATCCACTGGAAATGACATTTTGGTCTTTGTCATAGACATAACATTGTGCATTATTGATAAATTTAGAATTTTTATCAATATGCATTGAAGAACCCGCTAAGAGAGCAATATTGATACCCGATGGGAACTCCACCTGTGCATTCTTAATATATATATCCATACCATTATGGATAGGCATAATATAATCCTGTGAGTTGATATCCACAGCTTGTCCCAAAACACTTAACTTTAAGCCAATATTGCCAAGTTTGATAGCAGTACTAGTATTTTGCGTATCTTCAACAATATATTTTGTTCTATCTGCTGCAGCATCGTAATACTTAGTCATCGTAGCAGATGATGACTGCCATTGGAACAAACCGGTGCCATTGCCTACTAATACAGCAGATGTTGTGCTGGTACTACCATCCACATAGATTGCTGTTACTAAGTTTTCTGTAGTTCCAGAATGCATGATTAGCGGAGCTTCTATACATTGTACGTAATATTGATTAATAGGGAACACTTGATGACGATATCCTGAGAAGTTGGCATCTTTCAATTGATCTACAAGCCCTCCTGCAACACCTCCACCATATTCAATTAATCTTCCTAAATTCACAAAGTTGATTGTTGCTGAACCTCCACGAAAATCAGTAAAAGTAAATCCCTCCCAAATAGTTGCACCAGATTGAGCAACAACACGTCCAACCTCTTTGTAGTTATGTAGAGTGACTTGTTGTGCATTTGGATTCGTGATATAACCCCATGCAAACAATGTTGCTCCATCTGCCACATCAATCACAGCATCATTTCCCAACTCAATATGTCCATAGTGATAAGGGAAAGTACTCAAGGTTTGTCCTGCAATAATCATTCTTGCAGATACGCATAGTTTACCTCCCTTTGCAATAGTGAGTTTAGAGCCATCTTCTATGGTAAGTTTACGATAGCATTTATAATTTAAAAACGAGAAACTATACTCATCGGTCTTGTAATCATTTTCTGTCAATGCGCCATCAATTTGACATAGATAATCTGTCGAACCAAATCCATCACCAGGTCCTTCACCAGGAACAAGCAGTGTTACTCCTTTAGGAATGGTATATTCACCTTTAGGCACAAGTCCACTGCGATACACTACCACGATTTTCTCATCCACGTTCACACCCATTTTGGCTTGTGCGATAGCTTTGTTGAGATCAAAGTATTGCACTTCTGGGTTACTCTTGATGATATATCTTCCCCATACCTCAGGTATAAACTCAGGTCGTACAGCCACCGACTTTGTAAAATGGTGTGTATAAATCTTTTCGTATGAGAGATACGAGATTTTCTCGCTGGCAGTGCCATAATTCTCAATCACTTGCCATGCAAAGAACTCCATACCATCACCTGCTTTGTCGGTCATATTGATTTGCAGGTAGGATTTGCTCTCGTGCGTGACTTCGATTCGAACGTTTTGATCCGATTCTTCGCTAAGTGTATAGGTAATACCACTACCGTCGGTCTGCGATACGGTATAAGTACCTTTTCCATCTGCGGGGAGGAAAGTAACTACTGGCATTTCTTCTACGGTAACTACCTTACCGTTTGCAGCCAATTGTATACCATTGCGATCATGTGAAGTAAAGGTAATATTGACTTGCTTGCGAACTGCATTGCGGAGTGGTGTATCCTTCCCCACATACATCAATCGGAGAGGTACGATAGAAGCGGTTGCATCTACCGTGAGAGAAGTGCCTTGCTCTGTCAAAGTAGGGTTGGTGAGTCTAAAATCAGCAGCATTATCACCCGACAGAGTGGCTTTGAGTGTAGCCGCATTAGCCACTTCGAGAATGATATTGACATCATTGATATATTCGTTTCCGTCCACATTGTAGTATATCATTCGATCAATATGCTTGATTTTTATATCCGATTCGAAGAGAGCATACATCGTGACACGGTGTGGAGTTTCTCTAGAAGTTGTAGAGGTCATTTCAGTAATGGTGTATGTCAGTTCGCGCGAAACGATATCCTCTTCGCTATCGGAAGTGGACCAACCAATGAAAGTAGCACCATCATCCGCTTTAGCTGTTAGGGTATAAGTATAGGTATAATAGTCTTTGTATTTACCCTCGTTATCTTTGTCTGGGCGTGTAGGTATAGGCGTAGGGTCATTGAATTCTGGAACAAATTCCGTTTCACCATTAATCTTCACGTTACCACTACCAACAGAAACTACACGTGGTAATGTGTGATAGTACGAATGGAATACCGCATACAAGTTCATCGGACCGACCTCTGTTGGTGTTTCGGATGCAGTATATGCTTGACTATACGGGTTTTCAGTTGATATAATATTATCACCAGATGGCATCGCTGTCCATCCTTTGAAGAATGCCTTCTCCGATGGCTGTGCATAGTAATAGTAGGTGTATTTGCTCTGGTTGAGTTCTGTTTCTATGATATTTGGATTATTATTTTGAGCAATTCCATCCTTATCTACAGACTCTTCCTGACTGGTGTAGTAGGGTTCCTCATCGGTAGGGGTATGGTATGCAGGATTAGCAGTTTCTACATCGCTGACAAATATACCACCCTCTTCGGAATTAGATGCCACACCCACTTTTGCACGTCCGTGGTAATAGTGGCGAGAAGTTTGGAAACGCGCAAAAAGAATTGGAGGAGTAAATGCATTTTCCTCTCCTTCAATCCAGTCTTCATCGGTATAATCTACTGTATACGTAAATACAGGCTCATCACTAAGTACTATTTCCTTAGTAGTCGTGTTACCCGTTACTGGATCTATTACATCTTTAAAAATCACCCACGCCTTAAAATCAGACTTACTATCGTTCGGTTTAGCATAATAGGTATAGGTAAACTGATAGCCTTTTATAGGGTCTGCATCTTCCTCTCCCACACTAACTTGGGTATTCCATGCTGATATACCCTCCAAATTGGATGCGAATTCACCTTTATCCACATATACTTTTCCAAGGAAAGTTTCACCATCTTCTTCTGGCATTGCAATAGCACGCGTAAAGTCTTTGTACCAATAGTTATTCGATACAAATTTAGCCGTAAAAGCTGGAGGACATTCCATATTTGACTCATTCGTTGTGCTTGGTGTATATGTATAAGTATAGGTCAAGTCCTCGCTTACTTTTTTATCATTACCGTCAAACCATCCAAAAAAGGCATAGTTAGAACCATCTTTAACTTGAGCGTAATAGTTAATAGAAATTTGTGGTGTTTGATTCTCTATCGATGATACATATATAAAAGTGGGAGTATGATTATTCTTATTGATCTCCTCTTCCATCCAATTGCTACCATCTACAGAAATTTGTCCCGTACCTTCAATATAGATTTGACATGGTTGGTTGTAACCGACATATTTCTTTTGAAAAACGGCATAATAAGTCGGAGGACAAGATGGACTATCTTTCGAGGTGGAAGTTGGAGTATAAGTAGTTGTAAAAGTTGCATCTCTAGAAACAGGTTCACCCGTTCCTGTTGAATTGGTGTACCATCCTTTAAAATGAGTACTTTTAGTTTCATGCGCATAGTACGTTACCGATATAGTTTCTCCTTGTTTTTTTTCTTCAACGCCGCCTTTGTTTCCTTCTATAGCACCAGTTGCTTCAGCTTCATTACCATCAATGGATACTTTACCTCCGTTAATAGCAATAACATCACAAGGTTGATTATAGCCATAGACATATTGTTTGAATACAGCCTTCATGATTGGGATATTACATGGATAATTTGGTGCAGTATAATAGTCATTGCTATGTGGTTGTATCATGCTAAATTGTGTAATATGCCCATTATTACCATGCCCCTCGCTAGTATCACTATTCTTTTGGGCATGATTATCTACCAAAGAATTAGAATCCCACTCCCAATGTGAGAAATAGTAACCAGGTTGAGTTTCTTGAGCATAAAAATAGAAATTTTGCTTTGCGTAAGAATAATAGGTATGAATATATTTGTACTTATTATTGCGAGTAGATGTATAATACCCTGCCTCATAATCATAACAATTTATTACAGCAGCAGCATTAGAGGATTTTTCAATCCAACTAACTTTAGTTTCATCGAAGGTCCAGTCTGACCACGAATATTTTTGGTCATATGCACTTTGATAACCTACAGCAGCCTTACCTCTACCTTCGATTGCTAATTGCACAACTAAACCATAGTCCACTAAATTATCAGGTTCTTGATCGATATAACCTACATCTTTAGTTGTTGTATTAGTTGGTAGTGTATTTTCACAATCTTGCGCCAGCATACTTCCAACTCCGAGGATTACACAAATTAAAATTGACAATATTTTTTTCATAAGCTTTGTTGCGGCAGAGCCGCTATTTTTAAGTTGTTAATAATTCTGTTTATGTTACGCTTCGCTCACGTTGTGTGCAGCGAAACCGCTTTTTTAGGTTGAAGGTTAGAGGCGAGAGGTTAAAGGCAAGGAACTTTTATCGCTTCGCTCTAAACTTTGTGTTGGTGTAGAGTGTAAGGTATAAAGGCACGGGGCACTTTTCGTTACACTCAAAGTTATTTTATTCGCCCGATGGCGGGGTGTGCTATTTGTTTCGCGACCACCATAAGACATCTATAGGACATCTATAGCACTTCTGTGGCTATGTTTTGTGAGCAAGGTTCAAATCAATGAACGAAGCCCGAAAGTTATTATTTGTGCTACTAAGCACTATTGACATATTTAGCTTATAGTTCTTCATTATATAATTTCTCGAAAAAATAGTGATAAATCAC
>JAEIGA010015325.1_pt1 | contig 11677 bp, 9 predicted proteins | sample 9270691 | NCBI WGS metagenome assembly JAEIGA01 (sample SAMN17057246, study PRJNA624740) | gut metagenome | biome: biome; isolation source: fecal sample | host: Bos grunniens | place: China: Xizang | collected 2019
GTGTTTGAAATGATGAATAAAGCATTAAATTTTATTGCTGAAAACAATATTCAACCAGAGGTATTATTTGACCTCGTGGATAAAGTAGGGAGAATGGATTTATCCAATGAAGATAATATTAGACAAATAATTAATTCGGTATCCGTAATGGCTAATAAAAAAATTAATAAGAGTCAAGAAGATCGAATTGTTAGAGAAATACTAAATAACGGAGTTAATGAAAGTATATTTGATATGTTATAAACCACCAAATTGGTGGTTTTTTGCTTTTCCCAAATTGGTGGTTTTTTGCTTTTCTTTGACAGAAAAGAGATTATATGGTATAATAAGAACATCATATTTTTAGGAGGTGTTGTTACCTTGGGTCCGCTCAGGTATTTGTTATTTTTATCAGATAACACAAAAGAAGCCAATGGAATTGGTACAGAAGCATTAATAGGAATGCTTATCGTATTAGTATTATTACTAATTTGTTCAGCGTTTTTTTCATCTGCTGAAACAGCTTTTTCGTCTGTTAACATTATGAGATTAAAAGGTTATGTAGAAGAAAAACGTAGAGGTGCTAAAAAAGCTTTATGGATTGCTGAACACTATGACCGCACTCTTACAACTTTACTTGTAGGTAATAATGTTGTAAATATCGCGGCATCTACAATTGCTGCTACATTGTTTATTAATTTAATTTTAGATCAAACTATAGCTAACGTTGTATCTACAGTAGTTATGACAATTGTAGTATTAATCTTTGGGGAAATTTTACCAAAGTCAATCGCAAAAGAAAAAGCAGAAACAGCTACTTTAAAATTTGCGGGAATATTATATATTTTAATGAAAGTTTTATATCCAGTAGTAATTATCTTTATGGGATTAAAGAAACTAATGTTTAAAAATGTTAAAAATGAACAACCTACTGTTACTGAATCAGAACTTGAATCAATTATTGACACTATGGAAGAAGAAGGTGTTATTGATGCTGAAGATGCTGATTTAATTCAAGGGGTATTAGATATTGATGAACGTACTATTTATGATATTATGACACCACGTGTTGATATTATTGGTATTGATATTGAATCTAGTATTGAAGAAATGAAAAACTTATTCTTTAAACATAAATTTTCAAGAATGCCTGTATATAGAGAAGATAAAGACCACATCGTAGGAATTTTAAGCGAACGTGATTTTTATACAGCATTACTAAAGGGTGAAAAAATAAAAATAGAATCACTTGTTAAAGAACCGTTATATGTTTCTAAAACAATGAAAGTTAATGATTTAATTCGTCTAATGCAAAAAGAAAAGAAACATTTTGCTATTGTATCAGATGAATACGGTGGAACTAGTGGTATTGTAACAATGGAAGATGCTTTAGAAGAAATCGTTGGGGAAATTTACGATGAACATGATGATACAGTTATTGAAGAAGATATCGTAAAAATTGACGATACTACATATGAAGTATCTGCTGATGTAATTGTTGATGATTTATTTGAAACTTTAGAACTTGGGAAAACACCTGAAAGTTCATATACAAACGTTGGTGGATTCTTATATAGTTTAGCTGAGGATGTTCCAGCAGAAGGTGATGTATTAGATTGGCATACAACTATCGATCGTAATTTAGAAGATGATTTCGCCGAAGAGTATCCAATTACTTTACGTTTTACCATTCTTTCAGTTATTGATCGTCGTATCATTAGAACTAAGTTAGAAATTATTGATGAAGTTTCAGAAGAAGATTCTATAGAAGAGTAATTTAAAGCCTGCAATAAAATATTGCAGGTTTTTTGCATTATTATAGATATTGTAGTATAATAAATAGACAGAGGTGAAAATATGGCGAAATATTATAAATTTTTATTTATTTTAGTTTTATGTGTTTTAAGTTTAACTTTATGCGGATGCGGTGATGATATTGATTCAGATGAACATAATTGTTTAGAAAATCTTAATGATTGGAAGTTTGATCAAGATTATCCTTGTGAGACACTTGGAAAACAAATTAGAACTTGTAAAATTTGTAAAGAAATTGTTGAAACACAAGAAGTTTATATAGAACATGAACTTCGTGAAAGAAAAGTTGATCCATTATGTGATAAAGATGGTCGAATTATAGTGACTTGTAAAAATTGTGATTTTGAAGAAAAAACTTCTATTCCAGAACTTGGTCATACTGAAAGTGAATTTAAAGTTGCTGAAGGTGTAGGAATTGATGAAGTAGGTAATAGATTTACTGAATGTACAGTATGTGGTAAACAATTATTAAGAGAGAAATTTGCTAATAACGGTTTTTGGGCTCATGGTAAATTAAGTGTTAATGGACCAGATTTAGTTGATGAAAATGGTGACAAATTTCAATTATATGGTTTAAGTACACATGGGATACAATGGTTTGGTAATTTCTTAACATACAAGACTTTCAAAGCTATTCAAACAGAATTTGGTATTAATATTGTTCGTTTAGCTTTATATACTGATGAAAATGGTTATTGTGATGGATCTGAATCTAAAAGAAAATCAATGCTTGCGGATTTAGAAGAAGGAATAGAAGCAGCAACTCGTCTTGGAATGTATGTTATTGTTGACTGGCATATGGTAGGTGCTGATAATCCTAAAGATAAGAATCCATTAACTTATTTAAAACAATCTAAAGAGTTTTTCTCAATGATTTCTGAAAAATATAAAGATTATGATAATATTTTATATGAAATTATGAATGAACCAAATGGACCAACGACATGGAGTGATTGTAAAAAATATGCTGAACAAGTAATTCCTTGTATTAGACAAAATACTGATGCGATTATTTTAGTTGGTAATCCTCGTTGGACTGCCGATTTAAATTCAGTAATGAAAAGTCCATTAAAAGGATATGAAAATATTATGTACACATATCATTTCTACGCTAATGGTCATAGAGATTTTAGTCAAGTTTCGACTGCTTATGACAATGGATTCCCAGTATTTATTAGCGAATATGGAATGATGGAGTCAAGTGGAGATGGACCATTAGATACACAAAGTGGTGAATGGTGGTTAAATATTTTAGATCAAAGAAATATCAGTTATGTAGCATGGAATATTTCCAATAGTAAAGGTAGTGCCTCAATTTTTAAAAATGGTACTTGGGAGTATGATAATGTTAAAGATAGTAATCTAAAAGAATGGGGAATTTATTTAAAGAGATTATATCGTAAAAAATCAGGATTAGATAAATAAAAAGGAGAATTGCTTTTAGCAATTCTTCTTGCTTTTTACTTTCTTTTTTTGTCATAAAGATTTATAATAATAGTAATTTTATGAAAGGAGACCATGTATATGGGTAAAATTAATCATTTATCAAAACAAGAATGTTATGATATTTTAAATGAAGCTTTAAAAACTGGGGCTGATTTTGCTGAAGTATTTATGGAAGATACAGTTAATTATTCACAAGAAATGATTAGTTGTCAAACTACAAAATGTAATACTTCAATGGTTAAAGGAGCAGCATTTAGAATTTGTAGAGGTGATGTAGTAGTTAATGCAACTACAACTGATTTAAGTTATGAAAATTTAATGAATGAAGCTAAAAAGCTTGCTTCTAACTTTAATGATGTTCAAACAACATATGCTTTAGAATTTAATGATACAACTAATAATAAAATAGTTAATATTAATGATGAAAGAGTATATGATGATGCGACACCATTACTTGATAGAGCATCAAAAGCTGCTTTAGCAGTATCAAAAGAAGTTATTCAAACTGTTGCTACAGTTACAAAGAAAAATCAACATATTTTTGTTTTCGCAAGTGATGCAGCTTATGCTAAAGATCATCGTTGTAATACAAGAATTAGTATTACTGTAGTTGCATCAGATGGTAAAAATATGCAATCAATTAATTCCAATGCTGGTGGTAACAAAGCAATGGAACAATATGATAATTTTGATGCTGAAACATTTGGTAAGGAAACTGCAGAATCTGCTATCACAATGCTACATGCAGATGAAATGGTTGGAGGAGAAATTCCGGTTGTTATCCATAATGGATTTGGAGGAGTTATTTTACATGAGGCTGCTGTTCACGGATTAGAAGCAACAAGTGTTGCTCGAGGAATGAGTGTTTTCTGTGGTAAGATTGGTGAAAAAATTGGTAGTGATATTGTTAATGCGGTTGATACAGGGATTGACGCAGAAGCTTGGGGATCACTTAATGTTGATGATGAAGGTACTCCAACAAAACGTAATTTATTAATTGAAAATGGTATTTTAAAAAGCTATTTAGTTGATAAACATAATTCTAAGAAAATGAATCATCCAATAACAGCTTCATCTCGTCGTGAATCTTATAAACATATGCCAACATCACGTATGACAAATACTTACTTCTTAAATGGAACTTCAACATTTGATGAAATTATTTCAAATACTAAATATGGTTTATTTGCTAAACGTATGGGTGGAGGAAGTGTAAATCCTGCTACTGGTGAATTTAACTTTGCTGTTAATGAAGGTTATATGATTGAAGATGGAAAAATTACAAAACCAGTTCGTGGAGCAACGCTAGTAGGTTCTGGAAAAGATGTATTACTTAGAATTGATATGATTGCGGATAACTTAGCACATGGTCATGGTATGTGTGGATCTATGAGTGGATCAATTCCAACTAACGTAGGTCAACCAACTATTAGAGTATCTAAAATGACTGTTGGTGGGAAAGGAAGTAAATAATTATGACATATAGTGAAATTATTAACAAAGGTTTAAGTTTAGGTATTTCGGAAATTGAACTTTATATCGTAACTTCAATTGGGATGAATATGTCTTTAACAGATGGGGCATTAGATACAAATAGTTTTACCGATAATTTTGGTATGTCTATTAGAGGATTATACAATGGTAAAATGGGTTATGTTTATTTAGAATCAGTTGAAGAAGAAGCAGTTGATTTTGCTTTGAATAGTTTAATTGAAAATGCTTCAAAAGTAACATCATCTAATAAAGCTTTCATCTATGATGGTAGTGGTGTTTATCAAGAAGTAGAAACTAAAAAAGCAGATTATAATGAATATCCAATTGCTGAAAAACTTGAAAAATTACAACAACTATCAAAAGATGTTTTAGCAGTAGATGATAAAATCAAAAAAGTTGGACATTGTCGTTATGCAGAAAATGCATCAACTACTGAAATTATTAACTCTAAAGGTTTAAATTTAAAACGTGAATTCTCATATGCTATGGTAATGGCTGGAGCTCTTGCTAGTGATGGAAAAGAAACATCACTTGGTTATGCTCATGATGCGGGGTTTGAATTTGGTAAATTAGATTATAGTAAAGTAGTTAAAGAATCAACTGAAACTGCTCTATCTAAGCTTGGTGCTGGTTCACTTAATACTGGCGTATATCCTGCCATTTTTAGATATGATGTTATGACAGATATTTTACAAGCTTTCACAAGTGTTTTTTCAGGAGAAGCTGCTCTTAAAAAATTAACTCTTTTAACTGATAAAAAAGAAACAAAAGTATTTGGAGAAAATATTAATATTGTAGACGATCCATTCTCTCAAAATGCGTTAGTTCAACAAGCCTTTGATGATGAAGGTGTTCCATGCTTTACTAAAAATATAGTTGAAAATGGGGTATTTAAAGGATTTATGCACAATTTAGCATCTGCTGATTTCTTTAAAGAAGCTCCTACTGGTAATGGATTTAAAGCTGGAGTGGCTGGAAGTGTCAATGTATCACCTACTAATTTATATTTACAACCAGGAGAAAAAACATTTGATGAATTAGTAGCAAGTATGGATAGTGGTATTTTAGTTACAGATGTTAGTGGTTTACATGCTGGACTTAATCCAATTTCAGGAGCTTTCAATGTTCAAGCCTCTGGTTTTGAAATTAAAAACGGTAAGATTGATCGTCCTGTTACATTATTTGTTGTTTCAAGTAATTTCTATGAATTATTAAATAATATTGAAGAAATTGCCTCTGATTTAGAAAATAACTTTATTGGTGTTGCTGCTCCATCAGTAAAAATCAAGAGTGTTATGATTTCAGGTAAATAGTAAAATAAAAATAGAAGCTGGTAATGCAGCTTCTATTTATTTTCTTTAATGAATAATTTAGGTAAATCCCTAATGTTTACAATATTGACATTATAAATTTTATTATGTGGTAATACATCAACGATTTCGTTTTCGTTTTTCCAATAAACTATTTGTTTCGCATTAGGTTGAATAATAACAAGTTTATTTTCTTTTTCAACATTCATAAATCCGGGTATTTCTACAATTTTAGTTTTGAATGGTTGAGCTTTACCTGGTTTATCACCTGCACCATAATGCATTTCCCAAGTATTAAAATTATTGATTGTGACTTCTGCAAATTTTTCAATTGGTAAAACTAATGTTGTATAAGTTACATTATTAATAGTTAAATCTAAAGTATAGTTTTTGTTTTCAGATAGGTTAAGCGTATAATCAATATTGCTTTCTTTTAATACTTTTTCAATATCTTCGATTACGCGTTTAGGACTTGGTTTTAAAGTAGTGAAAACAGCTATTAAAGCAACTAAAATAACGGCTCCTAAAACGAATATAGTTGGTGAGTTAAATAGACCTAAAAAATTCAAAGTAATTCTCCTATTCTAATTCAAAATTATTCTTTAGTTTGTTTGATAAGAAATGGCCATAAGATAGAACCAGTTACAGCACAAAGAGCAGTACAAGCTAAATTATAACCTAAATTGTAAACAATAAATGAATAGAACCAAACAGCATCGGCATAACCGGCTTCAGCTGCATATTCTTGGAAAAATAAAACACCTGAAAAACTATGAATTATCCATCTAATAGTTCCGGCAATAATAATTCCTAGAATAAAAACAAAAATGTTTTTTTGGGCTGGCTTTTGGAAAAAACCAGTAATACCAAGAGCTGTAAAAGGCAATAGGTAGTCAAAGAAGATTGAACCCCAGTGAAACCAAAACCCGCCTAACATGAAGTTTATAACCCCGAAACATAATCCGGCTACTAAACCATATTTATAACCATGTCGGTAACCGGCTATAAGTATTGGTAGTCCAGCTAAACTTACGCTTCCTCCTTGGGGCATTTCGATGTGAATAAAATATTCAGAGATAAGTTCCAAAACAGTTGCCAGTGCAATTAAAAGCGCCGTTTCTGTTAAAGGAAGTAAACTTTTTTTCATAATTCCTCCTTCTACAATAAACCGCGGTCTTTTTAGCTTATGATTCCTAATTCCGTACGCTAGCATTACCTAGATCACGTTCATGGGTCGTTAACTTAATAACCTCTCAGCAAAAAGCTCCCCGTAAATATTGTTTTAAAAAATTTACGTTTGTATTATATCGTTTTTTTTGTAACGTGTCAATCAAAAAGATTTTTCATATTATAAATTGATGAGGTGAATATGAAAATACTATTAGGGGAGAAGTCAAAATTACTTGATGAATATGCCAGTAGATTAAATGCTATTCCAGCTAGTGAAATGTGTGGTATTAAATTTATTAAAGAAGAGGTAGATTTGTATATTATTAGTAAAGTATTAGATAATGGTTTTGTTGAAAATACTAGTCTTTCTTTAGAAGAAGTGTTAATAACTTTAAATGTAAAAAATGTTTATTATAAATTTCATAATACTGAATATTTAACTAACTGTTCTTTATTTTATCAAGTTAAAATTTACACAGATTATTCTGTGTAATCCCTGCCTCATCAGATATTTACTAATTTATTCTTTTTTTTGAGGAAAAAAGAAAAGATTTGTAGTATAATTATATTAAGTTTATAATTGGGGCAAAATGCCTTAATAATATTATTGTGATTTTAGAAAGGATTTTATAATATGAGTGCAAATAGAGATTTATTACTAGAACGACAAAAGAAAATTCGCAACTTTTCAATTATTGCTCATATTGACCACGGGAAAAGTACGCTTGCAGACCGTATTTTAGAATGTACAGGTACTCTTGAACAACGTGAAATGAAAGAACAAATTTTAGATAATATGGATCTTGAACGTGAACGTGGAATTACGATTAAATTAAATGCGGTTGAGCTTAATTATCGTGCTAAAAATGGACAAGACTATATTTTTCATTTGATCGATACTCCGGGGCATGTTGACTTCACTTATGAAGTATCAAGAAGTTTAGCTGCTTGTGAAGGTGCAGTACTTGTTGTTGATGCATCACAAGGAATTGAAGCCCAAACACTTGCTAATGTTTATTTAGCATTAGATAATGATTTAGAAATTTTACCGCTTGTTAATAAAATTGACTTACCTTCAGCAAATCCTGAAAAGGTTAAAAAAGAAGTTGAAGATGTTATTGGACTTGACGCAAGTGATGCGGTATTAGCGAGTGCGAAAGAAGGAATTGGGATTCCGGAATTATTAGAACAAATTGTTGAAAAAGTTCCTGCTCCTACAGGGGATCCAGATGAACCATTACAAGCTTTAATTTTTGACTCATATTACGATTCATATCGTGGGGTAGTTCCACTAATTCGTGTTAAAAATGGAACAGTTAAAAAAGGTGATAAAATTAAAATGATGGCAACTGGGGCTGTATACGAGGTTACTGAAGTTGGGGTTAATACACCAAAAGAAAAGAAGCGTGACTTTTTAACAGTTGGTGATGTTGGATGGCTTGCTGCAGCAATCAAAGATGTTGCGACTGTTAGTGTTGGGGATACCATTACTCTTGTTGATAATATGGCAAGTGAGGCTTTGGCTGGTTATAGAAAGTTAAATTCAATGGTATTCTGTGGGATTTATCCGATTGAAGCTAATAAATATGATGAATTAAAAGAAGCTTTTGAAAAATTAAAATTAAATGATGCATCATTAACTTTTGAACCTGAAAATTCACAAGCTTTAGGTCACGGATTCCGTGTTGGTTTCTTAGGACTATTACACATGGATGTTATTCAAGAACGTATTGAACGTGAATTTAAAATTGATATTATTGCGACATCTCCGAGTGTAGATTATCATGTATATTTAACAAATGGAACAATGTTAGAAATTGATAATCCAAGCTTATTACCAGATTTGACAATGGTAAAACATATTGAAGAGCCATATGTTAATGCGACTATCATGGTGCCAAGTGATTACGTTGGAGCAATTATGGAATTATGTCAAGCAAAACGTGGAACATTTACAGATATGCAGTATATTGATGAAAATCGTGTATCTTTAAGATATGATATTCCTCTTGCTGAAATAGTTTATGATTTCTTTGATAAATTAAAATCTACAACTAAAGGATATGCTTCATTCGACTATGAATTAAGTGCTTATAAAGAATCAAAACTTGTTAAATTAGATATTTTATTAAATGGTGAAAAAGTCGATGCGTTAAGTATCATTACTCATAAAGATTTTGCTTATGCCAAAGGACGTGCGTTAGTTCAAAAATTACGTAAAGTAATTCCAAGACAAATGTTTGAAGTTCCTGTGCAAGCAGCGATTTCTAATAAAATTATCGCAAGAGAAACGATTGCTGCGATGAGAAAAGACGTACTTGCTAAATGTTATGGTGGGGATATCTCACGTAAAAAGAAATTATTAGAAAAGCAAAAAGAAGGTAAAAAACGTATGAAACAAGTAGGAAGTGTTGAAATTCCACAAAATGCCTTCTTAGCAGTATTAGAGTTAGATGAAGACTAATAATAAATTAGGACTTTATATTCATATTCCATTTTGTCGTAAAATTTGTCCATATTGTGACTTTTTCAAAATGGTAGCATCAAGTGATTATCAAGATAAGTATATTGATTATCTAATAAAAGATTTAAACAGAATAGATGCAACCCTTGATACTGTTTATATAGGGGGAGGAACTCCAAGTAGTTTAAGTATTAATAATTTAGATCGTTTATTAAATGCAATTGCTAAAAAAATAAATTCTGTTAAAGAATTTACTATTGAACTAAATCCTGAAGATATTGATTATGATTTAATTAAAGTGTTGAGAAAATATCCGGTTAATAGAATTAGTATTGGAATTCAAACATTTAATAACAAATTTCAAAAGTTATTAAATCGCTTTAGTGAATTTGATGATATCTTAGAAAAAATGAATTTACTTCGCTTAGCGGGATTTACCAATATTAATGTTGATTTGATGTATGGTTTTGATTCTCAAACAATAGATGAATTGCGTGAGGATATTAACAAAATGTGTTTGCTTAGACCTACACATATTTCGACATATTCGTTAATTTTAGAAGAAAAAACTATTTTTTATCATGAATACTTAAAAGGTAATTTATCACTTATTGATGAAGATTTAGAAAGTGCGATGTATTATGAAATCATTAAGTATTTAACTAAATATGGTTTTGAACATTATGAAATTAGTAATTTTGCTGAAAAAGGGTGTGAATCAAAACATAATCTACTTTATTGGCAAAATAAAGAATATTTAGCAGTTGGTGCGGGAGCTAGTGGTTATTATAATAATTACCGTTACAAAATAACTACTAAAATTAATGATTATTACATGGGCATTGATAATAATAAAATGTCTTTAGTGGAAAATGAATATATTGATTTAGATACAAAAATGTCTGAAGAAATAATGTTAGGGTTAAGAACTATAAAAGGTGTTTGTTTGAATAGTTTTTATGAAAAATATCAACAAGATCTTTTAGAAGTTTTTCCTAGTTGTTTAGAATTAATAAAACAAGGTTTTTTAGAAATTACTGATAATTATTTAAGAATTACAAAGAATAATTATTATATTTCTAATGCGATTATTGGTAAAATAATATAAAGTATAGGTTTTACTAAGGAGTGATAAAATGAAAGAATTAGCAACTGAATATCGTTATTATCTTCGTAGTGAAAGAAACATGCAGAAAAATACAATTACTTCCTATGTTAGTGATATTGAAATTTATTTAGAATATTTAGAAGAAGTTTTGTATATTGATGATGTTGAATTAATTAAAGATGATGATATTACAAGATTTTTATTATCACTTAAAAAGAAAAAGTTTTCGACTACTACGATAAGTAGATATTTAAGTAGTATTAAATCTTTTCATAAGTTTTTATCAAAAGATGGTTTAGTTAGAAAAAATGTTGCTTTACAAATATCTTCTCCGAAAATTGATAAAAAACTTCCTACGGTTTTAACAGTTGATGAAGTTACAACTTTACTTGATAGTATTAAAGGTGATAAACCTTTAGATTTGAGAAATCAAGCAATGTTTGAACTTATTTATGCTTGCGGATTTCGGGTATCTGAACTTGTTGGTTTAAAAATTGTTAATTTACACTTAACTAGTAAAATGATTCAAGTAGTAGGAAAAGGAGCTAAAGAGAGATTAGTTCCGGTTAATGACTATGCTATTAAAGTTTTAAGAAAATATTTACTTGAAGCTCGTCCATTACTTTTAAAAAATAGTAAAGATACAGGATTTGTCTTTTTAAATAATTTGGGACAAGGAATAAGCAGAGTTGGTTTTTTTAAACTTTTAAAAGATTTGTGTAAAAAAGCAGGAATTGAAAAAGATGTTTCACCACATACTTTAAGACATTCTTATGCGACTCATTTGCTTGAAAATGGAGTAGATTTGCGTTATATTCAAGAGTTGTTAGGACATGAAGATATTTCAACTACTCAAATTTATACGCATTTAAGCTTGGGAAAAGTTAAAGA
>JAEIGA010015326.1_pt1 | contig 11677 bp, 11 predicted proteins | sample 9270691 | NCBI WGS metagenome assembly JAEIGA01 (sample SAMN17057246, study PRJNA624740) | gut metagenome | biome: biome; isolation source: fecal sample | host: Bos grunniens | place: China: Xizang | collected 2019
GGTTCAACATTCAAAATTGTTGTTGCATTAGCTGCACTAGAAGAAGGCCTCATTGATACCAAAACAACATCTTATTGTTCTGGAAAAATGAAATTAGGTAATCATCTGTTCCATTGTTGGAAACACCATGGTCATGGAAAAGTAAACGTTATAGATGCCATAAAATACTCTTGTGACATATTCTTCTACGAAACTGCTCTAAAGCTAGGAATTGATAAAATATCTGAAATGAGCTATAAACTTGGCTTAGGAAAAACCTATGATTTAGGACTTATAAACCAAAGTTCCGGAACAATACCTAACCACAAATGGAAAAGAGAAAAACTAAAAGCAGCTTGGCAACAAGGAGAAACAGCCTTAGCTGGAATTGGACAAGGTTATGTAACAGTAACCCCTCTCCAATTAGTAACAATGTTATCACGTATTGTAAACGGTGGAAAAAATATAAATCCAACTTTAATAAAATCAAACAATACTGAAGAAGTTACAAAACTAGATATTAAACCCGAACACATAGAAATTGTAAAACAAGGTATGTTTGAAGTTGTAAATGGCATAAATGGTACAGCTGTAAACTCTCGTTTCAAAAATAAAAATATAAAAATGAGCGGTAAAACTGGTACAACACAAGTTCGAAGAATTACTCTCAAAGAACGAGCAGCAGGTATTAAAAAAGACGAAGACCTACCTTGGAAATATCGAAACCATGCTTGGTTCATGGCCTATGCTCCACATGATAAACCTAAATATGCTATTGCAGTAATTGTTGAACATGGAAGCTCTGGTTCAGGCGTAGCCGCTCCTATTGCTTCAAAAATTCTAGAAGCAGCAATAAACTTAGATATTAGATAGGATATGCTATGAATATAATTCTAAATAGAAATAAAGAGCTAAGTCTAAAAGAAAGATTTTTCAATCTAAACTTTACCTACATTAGCATAATATGCATTTTAGCCATAATTGGTTGTTTAATATTATATTCAGCAGCAGGCGGAAAAATAACACCTTGGGCTCTAAACCAAGGAATAAGATTTGGCTTAGGTTTTATAATTATGATAATAGCCGCACTTATTCCACCCGAGTTCTATTACAAAATATCAACTCCATTTTATGTCATTACTCTAATCTTGTTAATTATTGTTGAGATTGCAGGATATACCGGTATGGGAGCTCAACGATGGATTGACTTAGGTATTATAAAATTACAACCATCCGAATTAATGAAAATAGCTATTGTATTAGAACTAGCTAGATACTTTAGTAACACCCCTCTAGACGAAGTAAAAACCATACGAGGCATCTTAATTCCAAGCTTAATCCTAGCAGTTCCTGTTGGACTAATTATGATTCAACCTGATTTAGGCACATCATTAATGGTTCTATTCTGCGCTATAAGCCTATTTTATCTTGCCGGCGTTCAATGGTGGAAATTTGCAATAGCTATTGGAACAATTGCATCTGCAGCCCCTATATTATGGCATTTCCTACACACTTATCAAAAAAATCGCATACTAACATTCCTAAATCCAGAGAGAGATCCACAAGGAACAGGCTATCATATTATACAAGCTAAAATAGCTCTTGGCTCAGGAGGTGTATGGGGCAAAGGTTTCTTATCCGGCACACAAAGTCACTTAAATTTCTTACCAGAAAAACATACCGATTTTATATTTACAATGTTCTCTGAAGAATTTGGTATTATGGGTGGAGCATTCATTCTGCTACTAAACCTAATTTTAATCAGTTATGGTTATTGGTTCGCATTTAGAATACATAACTCTAACTACTTCGGAAAAATGGTAATTTTAGGGCTAAATACAAACTACTTCTTATACGTATTCATAAATATTGCCATGGTAATCGGCTTGCTTCCAGTTGTGGGTGTTCCTCTACCTCTAATTAGCTATGGTGGAACAGTAATAATATCTGTAATGACAAGCTTTGGTATAATATTATCATTCTATGTAAATAGAGATAGAGAACTAAAAAAATAACCCCCATTGAAAAGAATCAATAAAGTTATATATCTTCCTAAAATTAACAAGGAGGAGTTATATTATGCTAAAAAAATTTATTTTATTATCATTATCCCTAGCTTTAAGTGCTTGCGCTACATCAGAAAATTACATCAACCAACTCAATCAAGAAATTGGGCAAACATCACAACAACTAATTGGCAAATATGGACAACCAAGCAAAGTAAAAAAACTAGCAGATGGAACAGAAATTATCACCTATATTAGCATAAACCAACAAGTACTGCCTGATCCAAATTATAGCTTCAACAACGACTTCTTAACTGAAGACGAAATGTTTTACCCATTCACTTATGGTGGAAATATAATACCCGTAGGTAGCTTTATGGGCGAAATCATAACCGATTATTGCAAAACTGATTTTTATCTAAAAAACAATCTAGTAACATCTTGGCAATATAAAGGAAATTCTTGCGTTGCAATGTAATTAAACAAAACCCTTGAATAAATATTATATACTTTATATAATGCAAAATGTCTTGAGAAAAAAACTCGAGATAGGGCGTCGAAAACCCTTAATCAACGTAAGCTATGGCATAATAGCTTTAAATAATTTTATGCCGGCAACTGTCTTATGGACGGATGTCGGCGAATAAGGCTCTGCCAAATAAGTCGAGCCGTCAACGTTGATACGGTTTTCGAACATCCGCCCACCCTCTACAAATGGTGGGTTTTATTTTAACTAAAATTAGGACGTTTGAACTATGAAGAAACTTTTTATTTTATCCCTTATTTTCTTAACAGCATGTACTCATTTAACACATCACGAACAACGTACATTAAGAGAACTTAAAGCAAAAGGTGTAACTATTGACCACCCTCAAAGCAATTGGGAAAAACCAGCAAATCCTGCTAGCGCTGCTCTATTAAATATCCTTCCAGGTTTTGGAAATTTTTATCTTGCTAGTGGAAATGGAGGACAAAGTGAGCACTATCTATATGGAACACTTAATTTATTAACATGGCCTATCTCTATTTTATGGGGAATACCTGAAGCAGCCGTAGATGCTAATCGCATCAATGAAAGAGAGTTAATTTATTATTACACATACGAAAAACAGTATGAGCAAAAATCTCCTACTATAAAACAAAGATATTAAAAAAGAGGGGTAGTTCCCCTCTTCTTTTATCTAAATCTACTACTATCATAAAAATTTTTTCTAACACTTTTTACTCTAGTAGTTGAAGGTTTACTCAATTGGCTAATAACCTCTTTTACAACCTCATGATTTTCTTTTACCCAATCTTTATTTTTTTCCATAAATTCGCTTTTTTCCTGTATTAAGTCTGTTTTATCAGAAAGACTCTTTGCCGCATCAATTTTATTATTGATAATGCTAAGCTTTTTAATATAACTCAAAGCATACTTTTCTGGCTGATTAGTTTTCCAATCAAACTCTATGATATCTTTATCATATTGACGAGTACGATAAAATTCTCTCCTCTCTTCATCTGTAAGCTTACGCCCTTTAGCTCCTTCCAAAATCTCTTTACGCTTGCAATAATTATAATACAATACATCAGCTGTTTCTAATGTGTAACCTTTTTCCATATATTTCATCATAAATTCAGCTTTTTCCGAATCAAAACTATCACTCATCACAACCTCCTATAATCTAACTAGCTTCATATACTTGAGATAATACATCAGCCATAGCTTTATTATTTATCTTCTTTTTAGGTTTCTTTGCTACAACATACTTAGCAATTCGACCTCTAGCTTCTGCCATTCTCCTATAACCTAATTGTTTTTTAGCAATAATAAACATACGTAATAAACCTCTTTTAACATTTTCATTCTTAACCTTTGGCAAATATTTGAAAATTTCATACTTACACTTTGCTGCATTGATAAAGTATTCAATTTTCTTTTTTGCATCTTGTTCTTCTTGCATTTTACGAACGTACATATCATATTTTTTAATGCTATGAAAAACCATTTTTTCTGGTGCAACTGTCTTAAAGTGTTGCTTAACAATATGTCTATCGCTTTTTCTTGTTGCACGCCAACAAGCTCTCTCCTCTTTTGTAAGAGGTCGACATAAAGCACACATACAACTTCTAATATGAGCATTTTCTGCTAATTTCTTAGCGTGGAAACGAGAGTATCCTAATGCAACTTTCTCATTGTATACATCTCTTAATTTCTCTTCTATATATACAACATTACGATAGTTATTTGAGCGAATTTTAGTTAAATCCCCATCAGGACTTCTAAAATAAACATACTCAAGATTTTCAATAAAATCATCTACCGTTATGTTTCCACTCAAAATCTCTGCTGGAAGAGTATCTTTATAAAAATCTTTTATCCATTCTGGAATACTTTGCCATTTTCTAAAACGAGCTTCAAACTCCGAATATATTGTGAAGTAAACATCATCTTTAACATCTTTGGATGATATTTTAAGATAAGCACTTGGATAGTTTGCTTCCAAAAAACGCTCAAACTCAACAGACCTGCTTATCATGTTTCCTCCTCGGAGACTATGTCATAGAAGCACCGTCTCCTTTACTCATTATTACCAACTTACCGTCTTTATCTTTAGATTTTGCACCAATCTCTTCTTTAACAAAATCTGCAGACTTATATCCCAGTTTATTTGTAAGAATTTTTCCTAGTTTTTCGCTCTCAACAAAATCCTTCATCAATCCTTCAGATAATGTATCACGATTAATCTCAAATCCTTTTGTATTTTCACCCTTAGGCGCAATCAATACTCCTACATCTTTCATTGATGCAATCAACTGACCTCTAATATCTTCTGTTAAATGATGTAATACACTTTGAGATGTTGGTTGTTTTAAATACTCTACAATTCCTTTCTTTAATTCTTCATCTTGAGATACTGCAGCAATAGCGTCTTTTAATTTACCTTCCATTACCGCATATTCCTTTGCATCATATCCATTTTTACTTTTCTGCATACGACTTAATACTTTTGCATATCTCAAAACACCCTTTTCTGGGGTCTGTGCCATTTTCTTTTTAAGAACTTCTACATCACCAGCTCTAACTTCTTCAAAAGATTTAATTTCTTTTGCAGAAGCTTTAGCGCGACGATCTTTTTCCATTGCTTGTTGCATTACTTCCAACAAACCAGCACTATCCATCAAAGAAGAAAACATATCTCTCACTTCTGGAGCTAAGTGTCTTAATGCGCTCCTAGCTTCAGGACTATTAAGATGTTTTTCCAATTTTCTACGAGCTTCAGGATTAGATGCAACATAAGCCATAACTTGTTTCAATTTCTTTTCAACTTTTTTGTATTCTTCTTGATCATAACCATCTTTGCTACGTTTCATTCTACTTAATTTCTTTACATTTCTTAATACTTTTTTATGTACTAAGTTTTCATTTCCATCATACTCTGCTTCCATTGTTCTAATATCACTTTCTCTAGTAGCACGATATGCCGCTACTAATTCTGGAGTACGACCATGAATATCCATTTGTTTAAGAATTTCATTACGCTCTTTATGATTTTCTGCTAAACGATTAACAGCTCCTACACTATATCCAGCTACCAAGAAGGCAACTGTTAAATTAGCTACAAACTCAACATCACGAGCTTCTTTTTCTTTCTCTTCTTTAGCTTTATCTCTTTCATCATATGTTAATTTATCATATTCTTCATAAACAAAAGTTTCAACTCTAACATTTCCATTCAAAACTTCATCAGGAATATTATCTCTATATTCCGCACGTATCCACTCTGGAATATCTTTCCACACATCATAATGAAAATGATGTTTTGATAAAATGGCAGTAATAACATCATCTGCTACATCTTCTGCAGTAGCTCTTCTATAATCATCTGGATAGTTTGCGTATAAGAAACGCTCAAAATCGCTAGTTATTTTTCCCATGACACTTCTCCTGCCATAAAAAACCCTTTTTACATACATATTGTAACACAAAAAAAATCCCTATGCAAGAAAAAAGCGACACAAAAAAATCTAATAAAAAAAGGAGGTTAACTAACCTCCTTAAAATTAATCTGCATAAACAAGCCTATCTTCTGCTATATTTAATAAAACTTCTTCATAGTATTTATTTGCCACAAATTTAGCCATTGGCAAATTCATATCCAAATAATTACCACAATCTCTTGCGCTTGCTCCAGGAACTTCTCCTTCAAATGTGCGAATAAAATCAAACATCTCTGATATCAATGGAACAACATCTTTAGATGTATATTCCCCTTCAAGCAACAAATAAAACCCGGTTCTACATCCCATTGGTCCAAAATAAACAGCTTTATTCTTATAAACTTCATGATTACGAATAAATGTTGCGCCCAAATGCTCTATTGTATGTATTTCTGCAGTATTTAATACAGGCTCAAAATTTGGTCTTGTCATTCTAATATCAAAAGTAGTAATAACCGTATCTCCAAATCTATCAATACGAAAAACATACACGCCTCTTTTTAACACCAGATGATTAACCATAAAACTTGCTATTTTTTCCATAACAACTCCCCTACAAAAAATGGTGACAGCGGCGGGACTCGAACCCACTACCCACAGTTTAGGAAACTGTTGCTCTATCCTGATGAGCTACGCCGCCACACTAATAAAACTTATAAATCTCAACCACACAATTTGCAAGCAAAAAATTATTAACCCATAGATGCTTGCATCAACTCTTTTGCATATGGTGTTTGAGGATTATTAAAGATATCATCAGCACTTCCTTGTTCAACAATTCTACCTTTACGCATAACTGCTACCTCATGAGAAATTGCTCTCACTACACGCATATCATGAGATATAAATAAATATGAAATACCTGTTGTATCTTGAATTTGTTTTAACATCTTAATAATATCCGCTTGCACGGTTACATCTAAAGCCGAGGTAGGTTCATCCAAAATCATAATTTTAGGCTCGACAACCAAAGCTCTAGCTATTGCAATACGTTGACGTTGTCCTCCAGAAAATTCGTGAGGATATTGTTTCAAAATTTCATCACCACCAAGACCAACCTTAGCTAGCACATTCTTTACTTTTTTTCTAACATCTTCTTTGCTTAATTTAGGAAAATGTACATAAATTCCCTCACTAACAATATCTTCAATAGTCATACGAGGGTTCAGTGAATTATATGGATCTTGGAATACAACTTGAACATTTTTCCTAAAATCTTTCTCACTTTTAATTTTGATTGATTTAGATAACAAAATTTCACCTTTATACTTAATCAAGTTAGCCAAACACATACCTAATGTTGTCTTACCTGAACCCGATTCACCAACCAAACCTAAAGTCTTTCCTTCATATAAGGCTATAGAAACATCATTAACTGCTTTTAATTCATTTATTACCTTTCCAAATATATTTTTCTTCAACGAAAAACTTACTTGAACATTTCTTGCTTCTAAAAACTTACGTGCAATGAAGTTCTTTCTAACATTCTTATTATTAAATGTATTAAGAAGTTCCCTTGTATATGGATGAGATGGGGCATTAAAAATATTACCAACGCTGCCCTGTTCAACAATAACTCCTTGGCGCATAACAATAACTCTATTAGCTATTTTTTTCACAACATTCAAATCATGAGAAATAAACACAACAGCCATCTTAAGTTTATCTTTTAGCTTCAATATTAGCTCTAAAATTTGCTTTTGAACTGTCACATCAAGAGCAGTTGTAGGTTCATCTGCTATCAATATTTTAGGATTATTAGCAACAGCCATTGCAATCATAACGCGTTGTCTTTGACCTCCTGACAATTCAAAAGGATATGCATTCATACGTTCATTTGCATTATCAATCCCAACCATTCTTAATAAATATCTAGCTCTAGCTATAGCTTTTTTATTAGATACATTTTTATGGCAACGTATAATTTCCGCTATTTGTTCCCCAACTTTTAATAAAGGATTTAATGAGCTCATAGGTTCTTGAAAAATCATACCAATCTTATCACCACGAATAGATTGCCATTCATTTTCAGAAAGAGATGTTAGTTCTTTATTTTCAAAAACAATCGAGTTAGTACTTTTATATAACACCTTTTTAGCATCAATCAATCCCATCAAAGATAAAGCAGTAACACTCTTACCAGAACCAGATTCACCAACTATTGCTAAAACTTCACCCTCTTTTATAAAAAAGCTACTATTATAGACCGCAGAAAAGAAACTACCATCTTTACGGATAAAACGAACATTTAAATTTTTTACATCTAATATTGGATCATCTATCATCTTCTTTTATCCATAGCATCTCTAACCCCTTCTCCTATAAAAATCAAAGAGGTTAACAATAAAGAAAGAACAAAAAATATACTAAGCCCAATCCAAGGTGCTTGTAAATTATCTTTACCTTGTCTAACCAAATCACCTAAAGATGGGTACTCATACCCCAAACCTAAGCCTAAAAAATCTAATGCAGTTAATGCCACTATACCACCTGCTAAAATAAAAGGCACAAATGTAACAATAACCACCATTGCATTAGGCAATATATGACGCCATATTATTCTAAAATTACTAACACCCAAAGCTTTTGCTGCTTTTACATACTCAAAGTTTCTCGCCCTTAAAAACTCCGCCCTAACCATTCCTGTAAGTTCAGTCCAAGAAAATAACAACAAAATAACTAATAGAGTAAAAAATGTAGGAGCAAAAACACTAGCTATGATAATAAGGGCAAATAATTGAGGCATAGATTCCCATACCTCTATAAAGCGCTGTAACAATATATCTACTTTACCACCAAAATAACCTTGAATCGCACCAAAAAATATTCCTAATGCAGAAGAAAGAACTGTCAACAAAATAGCAAAAATCATAGACAATCTAATTCCATATAAAAGCCTTGCTAAAATATCTCTACCTTCTTCATCAGTACCAAACCAGTGTCTAGCAGATGGCGGAGCAGGAAAAGGTTCATTCAATTCAAAATCTACAGTATTATAAGAAAATTCAATCAATGGCATAATCATATAGCCATTTTCTTCTATATTATTTTTTATAAACTCATCTTTATAATTTGCTTCAGTTGGAAAATCTCCACCAAAACGAGCATCTGTATATACCTTAAAAACAGGAAAATAATATTCGCCCTGATACTTTAATAAAATAGGTTTATCATTTGCAATAAACTCTGCACATAAAGACAAAAACATTAAGCACATTAAAAAAATTAATGCAACTTTAGAGCGCTTATTTTTTATATATTTATCTAAACTCATCAAACAAATCTCTGTCTTTTACAATTATATGACCGAGATAACACACTTTTTATACATTGACAAGCATTTAATCAACAATTAACCAAGTTTATTTAGAAATCAATTTGGCTATCTTCACTAAATTCTGCAGGAATGAATTCACTTTGCTCTTCTACTTTTTCAATAAGAGGCTCAACTTTTTCTTCCACTACCTCAGACACAACATGTTCTTCTACAACTTTTGGCTCAACTTTTTCTTCTACAACTTTTTCTTCTTCAGATAAAACCTCAACAATACTAGCTGGAGCTTCTTTACTCTCTAAAACTACCTCCTCTGGAATAAGTTCATCTGTTGGAGTATAAATATTATCCGGATTAAAAGTTTCTACATCATAATATGCAGCAGATGAATCATCAATAACAACTGGCTCAGAAGCAACATCCATTGTTTCAATAGTTAATTTTACTTCTTCAACTTCCTTTTCTTTTTTATCTTTTTTTTGCTTTTCTATAACATCATGACTTTTTTTACTAAAATCTTCATACCACTCACGATAATTTATTGCTATATTAGATATTTTATTACCTCTTATAACTGAGTTATTGATAAGATTTTGCTTCAAACTATACATCTCGTCTGATGGCATTTTCATATTATCAATTGTATAACAAAAATCTTGGTAACGAAGATAAGATTTTGTAAAATCACTAGCCAAACAAATATTAGCATTAATTAAAAACTTAGGATTTTTACCTTTTCTAATTGCAAGATTTACAAGCCTATCTTTCACAAAATTACTATAACGACCAGCCTGTAAATCTGATAATTCTTTAATATTACTAACACCTTGAATAATGATATCTGTATTATGTAACTTACCACTCTCTTTTACTGTATTCATAAATCCTTGCATTTTACCAATCAAACACTTGGCTTGTTCTGCATAAGCTCTTCTTTTATTCTCCATACCACCTGAATATAATGAATTATCCTTAATAGCAACCCAATCTTTTTCTGGTTTTAAATTACAATACTCATCATAAACATATACATCAGCAGGAAGATCAACATATACCATATATGCAACACCATCATTATCTCTAACAAAATCTTTTTCTAGCAACTCAAATAACTTAGTTGCTCCCTCTATAGATACTCTACGATTTTCTAATAATACTTTTCTTCCTCTAAGATTTGAATTACCTATTAGCATTTTAGCCAAAGATTTTAATTCTCGCATCTTTATACTTGAAATCCATTCTCCTAATATTGCATATATATTCTTTTCTTTGGAAGCATTTTTATCATACAATGAAATGTTCTTATGATTTTTAACAACACATCTATCAGTTAACAAATCATCTTTTTTATAACACAAATTAAATTCGGGAGCAGAATATGTACTAATATTATAGCCCTCTTCTTTCTTTAAAACGTCATATAACTCATTAAACTCTAATGAATGTGTATCCAAAGAACCTTTTCTAAAATTCCATTCATGAATAATTTCGGCATAACCTCTATTTGAGCTTGTTGTACTTGTATAATCAACTTGATTATAGATATCTACAATGTTACTTACCACATCATCTTTTTCAACAAAAGCATTTGGATAGATTTCAAAATCATTATTAGCATAAAAACCTATCATTAAATCTCTTAATTCTCTAAAATATCCATTTTTCACATTACTCAAAAAATGATATGAAGGAAATTCTGGTATCATAAAATATACTAAATTGTGATTTTGCTTACTTTTATGGTTATGATACATATTCTTAAGCACATAATATTCTTCCGAATCAACTTCTGTAAACTCATTGTTTTTTATGCCTAACCCCATTGAAAGCAACAAAACAACTACAATAAAAAATAATGATAATGAATATCTAAAGGCAAAAAAGATTATAACAGCAAAAAATATACCAACCATCCATACAGAAGGTATAAATGCAAGAAAGCTCATTGCACTACTATTTTTACTCAACCAACTTTCGATAAACGTATTAACATCAAACAAAGCAAATTGATTATAAAAAACTATAACAAACACAAGCGTAAGCAACGAACATACAATATTCTGCAAATCTTTTGAAAAAAACAGCGCAAATATTAAAACAAAAGAGGCTATGAACATCCTAATAAAGATATACAATAATGCCGGATTAAAACTACCATTCTCAAACAATTTACCATTAACTGAGTAAACAAACATAATCAAATCTAATGCGAATAACATAAATAAATACATAACTCGCATCATTTTATCTGTTAAGCTATTTGCACGTTTATAAGATGAGCCGCTTGAGCGACTATTCTTACTCAATTTCAAAGAATGTTTTACAGGTTCGGTCATTTTAACACCCCAAAATAATTGCAGTAAAAATATACATCATATTATTAAATAAAGTATTAAAAAAAACTATTTTTCCCAAAAATATAATAAACAATATA
>JAEIGA010015327.1_pt1 | contig 11676 bp, 9 predicted proteins | sample 9270691 | NCBI WGS metagenome assembly JAEIGA01 (sample SAMN17057246, study PRJNA624740) | gut metagenome | biome: biome; isolation source: fecal sample | host: Bos grunniens | place: China: Xizang | collected 2019
AATGAAGACTTACGAGCGCGAGTTCCGGCAGCCTTGTTACCTTTCTCTACCTGCAACGCAGCATCCTTTGAGAATGCCTCGAATGCCTCATTGATTTTTGCTACCAATTCCTTCATAGCGTCTATTGTTTTAGAATTCAACTGCAAAGATAACACAAAATCAGAAAATAGATTCCATTTCGCGCTTGATTTCCTCTCTTCGAGTATTCTTATAGTAGTGTTTGTAGATAGTAAGAGGACTGTTACCAGCCATTTCGGCAACCACATAGGGGTTATTGCCCGCATCCACCATCTTCGAAATAAACGAACCACGAGCAGAGTACCAAGTAACATTCTCCTTTATGCGAAGCATCTTGCAAGCCTTGGTTAGGGTGTTTGACAATCTGGTAGAGAGTTGTCGAACACGAATCATTTTTTTACTCGTTGTCGTGTGCTTATGTGTAAACACAGGGAACACATAATTTTGATACCCCTTACCTTTATATTTATATATGATGTCCTTCGCTTTTTGCAGCAATATAGGCTTTGCCTTCTTGGGAAACTTCATTCGCTCATAAACGATTCTATCCTCTTCGATCATATCCCAAGTAAGATTACAAACATCGACATTAGCCATACCACCCGTATAATAACTAAAAAGAAATAGGTCTATACAGAAATTTTCTTTCTCAGTGAATAGTGTTCGGTCAATGCTTGCCAATTTGTTTATTATCTTTTCAGGAACAGCCTTTGAAGTCGTTTCCGGCCACTTAATATCATCACCTAAACACTCAAATGCATCAAGCCTTACACCGTACATACCTTCCTTATGAGCATAGTTGCAAACAGCTCTTAGTCGTCTAAGTTTAGTAGCCAGACCACCTTTGTTTCCGTTCTTTATACCATTCTCTTTAATCCAGAATGCAAAGTCAAGAAGGAATTGTTCGTTAATATCAGGGAAAAAGAATGTTGAGAATGCCTTTCCATACTTCTCTTTAGTAAACTCCGTTAACCTTCTACGCAAGCGTGCATATACCTTGGCATTTGGTGAACTGTCTACTAATTGCCCGTTCTTTATTCTTTGTCGTTCTTTGAATCGAGCCTCTAATGATTCTATCATTTGTAGTACAGACTTTACACGAACCTCTGATTTTACTTGTTCAATCTCGTCAAAAGCGTGCGAAAGTTGAACGGGGGACCAAGAGCGACCCTCAATCTCCCAATCATCTGCTTTGTGGTAGTACTTTGTTTTGAGATCAAATAGAATCTTGTTCTTCGTGGTGGCTTCTGCGCTACCTACTCGAAAACTTTGCGCCTTAGAGTCCCAGTCTGCCATTAGACCTGTTACATTTACAACCTTTGTTACTCGTGGATAGTTGGACTTGAAGAAAATCATTTCCAACTTAACCATCGATGGGTCTTTGGGGTTTGCGTGCCCCTTGATGTTAATAGTGTACATAAAAAGACAAGGTGTTAAGTTGTTACTTTAATTTTGTTTAAGTAGCCCTAATTGGTCTTAATTAGACTACATAGAAGACTACATGAGAAGAGTAGGATCTTCGAAAAATTAAAGTTTAGATGAGTTTTTTACGGATAATCCGTACTTGTCTAACAACTTAACACCTTGTCAATCAATAGTTTTCGGAATACCTATTTATATATTCCGTAAAAAGGGCTACCCCGATAGGAACGATGTAATGATAATGCCTCATGAAATGTACAATTCGGAAGATGTTGACATCCAAGGTGAACCAAGAAAAGAATTAGAAAAATATTACAATGCACGTGTTGTAGCGATATGATAAACGAACGAAACTTTTGGAACAAGTTGAGAATACTTGTAACCAACAAATGCAATTATAGATGCCCTTTCTGTCATAATGAAGGGCAGGAAAAAGAAGGCAAAACTGATGTTTTGTCACTTAAAGATTTTGTACGTTTCATTGAATTTGTCAAGGAACAAGACATATCAGAGTTGCATTTTAGCGGTGGTGAACCATTCCTCAACAATTGTATTGTCGATATGATTGAATATGTTGATATAAATACTGCATGGGGAATTGGCTGTGCAACAAATCTTTCTATAATAACAGATGAACAAATACAAAGGTTATCTAAGACTCGTATTAAATTCAATATACAGTTTCCATTTGCAAATAGCTCTTTGTTCAAACTAAGCACTGGTAATGGAGATTTTCAACACATTACCAATCAGATAAAAAAAGTACAAAAGGCTGGAATATGCATTGGTCTTAATAGTGTTGTCCAATCAGGAAATATTGAAGATATAAAGAGTCTGATTTCGTTTGCTATTGAACATCAGCTACCACTAAAACTTCTGCCACAAATAGGTCTTGAAGGAAGTAATGACTTCAAGAATCAGATTTATCCACTACTTCAAGATATTTGTATAGAAGTAAAAGACAAAGGTACTGGTGCATTAAGATGGGTAGTAGAAAGAGCCGGCAAGCAAACAGTAATTCTATATATAGACTCGCCATGTTTTGATCATGACATAGATGAGTGTCGTGAATTTGGAGAGCTAAGAGTTCATCCAGATCTAAGTATTCAGCCATGCATATTCAAAATGCCTACAACCAGATTAAATCTTGATGAAGGCAAGGAAACAGTTCTAAATCAAATGGCGAACTTATGGAACGACTTCAAACACTGCTAAAAGATTACATAAAGAACAATAATACTGATTTCAATAAACATGAATGGACAAAATCCTTTGAAATTAAACCATATCCAGTTTATTGGCAATCAGTCTATGCCATTGCAAAGTCATTGCCAAAAAGTCTATCAGTTTTAGAGATTGGTGCTGGCTTTGGCTTTGTAACATCGATTTTCAAATACTTAGAGTTCGAAAATATCGAAAGCTTTGAGCAAGATGCGTATTTATGTAATGTAGGCAATAAAATGTTGTCTCAATTATTTCAGTGCGATGGTTGTATTAAACCTCTTAAATTCAATCTCCAAGAAGTTCCTGCAGACATTTTAGTTTTAGTGAATTGCTCATACGCAGATGGATGTGAGAACAAAGAGGAATATAAATGCAGACTACTGTCATATTATAAAAAGGCTAACAAACCGAATTATTACATTCTCGAAGTTATTGATTCTAGCTATCAAGAATACGATGAGAATTTCCCGTGTCACGTCAGATTATCTAGTGAAGATATAATTCAGATGTTTCCGGACTTTAAAATTAGTTCATGGCCAACATATATATATCCCCAAAACAAAAAGAGTAAAACTCTATATCTTATAGAAAAGAAATGAAGATACTATTAGTAACATCAGAATATGGAGAACAAGGAGGCGGTCTGTCTTTTGCCTGTACACAGTTCAATGGCATTCTGTCCGAATCTTTGGGACACGATGTTATCTTATTATCATCGTGCGAAGAAATAATCAAAACAGCCCAAGGTGGGTATAATGCATCATTAAAAAGTAAGATTTCTAATGAATATCGTCTGAAGAATGACACTTTAAAGCTTAAAACACAAGAATTAGATCTAATCATAGCATTTGGTGGAAGTTTTAACGGATATTATGCTTCTCGTCTTGCTAACAGGTTGCATCTTCCTTTATATCTGATGCTCAGAGGTACTGATATAAATATGGCAAAATGGGATTCTCAGGAATCTTTCTATCTGAAGGAGGCCGGAACAAGAGCAATAAAAATTATATGCTTATCTTCAGAAATGGTGGAAAATGTATTGGATCTTCTTCCATCAATGCCACATAAATGTCATATAATTCCAAATATCATCAAACCGATATATGGAGAAACACATTTTCCTAATTTGCCACACAAGGTAATTCTTGGATGCTCAGCTGCACATATAAATGAGAAAAAAGGGATAGCTAACCTGTTAAATGCGATTAAAGCATTTAAGGATATGACTGAACTTGATATAACTCTCCATATTATTGGTTCAATAGATTCTGACTTATTGAACGAGTATAAACTTATATGCAATGAGTTATCTATTGATAACAATGTGGTTTTCTATGGTTATAGGACACGTCAGGAATGTCTTGACATTCAAAAGACATGGGATTTTTATATTCAAACTTCAGTATGCGAAGGCTTTTGTAATTCTGTAGGTGAGTGCATATCTGCAGGAGTTCCAGTAATATTGTCTGATACTGGATATATCAGTGAAACTCTAAAGGAAAAATTTCCTCAAATAATATATGAGGACTTTGAGCCTAGTAATATAGCTTCTACCCTTCTCGATATTATCAGTTTATCAGAAAAGGAAAATATGTACAAACAAGCTTTTACTTTTGTAGCAGAAAAGACAAGTAAACAGCATGTGACTGACTCATGGCAAAATCTTCTTTGCAATGTTTCTAACAAAACGAAAAATAACAAAAGATGCCCAAACATCCTGGCTTTAGCATTGCATGAAGTAAACGGTGAAGAGCATGATCATATAACTACTCCAGAAACAGTATTTTCTGATTTTGTTGAAAAGATATATAAGAACGGTTTGGGTATCTGTTCATTGAAAGACTACATACAAAAAAGTGACGCAGATAGGTCTTCTTGGATCGTGTGTACATTCGACGATGGCTATGCTAGCCTTATTGACAAAGTGTTGCCAATTTTAGAGCCAAAAGGATTTACTGCAACTGTATTCGTAAATTCAGACTTGATAGGAAAAGACAATTCTTGGAATTGGAAAGATTCAAAAAGGCGTTCTCACCTGAATATAGACGGAATAAAGAAGTTAATAAATTCTGGTTGGGAAATAGGCTCTCACGGACATTCACATAGAAACCTTTTGCAGCTCACAGAAAACGAATTAGAATACGAGTTTTCTAAATCGTATAAGATAATACAATCTGTAGCTGGTAATTTGCAGACTTATGCTTATCCTTATGGAGCGAGCAGTCCATTCGTGAGAAAGATTTGTAGTCGTTATTATAAGTATGCTTTTTCTCTTCATGAAGGTGGCTCAGAGCTTTCTGTGGATAACATGATGATACGTCGTTACTCAATTGATGATATTTATAAAATTTTGTCATTATGAAAGTATTAGGTATTTTCAGAGGCTTTCCTGGTTTAGGTAGAGTCGTTTCAGGGGTGTCGTTGTTAGAAACACTAAGAGACCGATATAATTGCAAAATAAAGACAATAAGCTATCTGCAAGGTAATATTTACCTTCAATCACGTGGTTATATTGATCTTCAAGAAGCTATTCCAATGGATTATAGCTCAATAGGCCTTTTACCTACCAACAGAATGGGTGTATATATACACTCTACAATAAAATCATTTAATCCTGATATTATTATTATTGATGGAGAGCCATTAATTCTGCATTCTATTAAAATATCACATCCTACAATTAAGATTGTATGTCTTTTAAATCCTGCAGATGTCGATAATCCGCATAATGATAGGGAAGCCATGGATTACTTCAACTATATGTATTCCCTTGCAGATTTATCTATCGTGCACGGTCTTAGGTTGCCAAGTACCTCTTATAATTATACTAAGCAAATTTCAGTCCCTACAATACTCAGAAATGAGATTCTAAGTATCAACAATAATGCAAGAAATGACGTTTACTGTATTCTTGGTGGTGGCACTGTAAATGTAGGTTATCAATTTGAATCTTCTACCATAGCAATTGCGAATATCTGCAAGAAGTTGGCAGTAAAAATGCATGATTATACCATACATATAGTATGTTCCAGCAAGAATATTTTTAACGCACTAAATGAAAGTGAACTTGAAGCTAATGTTGTGCTACACGATGATGTTCTGAAAGCCGAAGAGTATTATTCACGTGCAAAATTAGTTATAACTCGTTCTGGTCGCAATACCCTTAGTGAACTTGCATATCTAGGAATACCGGCACTGTCTTTTGTAACAGGAGATAACTATCGACGTATTGAGCAAGAACAGAATTTAAAAAGTCTCAATGTACAGAATATTGATTCTGTAAACCTTGATACCCCAATTGATGAAATACAACAAAAAGCTATGTGTTTGATTAATCAAGGCATTATCAACAATAATTTTAATATAGGAAATGAATCTGCTATTAAAGAGATATTAGGATTATGTAAATAGATAGAGCTTATGATCAGATTTAATAAAAAGTTATATTATAAGTATTTCGATTTGCATCGTGTAAGTTCTTTTCTTCATGATGAAAGGGAAGAAATACGTTCATATAGGCTCATGACTTTAATAAAAGAGTCTGATTCAAAAGATATTGACTTGTCGAAAGCATACAATTTAGATCAATTAGGATTTCGTTTAGATGAAATTTCAGAAATATCAGAGTTTTGTACTAGCGGATGCATACTATCTATTGAAAATTATGTCAATTCAAAAGTTCCAGAATGGATTAAAAATATAATCCTACCAGATTTCTTTGACCTTAAATGGTTATCAATGATTTTTCAGAAATTCAATATAAATTCAAAAGAAGAATTATATAAGTTTTTGATCAGTCAAGAAACAAAGATATTGATAGGAGAGGATTTATCTATATTATATGGTCACTTCGTTCAGCATTCTGATTGGAAAGATTTCCCAATTCAATATGCTGCAAAATATGACAGTATTAACTGTATTAATAAATCACTATTGGGTTCGCTTATCAGAGGAAATTTTCATAACCATACTAAATTTAGTGATGGTGCTTATGAGTTGATTGGTCTTTTGGAGTTAGCAAACTTACTCAACTATGAGTATATTGGCATTTCAGATCATACACAAATAATGAATGGATTAACTGAAGATAGTATCATTGAACAACATAAAATTATTGATGAGTTAAACAAAAAATCAAATTGTAAGATACTCAAAAGTGCAGAATGTGAGATACTGTCTGATGGAAAATTAGATTTTAGTACTAAAGTTCTGGAAAGTTTAGATTATAGAATCATTGCCATTCATACAGATATTTGTCAGACAAAGAAAAATGCAGAAAATAGAATAATTAAAGCAATCGAAAACCAATATTCCAATATATTGGCACATCCTTCTGCGCGAATTTACAAAAAGAAAATAGAGTTATGCGTTGATATGTATAAGGTTGTTGATGCTTGTGTTGCAAACAATGTCGCTTTAGAAATTAACGGAGACCCAGAGAGATTGGATTTAGATCCTAAATACATAATTTATGCACTGAACAAAGGTGCCATGTTTACTGTGGACTCAGATACTCATCTTGTAAATAGTTTTATGAACATTAATAATGCAATTAAAATTGCGAGCGATTATCATATTCCGGCAGAACGGTGTTTGAATACCATGGGATTATCAGAACTTAAAACATTTTTTAGTAAAAACAATGTCTAAGAAATTATTTACAGATATAATCGATAAATACTAAATTATAAATATATGAGCAAATTTTTGGTTTCGGACAATGGCTATACGCATAACGGATGGCTATCTGATGAGATGACTTTTGTTGGAGCAATAATGGGTGATATAGTTGGTTCTGCATATGAACGTAAAGGCTGTCGTATAAAAACGATAAATTTTGATATGTTTCCAAAGGAACCCAGTTTTACAGATGATACAGTAATGACTATTGCTGTTGCTAAATGCCTCTCTGGTTATAATTCTATACCTAATAATTCTCATGGCTTGGCTTATACGATGCAAGCAATTGGAAGAAAATATATGGGAGTTGGATATGGTCACAATTTTAAACAATGGCTTAAGTCAGATAATCCTCAACCATATAATAGTTACGGAAATGGGTCAGCAATGAGAGTCGCTGCTGCTGGACTTTTTGGCCTGAATTTATTGGATTGTCAGGCAATTGCAAGAATAACAGCCGGGGTGTCACATAATCATCCTGAAGGAATAAAAGGAGCTGAAGCAGTAGCTAGTGCAATACGATTAGCGAAATTTCATAGATCAAAAGAATGTATAAAAGAATATATTGAGAAGAAATATGGATATAATTTATCCAGAAATTTGAATGACATTCGAGAAATATATGAATTTGATTCATCATGCCAAGGAAGTGTGCCAGAAGCGATTATATGTTTTCTTGAATCAGAGGATATGGAATCAGCCATTAGATTAGCTGTATCTTTAGGAGGTGATGCAGACACTCAAGCATGTATAGCGGGAAGCATAGCAGGTGCATTTTACGGATCTGCTCCAGAAATATTTTTAGAAAAATTAGAGCACATGTTGCCTCAAGAGTTTATTGACATTATTAGTGTTTTTATAACCCAAAATAATCGACTCGACAAAACTATATGTGAGAAACGCCAAGTTGATCATAGTGAATTAAATAAAGTATTACAAGAAAGGTATCCAATTGTATTTGGTTCTTAAGATAGTATATTGATAGTTCTTATGAACAATATAAAAAACAGGAACCCCAATACAATAAATATTGATTTATGAAAATAGTACATATATCAGATATTCATCTAGTCGAAAATGGAAAGATTATTTGGGATACAGATACAAAGTTGCATTTTGATAAGGCTATTAATATTATCGGTAAAATAAAAGCTGTTGATGCAATTTTTATATCAGGTGATTTAGCTGATGATGGTTCTCTGTGGGCTTATCAATACATTGATGAAGCATTTAAATCATTAGGGATCCCAACTTATTGTTGTCCAGGAAATCATGATAACATAGAATTAATGATGAATGAATTTAAGTTTTCATTTATAAACATACAAGAACATGTTATAATTAATGATTGGAACTTTTATCTGTTAAATACAGCAGTAAAAGGAATGGCAAGAGGTTTTCTTACAGAAGAAAATTTAAAATCTGTTAAAGAATTTGTTAGCAATATAAATACCCCAATTGGATTCATTTTTCATCATCCCCCAATTGAACCAGGTGGATGGTTAAATCGAAGATTGTTGGAAAATAGAGATGACTTTAATAGTATTATTTATAATTGTCCAAATGTAAAATTAGTGCTATTCGGTCATATTCATTATCATTTGAAACACACAATAAATCATGTAATTTATTCATCAGCTACTGCAATAGGTTATGCTTTTGATAAAGAACTTCCGAAATTTAAGATTGCAGATGGCAAAGAAGGTTTTAGTGTTATAGAGATTTCAGAAAATGATATAACAATTGAGAATATTCTAATATAATGATTTATAATTACTGTTTATAAATGGTAACCATCCGATAAAGTACAGGTCTATGTATCTATAGTACCAACAGCAGCGATTACCCACTTGAGATAATCGCTGCTATTGGTACTATGATGTAACTAAATGTTGTTATATTTGCTGTCAATCAGGATTCATACGTTGCGGTTTCCATTTATGCGGCAGCAGTTTTACGAGTTGCTTGCATATTCCGGTGATACCCGTTCAAAGGAACCTCAATCTGTTGAATTATATCCGACCTTTTCTCGCCAAGGCTGACTTCATACGAGTTTAACTATTGTTTTCCTCCTTGTCGCTTGGCTTTATTCAAGTAAACTTGGTTCTGCGCTTACTCCCGCGTCGGTTGTGTCCGATTAACGAAAAGGTTCAAAAATAAAGACTATTATCATCATAACGCTAATGACAGATTTGAGTTAAACGATGAGCGGTGGTGATGACGTTGAAAGCAGAAAGTTGACTGCGTAGCTTGATGAGCGTAGGCGACTGTTTATCTTGATGAGCGCAGGCGAATAATAACGTTTAACGATGAAAGTATGACGTGAGGCGGTGGGAGGATGAGCGATATGGGTTAGAAAAATAAATCCGCAGCTACCTAACCAAATGGGGGCTGCGGATTTTGTGTTATAAAAATCTATTTCCAAAGCGGTTCTGTTTCCCATCCTGTAGGGAAACCTAGTGCTTTGAGATCAATCTCTGGAAATTCTACAAAGAGCCAACGGAGTTTGGCAAGCATGTCGTTGGCAGGTGATATGATGTCAAGGAAATACTTGATAATGCAAAGGTCGAAGTAAGTGCGCATGGTATCAGTAGGTTGGGTAATCCACGGACCAATGGGATTCGTTGGAAGTGCAGGTGTAATCGCGTTCTGCTTGTTCCATACTCGAGCATGGTGTCCGCATGCATTTCGTGTTACTGCTAATATTGTTAGCCATGATTCAAACACTTTAATAGAGAGACCAAAGTGCTTTGATATTCGTTTACGAATACGATTCTGTTTGATGTTTCTATAGATGGAATTAATGTTTCCAATGGTCAGTAATTCGCCCAGTATCCATGCAGGTGGGTAAGAATTAGAGTATGTTCGCTTGTAATGCAGGATAAACTCTTCCTTTGATTTTCTGTATTCGCCAGATATGGCTTGCATAGTATCATTAAACTTTCCTGCATCCAGGAAATTATTGACATCTGTCAACCAGAAAGGGTTGTCTGTTATTTCTGCCGGAATCTGCATTACTGCTCTTCTTAATGCAATCTCTATTTTCTCAATCTCATTAAATATGAGCATACGCAACTTCTTGTCAAAGCGATATAGCATCATCACTTTTTGGAATGAAGCTCTATGTTTATAAATGTGAGCTTCCTTCGGTAACTGCAAAAATGGATACATATATGCAGAAAGTCTGTAGTAACCGATATTGTCCAAATATTGCTCAGCCTCAATGCAATTGTTGATATACAATCCACGTGAGATTAGTAAACTTACAAGCTCTTTGGAAGAAGTGTATGGTTTGGTAAAAGGTATTTGGGAGACCATGATGCTGTATAAACAAAAAACGCCTCGCACGATTTGAGCATTGTTAAGAGGCTTGGCGAGGACTGACGATGCAAAAGTATACATAATTAATGACTATAGCAAATTTTTTCAAAAAAAATGCATAGACAATTGGTGTTTTTGCTATAAATCGGCTACAGTTGAGTCTAAGTAAAAGGTGGAAACGAAAAACTATTCGGACGCTGCACACAGTTCCCCAACGTCGCAATGGGGATTGCGACCCTCACGAGGCACAGATTGACATCCCGGTCAATCTTCCAAGGACCTCGTTCGCCCTACCGTTAATCGCTCACCGCTCACCCTTATAAACGGAAATGTGAAAACGGGAAACGGAAAACTATGCGGACGCTGTTGCAGCGTCCCTACCGTTAATCGCTCACCGCTCACCGTTTATTAAATCTGTCGGCGAAGAAGAGGAACTGGTACTTGACGGCGTTGAGCCAGTATGGCCAGTTGTGGGCGCCGGGACGGGAGTGGAACTCGTGGGGGATGTTTTCCTGAAGGAGTTTCTCGTGCATGTTGCAGTTGACCTTGTAGAAGAAGTCCTCGGTGCCGCAATCAAAGATGATGTTCATGGTGCCGGCTTTTAGCAGATGGGTGAGGTTGATGACGGTGTTCTCGTCCCAAAGTTGGGTATTCTCCTCGTAGGTGCCCAAACGACCGGCTATGTTCCAGTTCTTGGTGAAGGGACGGAAGTCCAGTCCGCCTGACATGCTGCCCATGTTGCCGAAGGTGTCCTGATGGCGCATGGCCAGGTAGAAGGCTCCGTGTCCGCCCATGGAGAGACCGGTGATGGCTCGGCAGGCTCTGTCGGCGATGGTGGAGTAGGTGGTGTCTATATGTGCAACGAGTTCCTTGGCAACGAAGGTCTCGTAGCGGTATTCTGGTGTGACGAGGCTGTCGAAGTACCAACTGTCGCGTGCTCCGTCGGGCATAACAACAAGCACATCGTACTGGTCGGCCAAGCGTCCCACGACACCATCCTGTGCCCATACG
>JAEIGA010015328.1_pt1 | contig 11676 bp, 11 predicted proteins | sample 9270691 | NCBI WGS metagenome assembly JAEIGA01 (sample SAMN17057246, study PRJNA624740) | gut metagenome | biome: biome; isolation source: fecal sample | host: Bos grunniens | place: China: Xizang | collected 2019
CTTAACATTCCAGCCTACCTCAACTAGCGAATCGCGCCACGCAAGGATGGTGCGAGCCATACCTGCAGAGTCTGTCTTAAACGAATCGTAGAATGTAGATGACTCATTTATCTTATTCTGCATACAGGCGTGATAGCAGGCTATGCGCTCCTCGTTAGAAACCGGGAGGTAAGGTACACCGGCATAAAAGAGCAAGCGCTGCAGTAACTGTGTGTTGCCGCAATAGATACTGCCAACATCAACACGGTTTTCATTTTTCTGATAGGGTGTAGCGGAATATGCGGGGTTATAGTAGATTGTCATAAGCACTTAACATTTCGACAAGTTCATTAATCGCTGGATTCATAGTCTCATTGTACTTCTCCGGGAAGAGTCTCATATAACACTCTTGACTAACACATCGGACAAATATTGTATCGAACATCGCTTCCGTTCGGTCAAGAGACTTTATGACACTTTCTGCGGTTTCAACTCTCAAAGGTAAGGATTTTTGATGAAAGTCAGCACGTGCGTTCTGCAAAAAAATGCCAAAATTCTGCAGCATGGAAATTCGATTCATGGTGAATGCGCTGGTGGGGCGAGGAGTGTTAGGGGTAAACCCCAGCGTATCGCCCTGCGTCGTGAAGAAGGAAAGCCTCGTTGATGTCGGTGGTAAAGTGGCCATGCTTGTCTATATAGCCCCATTGGTCGAGGTGCTTCACCTTGATCCACCCGAAGAGAGGGGGGACATATACCTCGTCGTATAGAGGTGCTAGGGAGAAGGTGGTTCCCCAGAGCCCTACCCTGCCCTCCTTGCTGAGGAGCACAAAGGGTGTGTCGGGGTACTGACATATGTCATCGTAGATGGCGGGGTGCAGCTCGATGAAGCGTCCGTAGCACGATGCGACTACCCCCACGTGGCCTGCCCGCTCAACGACGAAGAGGTCGAGGAAATCGCCCAAGGGGAGGAGCCTGTCATACACGAAGGGAAGGAGCACTGTGCCTGTAGCATCGCCCTTGACAATACCGTACTTGCCCTCTTGGAGAGCGATGTAGAGTAGGTCGTCAGCGGTGCCGATGGGGGTCAGCGCATCATAGATGGGGGGTACGAGCAGGGTATCCAGCAGTTCGTGATACACTCCATAGTGCCCGTCTTGCTCTATGACATTTACATAGGCATCGAGAGTCTGATGGTTCATGAGTTCATCTTGTAGACTCATAACGGCGGGATGGGAGTATGCAACCTCGAAACGTGAGGCAAAATCGTTGATGAGGTCGCGTGTCAAGGGGCGCACATTCGTGATAGGGTTTCCGTTGCGGTCGAACATAGTGTATGAGTGTTTAAGGTTAATGAATCATCTGAAGCCTACAACGGGGCGTTGGGCTTGAATGTGCTGGAGCGACTCGCTTTCGCAATAGTGCTTCAAGGCATCTACCGTAGTGGGCGTATTGTAGAGGATGTGCTCTACAATGTTCTTGCGAGCAATATTCTCAATCTGACCTCCACTGAGCTCGTAAGCCGAGGCCAATTGGGTGGCCTCATCTTCCTTGAGCATTGGGAGCATCGACTGCCAGATGCCAGTGCGAGCAGCAAGACAAGGTTTGCGAAACTCCACCTTGTAGAGAAAACGGCGTTCAAAGGCTTTGTCCATATTGGAGGTGAGATTGGTGGTGGCGATGAGGATTCCTTCGAGCTTCTCCATCTCCTCGAGAATGATGTTCTGGATGGCATTCTCCATTTTGTCGCCACTGCGGGAGGTGTGCTCTAGTCGGGTGCCGATGACTGCATCGGCTTCGTTGAAGAGGAGTATGGGAAGAGTCTTACATCGCTTGCAATATTTGCGGTAGCTATCAAAGATGTTCTTGATGTTCTGTTCAGACTCCCCTACCCACTTGCTCTTCACGTCGGTGATGTTGATCTGCATGATGTCGCGCCCGGTGGCCTTGGCTAGCTGCAGTGCGGTCTCGGTCTTACCCGTTCCCGGGCTACCGTAGAAGAGGCAGGCAAAGCCCTTGCGCATGCCATGCTGGGCCAAACGCTCCTGGATGGCGGTGAACTGTTCTTGTTGCAAGAGGTCGGTGAGTTGATTGATTGCAATCTTCTCGGTTTCATTGTAGAACATCTGCTTCGTGCTGATGGTCTCAAACTGGAGCAAACCGGGCTGGCGTTCTATCTTCTCATCGCGTTCCCAATGAAGGCCAAGCTCTGTTGACAGATATTGGCGATACTCCTGCGCAATGGAGATGGAGAGCACATTGCCAGCTATCATATCATCGCCACATGTCTGCTCGAGAAGGTTATTCTGCAGCAATACACTGGTGCCCATGCTTATCTCGCCAGACAGATGTGCCCAATCGTTGGGGATGAAATAGTCACGATATTGTGAGTTGGTGATATGGCGGTCGCCCTTGGACACATATTCATGGCAACAATAGAGGAACAATATCTGCTCGCACGGAGAGTATCCCTTTATGACTTTACAGAGGTGGAGCATACCATTCTTCTCTAGTAGCTCTAGCAGCTCATCATGAAGTTCTCTTTTGGTCAAGGAGTTGTTGTCGTAGAGCTCAAGAGTGTCGTCTACCATCTCCATGAATTCGGAAAGACCCAGATTTTCGCGAGTGGGGGGAGTATACACCTCGTTGCGGATATAACACTTGGCAGCGTTGGGAGAGATGAAATAGGCAAACTCTTCGCTGTGGCAGTCAAACCTGCGGCGTAGGATGCGACGATCCATCAACTCTTTGAACTCATTAAGACTGCTGAGTAGACGTAGGTTGCGAACACTAAGACAGTTGGCCATGCGCTTGGTGGGCATAGGGGCGTCATAATCGATGAGTAAGGCCACGATGATAGCCTGCATGGTGTTCAATGTGAGCTTGTCAGCGAGGAAGTCGAACTCGGCCTTCGCCTCTTGTAGCTTCTCGTCGGACAACTCTGAATTGATGGCTACCTCAAGCACCCTCTCCAAAGCGGTGATGATGGTGTTGTCCCCAGCGACGACTGCGGTCGGATGCTCTTGATTGTAGTCTCTCTTGATACGTAGTTTTCTTGGTGCCATAGTGTATTTTGTTGAGGGTTTAGAGTTGAGGGTTTAGTGCATGAGGACTAATTGCCCGGTGAAGCTTCGCGTCGATGCGGTCGCTCGTGTATATGGCTTGCCACAACGGATGCCCCTCACCTGGCTTGTGCATGTGTGAGAGTATGGCCGTGCGCTCCTCGCCGGTAAGGTGGAAGCGGGTGTGTTCGATGAGCCACACCGAGCGACGTCCATGTCCCTGTATGTGTAGCCTGCGCTCATATATGCGTCCCTGCTTGTCTACAGCAAACTGTCGGGCCTTGCAGAGGTCGTGCAGGAGGGATGCAATGATGATGCTCTCTTTGGGCAGGTGTGGGTATCTGTTCAATGCTACCTTACATACACCCAAACTGTGCTGTGCAAGTCCGCCAGGCCAGTTGTGGTGCCTGTTCTCCGATGAGGGTGCGGTAAAGTAGCCACTGTTATCAAGGTATGCAATGACCTCGTTCATGCCCGGGCGCTGTGTAGAGGTGAGTAGCGTGATAATCTCGTCGCGCTGTCGTGTGATGTGTAGTGATTGACTTTTCATGATGCAAAGAAAGGTAAAAAAGACGACTCTGTAGGTGAAAGTTGTGCACGGCAGAGGTATGAGAATCTGTCGTTGCAAGTGCGGCGATATTTTATCGCAGGTGACATATATAATAGGTGTGACTTCCGTAAACCACACCTACCGTCATTGAGGGCTCAATCCAAATGGAAGTAGAGCCGTGCGTGTGTGTGTGTTAGATAGAGCAGAAGCTATAGTGCCCTTTGTCGTAGTCCTCATCAGAGAGGGGCTCGGGCATGAAAGCTCCATCGTAGCCAATGTAACCATACTGGTCACCCAAGCGCACATAGACATCGCTGTTCTCGTCGCAGTCCAACTCATCGTAGATGGGTGCCACATAGTCGCCCTGCCATGTGCATAGTCCGAACTTACCTTCGTTCTCTAGCACGATGAGGTCATTAAGTGGCTCGTGTATATAGTCTACGGGGGCAGTGAAGAGTTTGCTTCCATCGGGACGGAGAAGTATGGCCTTGTCTCCGATGTATGCAGTGAAGAGCTCAGTCCAAGTCAAAAGTCCAATGTAGTCATACACGAAGTCGCATAGTGGTTCACCAGTACCATCGGCACGCACGATGGCATATTTTCCCTCAGCATTGACTACGGGTACGGGGTGGTTGCGCCAAGCTTCTATGCGGTAGCGCGCGCCTATGGCCTTGTACATAGCAGGGATGCGTACCTTCCCTGTCACGTCTTTCAAGCCTGTGAGTCCACCCTCCGTGAACTCCTGGTCAAAGAAGTCGTACTTGCCGTTCAAATCCTCCATCATCTGTAGGTGATGTGTTGACTCTGCATCGCAAGTCGATGACTCCATAAAAGCTGAGTGGTGAGCGAGATACTCATTGATGATCTCTTGACTGGGGATAAGTTTCTTTTCAGTTTCCATAGGTGCTAGTGTTAAAGATTACTGTTCATTTTCACGGTGCAAAGTAACAAAAATACTTTGAGGTTGGCGGTGAAAGCTGTGAAATCACTTTTCACAAGTTAAGAAGTGTGAAATACTGAAAAACACTTGCTTTTCTCAATATTTTTTTATAACCTTTGTTATAGCAACCGTAAACTGAAAAATCTTTATCATACGACTTTAAATCTTATTTACTATGCCAAATCCTACTTATCCTCTAGACAGACGAATCTTAGAAATCATCATGGAACTCACAGGCACTACACAACAGGTAAATCTCGGTGCAGTGGAGAAGGCCACGGGAGCAGTGTTCAAGACTATCAGCACTAAAATTGCAGACGCTGTTTGGGAACAAGAGACAAACCCGGATGTGGATAGGAGTAAAGTACCGTTCTACAATCCTCTACATATCAACACTTGGAAAGCTGTGTTTGGTCATAACAATCTCCATGCAACCAAGAGCCCTAGTAATGACACAATAAAGCAACTGACGCTCTTCCTCGACTATGATAGTTGGGACGACCTCATGGAGGACCTCAAAGATAGACACCATAGAGTAGTCGTAGAGCATCAGATTCATAGAAATCGCAATATATCGATGCAAATTGCACAACACGACTTCAACAACATGAAGCCAGGCGAACAGTTAGAGGTCAGTTGGCCCCCAAGCAAGGAAAGAGATAAGAAAGAGGGGGACGCCTTCATAAGAATCACCTTTAAAGGAGGGGACAGATTCATAATCAACACCGCCAGAAACTGTTCTTTGGAAGCAGGAGAGACTTTCGAAATCGTCTGCCTTGAAGAGGGCCAAAAGTTAATCCTAAATAATAGAATGCGAAACAACCGCTCCATTGCAGATAAGGCATACTTGGGAGGAAATCCCGTAGTGAAGATAAAGAAGCTATAACAATATATAAAGGGGAGAGAGAAGAGAAGATGATTCTCTGCATTTCTCCCCTGAATATTGGCAATACACAATAAATGCCCCTATGATACATTTGGATACTGAGAAATTGGCAAGATGGGAAACGATGTCTGATGAGGAAAGACTTCCTGTATTGATGCAAGAACTAAAGAGTTATAACAAGGTTGACAACACCTATGACAACTACATTTTGCTTACATTGGCAGCGCATGGTTTTTTGAGAATCGAATACGATAAAGAATCAGTAACTTCATCAGTTCTGCGCCATGCGACCAAGGAAAATATCTCCATTCTTGAAGAAAAGGACAAGGTATGGGCTGAGAAGTTTACCAATAGTATCAGCATAGTGCACACTGTACCTATGCGTCATTCTTTATATCCTCTTGTCAAATTTACCCAATCACATTTTGCCAATAATTACACGCATTCTCACAACCTGTATGATGCGAAATTCGAAGCTGATTTCACACTCTCTTATCTACTATTGTTGATGGGAGAAAAGGTACTACTGAAGAGACTTCGTGCGATTATCCTTGCGATGTACACTCCCCAAAGAAACACAACGTTCTTTGGAGTTACTTCAAGTTCTATAAAAGACTACGAGTGGGAGTCATTTGTGATTGACTTGTTAGATATTAAAAAAGGCAGTGTACTTGACGCCTTGGCTGGAATTGGCACTTTATCGATGCTACTTGATTTAAACAATATCGAGTACACAGCACACTTGCCAAAACAAAACGAACGCGATTTGGCAAGTATGTTATTCTCATCCCCTAGGCTATCCAAGTCCTACAAGCAAGGAAAAATTCAAGTGTTTCGAACTTTCCCAAGCATCAAAGGAAATACATATGATTTTGTTATTGCCAGCCTTCATACATCCTTCACTTCTTGCTTGAAGCTATCATTCAAAGAAGTTTTGGACTTAATGACGACTAACGGGAAAGCACTAGTGATATGTGACAAGATAACTTTTAGAAACATCAAATTTGACCAATACCTACATCTTGTGGAATCGGTCATCTTATGCCGCACTGATTTAGCCTGGAGTATCATAGTGGTATTGAATAAAAACAAAGAGTTGACCGATTCAGTTAAAGTATATGATCGAACACATTGGAAAAAATTCACTATAGAACAACTGCAGGAGAGTATACATAAGCAAGAAAATGTAAGAAGTGTCTCTCGACTCGATATTGAAGAGATGGGCGGGGAATTCAATATCGACATTTTCAAGCGCAAACAACAGAAGCATAATATCCCTAATGGACATCATTTAGTCAAGCTTAACGATTTCATCAAGTATGTAAATCCTAAGGAAAAGGCCGTAAGAGATATAAAGTTACTTCCCGAAAAAATAGAGGGATATTCTCCTTTAGCACCCTATATTAGTGCCTCGCAAGGTATTGCATCCAACAAAGAGGACAAAGACACATATTATGTGGTGGATCAAAAAACACTTATCGTAGTATGCGGTGCTGAACAAACGTCTTACCGTCCATTAATCTTTGACCACAAAGAAGGCGAGATTGGAATAGACATTTATTGTAAATGCTTCATTGTGAATGAAGAAAAGGTAAACATCGACTATCTCGTATACCAAATGAATGAGGAGTATTTCGTCAAGCAGCTATACCCTCATGAAGAAGAGAACTGCAATTCAATAAAAGCTAAGGATATCTTGTCTTGCAAAATCCTTGTCCCCGATGTAAACGATAGCATAGAGCGACAAAAGCAGTTCATAGAAGAAAAACGACAACGCGTTATTGCTGAATTTGCTAAAAGGCATGGCTTTGACCTCGGTAAGTTTGTCCAATATAAGAATTCAGACCTCCCTAACGGCACCAAGCTATGCCGCGGTAAGTACACTATACTACAAACCATCAGTAGCGGAGGTTTTGGTAAGGTGTATAAAGCCCGAAACGAAGAGAGCGGCGAGGTGATAGCAATCAAAGAGTTCTTCTACCACGATATGCAAGTGCGCGATCCTGAAACCTTGGCGGTACTGAATAGGTTTAGCGACTTTGATAGATTTAATCAGGCCAAAGATAAATTTCTCTTTGAAAAGGAAAAGATTCAGATATTCCAACATGACAATATTATAAAGGTATATGATAGCTTTGAGGAAAAGAACACGTGCTACTATACGATGGAATATATCGAAGGAAAGAACCTATATGAATACCGTAAGAAACCTATTGGAGAGAAAGAAGCGTTAGGCATCATACAACAAATAGCAGAGGCCTTAAAGGTGATGCACGCCAAGGGGTGTAACCACTCAGATGTGAAACCTCAAAATATCTTGATTGACTACGATGGAAAAGCCACACTTATCGACTTTGGCTCCGCTCATCGTTATGGAAATAGCAATGAAGAAGGAACATCTAAAAGCCAGCGAACAGCACTATTCCGTGGAGAAAGTGTGGGGTATACGCCGAAGCTCGCTTATCAGTCTTCAGAATTTCATGCACATAGAGATATCTACTCCTTAGGAGCTACCTTATTCTTTCTCCTCACGGGGAAATCACCCGAGGAATTTCGCAGCAATAGCAAACCCGAAACGATTTCGCCCAAGATGTGGACGGCCATATGCAAGGCTATGGAGGAGAGGGTCAAGAAATGGATTAACAGCGTTGATATATTCTTGCAGTATCTGCCTAATGAAGATGAATTGAATGATGATGAAGAACAACAAACCCAGGAGGAATTAAGGGTTACCCCTAAGTTTATTACTGCACTGCAGGAAGATGAAGTATTTGTCTTTGGCAGCAATTTAGAGGGACTTCATTATGGAGGAGCTGCTAAGCAAGCGCTTAAGTGGGGTGCAAAATGGGGAGTAGGAGTAGGAGAAAAAGGACAAACCTATGCCATACCCACTGTAAAGGTAGACTTAAATGTTACAAAACAATACATAGATCAATTTATCAGTTATGTTAAGGCTAATGATCACCTTACATTCTATGTGACTGCTATTGGCTGTGGTAATGCCGGATATACTCCTGAAGAAATGGCTCCATTGTTTAAAGAATGCATGGAACTGTCCAGTGTGTACCTTCCCGAAGCTTACTGGAAAGTGCTGAAAAAACAACAGGATCTAAAACTACGTATACAACGATATGAAGAAAGAGTTAAGGCTCTCGAGCAAGAAAAGCCCAAAGGTGTTTTGAGTATATTTCATAACAAGAATAACAGATAATGTGCCGTGTACAACTTTCACAGCGCCTTTCCAAGAAGTCGTATATCTTTGCACAAAAGAAAAACTCAACGTATTGATTTATGAAAACAGATAAAGACATCATAGTTATCGGCGATGTGCACGGGAGTACACTATGGCAGGAGATTGTGAAAAAACACTCCAATTGCAGGTATGTGTTTCTCGGAGACTATTGTGACCCTTATAAGGATATAGCTAACGAGGATGTACTTGAAAACTTCAAAAGAATTATCGAGTTTAAGCAAGAGAATCCCGAAGAGGTAATTTTACTATTAGGCAATCATGATATACACTACCTCGTTGATGATGCTCCCATGGGGTCTCGATTTTCTTTAGAACTTATGATGGATATCGAAGAACTCCTGGTGGGATATACTGATTGCTTTCAATGTGTCTATAGATATGACGGTATGTTATTCACTCATGCGGGAGTATCACAACCATGGTTTGAGGAGCAGTTTTGCGGTGACACACATAGAGATATTGCCGACCAACTGATATCCCGAACCGATGACACCTCACTCTATGATTGTGGGACAGCGCGCGGAGGAAAGCATGCTTATGGAGGTATATTCTGGGCCGACAAAGAGGAGCTAAACAATTTACCTCCCCATGTTATTCAAATTGTAGGACATACAAGAGTTCCCGAAATCATATGTCGCCAAGAGGTGGACTCAGCCGTATACTTCTGTGACTGCCTGTGGCAAGAAAAATATATGCTGATTGAACACCGCGACGGGAAACGCAACTTCTATCAACTGACATTGAGTGGAGACAAGGAGTCCCCAAGAAGTGAGCCGAGATGCCAAGAGTAGCTTCCCCACCCTTTTTAGTTCACACCCTACCCCTCCTTTATTGTGGTAAGAAAAGCTAGAGCATCGGACGGAAGCGAATAGGAGAGCGTACCTGTATCGCGCAGTTCCATCAATAAACGTCCGGTGAGATTAGGTCCTACCCAGTGGTCGCCCTCCAACTTAGCACTCCAGGCATCAGCACGTTTCTTGGGGTTGGCTTGCTGCTCAACAATATAACGTCCTCGACTGCGCTCAAGCTCTTGGCGAAAGGCGGGACATTGCGCATACTTTTGCAACATGCAGTACTTGATAGCATCGACCAACATTTCGCCCCAATCGCAACGACGAAACTCTGGCTCGTAGCTCTTGGCGGTCATCTTAATATTGGCACTATGCTTACCATGTGCCGTGATGCCCAACCATACACGACGAACAATTTCCTCATCCTTGAACTTCATCATCTGGAAAAGATGCTCACACGACTTGAAGGTGACATCATCGACCACGATGGGCGATGAGGCCATGTTGCTGAAGATACCCCACTCGGCCTTGGTGGAGCAAAAAACAGCACACTCAGATGCCGGATAAGACTGTATGCCCCAATATTCGGGGTAGTACCGTTCTATAAATGCTGCTACGCTATGCTTGCTCATAATCTTATCTCCTTCCTGTCAATCAGCACCCATTTCTTTTGTTGAAGTTCGATGGATATCTCTTCGACCTTGACGATGTGCACGTTTGCAGCGTTGAACACGGCGATATTCTTGGGGCCATCGGGCTTGGTCTGTGCGGTAGGCCATACATTATATATAACTCCTAGGCAATTCAGTAGTTCTGCAGCACGTTTTTCTTCTTCGAATCCAGACTTCTTAGCTCCTGTAAGTGTGCATCCTATCCACTTGCGGAACTCCTTACCTGCCTCCTTAGCCTTTTCGGGAGCGCTCACACCGAGCCTCTGTTCCACCAAAGCTACAATGGCATCGGGAACAGGTTTGGCTGATACGAGATGATTCGTTTCAATGAGTTCTGGTATCTCTACGGTGTAGAGGTAGTGCTTGAGCTGTAAGGGCATGTTACGAGGCTGCGAATAGTGTACAGCTGACGCCTCTGACTCAGTGAGGTATACACCATAGCCAAATTTTATGCCTGTACCTTCACCTGCACTGGTGAGTTCGAACTGATCGAATAGGTTGGGGGATCCGTGGTAAAGTATCATGGTTTTTAGTGTGTTAGTTATGAGTTGATAAATTCGACAGCACTACGACCTTCACCTCGACGTTTGAACTGTATCTGCGTGGGAATGCAATCATAATTTTGATAGATGATCTGCCCGAGATGCAAGTCTGCTGTATCATTGTCTTTTAGTGTATCTTTTGCTCATATGCAAAGCTAGTATATTTCTTGAGATTCTGCAAAAGAACGATGATATTTTCGCTGTACTGAACAAAAGAAAGGGAAGTGCCCTACCCCACTTTATACATTATTCAGTCACCCCATTTCTTTTACTCCTAATCTTTTGCTCAAGCAGCAGCAATGCATTACCTTTGCAAAGTATGATAAAGTCACTATTCATTGTAGGCATCGGAAGTTTCTTTGGTGGAGCACTAAGATATTATCTGTCTGTGCTTATGCGAAACTTTGGCAATGCGGGGTTTCCGTGGGCAACATTGACTATAAACCTCTTGGGATGCCTTGTGTTTGGGGCATTGTTCTCCTTGTTCCACAAATCGGGCATCACACATAGTTCATGGTATCTGTTGCTCACGACAGGACTATGCGGTGGCTTCACTACTTTTTCCACCTTTGCGAACGAGAGCATACAGATGCTGCAAGGAGGAAATATCATTGGTTTTGCCAGCTATATAGCAGCCAGCATCATCCTTGGTCTCGCACTCGTGGCTTTAGGATATTGGATTGTGGGTTGACAAGATACTTAGTAGCTCTTGTTTCTGACTTCCAACGTCACATCCATATAGGTGCGCTTACCCTCGATATAGTCAGAATACATCGTTTCGGGGTCTTTTCCTTTGAGGACACGACACTTCCCACACATCTCACAATCGTGCAGACACCTCCAAGCATCGAGCACATAGGCACGACGCTCTTCTGAGGTGGAACTCTCAATCTTTGGTGCAATCATTTTTGTTTAGGGTTTAGAGTGTAGTGTGTTGAAGGAGCCTATAACCTCATAACCTATTCCCCATAACCAACTGCCAACCGTTATCGCCATGGTATATCA
>JAEIGA010015329.1_pt1 | contig 11676 bp, 15 predicted proteins | sample 9270691 | NCBI WGS metagenome assembly JAEIGA01 (sample SAMN17057246, study PRJNA624740) | gut metagenome | biome: biome; isolation source: fecal sample | host: Bos grunniens | place: China: Xizang | collected 2019
ATAGATAGCCCGCGCCGTCGGTTTCGCCCAACCGCACGGGGCTATCATGCCATTAACAACGTAAACTTAAATTGACAACGTAAATATTTTCAAAAGTGTTTGCAATTAAATACACGGGGGCGTATATTATAATTAGAAAGGTACGTGGCCACCGCGTGAATAAAGAACGGGCAAACACACAATGACAAAGACACAAATTAAAGCATGGGTAAAAAACTTGCGGAAAAAATGGGCGACCTTAGCGCGACCCTTTACGACTTACGCGACGAATTAAGCGACCTTCAAAATGAAGTTGAAGAAACCCGCGACAACATTGAGCCATACGAAAACCGCGACGAATTGACCGAACAACAAGAAGAACGCTATGACTATTTGGACAGCCTAGCAAACGACGTTGAAGAAATGGTAAGCGACCTTGACAGCATTTGCGACGACCTAAGCAACGTTGCAAGCAACCTTGAAGACAAACAATACGAATAATTACCACTACCACAAGGGCACTTATATAAGCGCCCTTCATAGTGTTAATTAACACTAGAAAGGAAAAGCGAACATGGAAAACACACGTATTTACGTTCAAATGACCGACAACGAAAAAGACACGGGCGAGTGGCTTGTGCTTGTGCCATTTGACGAAGCCGAAGTAAAAGACGGCACAAATGACGACCGCGACACATACATGCAAATGGTTGTTATGCACGGCGAATTATGCTTGAAAGTCAAGGTTGACGAAGGCTACGTTGTAACCACTTATTATTACCCAATAAGACGTTATAGCGTTACCAACATAAGCATGTATTAAACCTAAGGGGCACAGCGTTGCCCCTTCTTAAAACCGCCAAAGCACGTTGCAAGCCGTGTTGCAAAAGGTTGAGCAAGAAAGGAACACACGCACATGAAAGCATATTTATTTTGGTATGTATTTGACTACCTAACCGAACGCACCGAATACATTTACGTTATTGCGGTAAGCCACAAACAAGCATGTTTTTTCTTTAATAAATACATGCGTGAAAACGTGGGCAAAGTTTACGACAAGGCAAGTGAAGCATGCAATGAAATTGACGAAGCCGACTTTTTACACAGCCATGAAATAGGCGAAGTTTTAGGCGTTTGCGCGGTTATTTAAGTATGGGTAAATATACAAAAGTGAAATTAGGCAACGGCGTTTGGGTTATAACCGAAAACGGCCACGACTATTTGAAGCCACAAAAGTGGTGCACTTTTGCAATTGATACCGAAACACAAACATACTTTGACGGCAAATTATTAGACCCCAAAAAATTGTTTAAGCGTCTTAAAAACCTTAATAATGAACAAAAGCGCACACGTTTGCACAATGTTACATGGGCATGGCAATGCTATGACGAAATTAACGGCTTTTTTATGACCAATTCTTTTGAACAATTTTTGACATATCAATGTCGCGCGGGGTTAAAGTTTGGTTGGTGCTACAATAGCACATTTGACTTTGCCCAAATTGACTTTGAAATATTGGCAACGGGTAAAGACAAATGGACGCCACACAAACATGAAACAAAAGGAAGTGGCAAAGGCTACAACAAAGGCCAAGCATGGACGTATGAAAGCATACACAACGACATGGGCGCACGTTACGCTTATAAATTATGGGTGCCATATAGACATGCCGACCGCCACGAATACGTGCACGCGGTTGAATACCGCGACTTTATGAAATTGGTTACGGGTGGCCTTAAAAAGTTGCTTAAAGACTTAGACGTAAAAGACAACGAAGGCAACCCAATAAGAAAACTTACAATGGAATATCAAGCCGTAAACACGGACGACCCAAGCGAAGAAGACATTGACTATTGCGCCAACGACGTGAAGGGCTTGTATTTCGCCATTAAACAATTTAATGAAACCATTGAACAGCAAAGCAATAATGAGTGTCATATATTTGGCGAAGACACAAACATAATGACGGCGGGCGGTTTTGCGAAGCATGAGTTATTGCGTAGTCTTTACCCAAATATTAAAAAGAAACGTGCACGCATAAAGGCTTACCAAAAAGACCACCCAATAACACAAAAACAAGACGAATATTTGCGCCAAAATTATTTGTATAGGGGTGGCATTAGTTACGTAAACCCATTTTATAAAGGGCAATTGCTTACAAGTAAACGCATGGGCACAACCATGAAACGTTATGACGTAAACAGCGAATACCCCTACGCAATGGCACAAATTAATGACCTTATAGGCAAGCCATTAAAAAAGACCTTAAAAGAATACGACGCAATGCCCCAAGAAGAAAAAGACAAATACGAAGCCGTACTTATTCTTACAAGCGTGTATGGCGACGTAAAAAAAGACTTTTTGGGCTTATGGTATGACCCATTTAGAAAAGACTTTGTTGACCATATAAATGAAAGTGGCACGCACTTAATGTTTGAACGCGAATTGGTTGAAATGTCAAAATGGTATGACGACTTTGAATACGCATGCGAAAACGTATTATTGTGGAAGCGTGGCAAAAAAGCGTATGCCCCATTTGTCATTGAAAATTACGACTTAAAAGCACAAGCCAAAAAAGACCATAATGCAACATTACAAACTACAACGAAATTAAAATTAAATAGTAGTTACGGAAAATTAGCCGAACGTTTGGAACGTATAAAGGGTCATTACGAATTAAACGCCGAAACGGGCGCAATACACTTTGTTAGGGAAGAAACCGAAATTGACTTATCAAGCGCAATGAACGTTGCCGTTGGTGCCCTAATAACATGTGTTGCACGTTGTTACATATTAAGCAAAATACGCGAAGTTTGTGCGGGCAACATTAAACGTAAGTTTGTTTATATTGACACGGACAGCATACACGCATTTGCGTCTTATGATAAGGCGGACGCCTTCGCATTGGGTGGCTTAAAACTTGAAGCAACATGCGAAGCGGTAAAATACATTGCCCCAAAAACATATATTGACATTGAACGAATAAACAAAGACGGCACAATTGAATATGACGCCTTTGAAGTGCACAGCAAGGGCATTAATTTAAGCGCTATTATTGCCGACTTAAAGAAGAAGCAAAAGGGCAAGAAAAACGGACGCCCTACGCTTGAATTAATAGACCGCAAAATAAATTATGGCGCACAATATATTTGTTTAGTGGCCATGAACGTGAAAGGTGGCAAAGTATTAATACCAACGCAAAAATATTTAGCACGTTGGGAATTGGCACCAAACGAAGACGACAAAATTGTATATACCAATTATGAAGGTGGTATGTTTAGCGAAGTTTAGAAAGGAAGGTAAAACATGAACGTAGCAAAAGCAAATTACAAAAAGAAATGTAAAACGCGCAAAGTAACGTTTTACACAAACAGCCATGACAAAGCATTATATGAGTTTAGCCAAACAATAAACTTTCAAGCCTTTGTCAAAAACGCATTGGAAAATGCCTTAAATGACGCTATGATAAGCGGGAAAGGGCAAAGGGTTAAAGAATAATGGGTAGTGGCATTTATAAAATTGTCAATGGTGGACGTGTTGAAATGTCAAGCCGTGAAGTTAAGCAATACATTATGAAACAAAACGGGTGGACGTCACAGCAATACGACAAGCAATATGACATTTTCAAAAACAAGTTAAGGGCTTATGAAAATTACGAACGCGCACACGGCGTTACGTCACAGCGTCAAAGCCCTACACAATTGCTTTTCAAAGAAGCAAAGGCAAAAGCCCGTGAAGGCGCCGACTATACGCCAAGCATTAAAATGCAACGTATTAGAAGTTTTACAAGCGTTTCAAGTGGTAAGGCGGGGCAAAAGGCTTTACAAGGCAAACGCTACATGGCAAGACGTGCAAGCCTTTATGAAGAAGCAACAACAAAACAATTCAAAGGTTTAATTGAAAACAATGCAATGGCAAAACGCATTAGCGAAACAATTAAAGACCCCGTCAAGCGTGAACAAGCATTGGCCGACTACGCCAACAAAATACATGCTAAAATTGACGAAGAAGGCAAAGCCCAAGAAAACGAAGCAATACCATTTGGCGAAACGTTTGGAAGTGGCGACGACATTGACTTTGATATTGAAGACTATTTAGACTAAACAAAAACGTTGATTTAAGACACGTTTATTGTAAAATAGTATTAGGCAATAGCCCCGCGTGTTTGTGTGTTCACACGGGGCTAAAAAGCCACCTAAACACACAAGAAAGGAACACACATAAATGGGCGAAAACAAATTATTGACCATTTACGGCGCAAGGTTAAGCCAAAACGGCAAACACGTAGTGCTTACGTTAGTTGAAGGCGAAGGCGACCAAAAGCAATTTTTTACAGCATGCGCCAAACTTGACCAAGACGCAAAAACACATGCAACCATTGAAGGCGACGAAGCAATTATTGTTGTGCCGTTGCTTAAACAAAACAAGGCCGTTGAAGTGCAAGACGAAGACGTGCCATTTTAACATGATACTAAGGCAATATGACCCCTTACGCGCTTGCGGGGCAAACGTTACGAAAATACGCCCGCAACATTGCAATTGTTGCCCGTAATGCCGTATTAAGCCTATGTATATTTACGCCACAAACACACATGCAAATGTCGTTTGTGGCTTTGTCATTAGAAAGGAACACACTAACATGACCGAAGAAGAATTAAAGGCAAAAGAAGCCGAATTGACAGCCAAAGAAGAAGACTTGCAAAAACGTGAAGCCGAATTGCAAGCCAAAGAAGACGACTTAAAGAAACGCGAAGAAGACGTAAACGGGCTTGTTTCAAAAATGACTAAGGAATACGAAGCCAAATTGAAAAAGCAAAAAGAAGACTACGAAAAACGTTTAGAAGAACGCGAAAAAGTCATTAATGAGTTATTAAACGGCGAAGGTGCCGTTGATAATACGCCAAGCGTTATTGAAGAATTAAACGCAAGGCGTAGGGCGCAAAGACGTGGTTGACCTTTGCCCAAAATAGCATTTTTACAAAAGTAAAGAAAGGAAGAAAGAAAAATGCCAACAAATCAAGGTAGTAGCAATTTTCCCGCTAACGCAAACGACTTTTTAACAGCGGTTGAAACAATTGCACAACAAAACATTAGAAGTGTTGAAAACACAAACTTAATTGAAGACGCCTTTTACGACTACGAAGTAAACGACGGCAAAGTTATTGAAGAAGCCATTATTGAAATGGCCGAAGCACAAGCCTTTGTGCCAACAGCGGAAGGGCAACAACCCGACCTTAGCCCACTTGACCCAAAATTATATGTTAAATATTTTAGCGAGTGGGAAAGCAAACAATTTAAGACCACTTTAAGACGTGACGAAATCCGCGCCATTATCGCAAGGGGCGAAAGTGCCGAAGCCGTCGCAAGTCGTATTATGGCGACATTAACAAGTGGCGAAGGCGACTACGACTATGGCCAAATGCGTGCCGTCATTGAAGACGCAACCGTTGGTGCCGACGCCGTAAGCGAAGTTTTAGGCAATAAAAAGCCAAAGAACATGAAAGGCGTTATGTTTGCCATTAGAAAAATGTTTAACGCTATTAAAGCAACAAACGACGTTGCTGACGTGCCATGCAAACAAGGCGTGCCCGTCAATGACATTAGAATTGCAATTAGCGAAGACGTTTTAGCCTTAATTGATATGGTTGAATTAGCAAACTTATTCAATTTATCAAAAGAAGAAATCTTAGGCAAAGTTGTTAAATTACCACATGACCCAAATTATGCGGGCACACGTGTTTTAGTTTACGACCGCAAAGCATTAGGCCGTGCCACACGTTTATTTGAATATGGCCAAGACGTTTTAGGCCTTGCCCGTTATTCAAATCATGGTTTAACCACCGAACGTTGCTACTTCTATAATACATTATTCAAAGCGTTAGCCCTTGACATTACAAGCGCCATTAGCAACGCCGAAAGCGACATTATGGAAGACGAAACCTATTACGACATTACCGAAACTTTAAGCCATTGTAAAAGCAACAACGTTTTAGAACAAATTGGCGAAGGCCAAACATTTAAGGCTACTTATACAGCCGACGAAGGCTACACATTAACAGGCGCAAGCGTTAGCGTTACAATGGGCGGTGCGTCCGTTGCAAATGCTTACGACGACGGCGTTGTGCAAATTGCAAACGTTAGTGGCGACATTGTCGTAACAATTACCGCCGTTGAAGACTAGGTAATAAAATATGGCTAAGAAGGAAAGCGCAAAGAAAATACGTGACCTTAACCCCGCAAGACACAATAAGCCTTACGGGGTTTATAGCCGTTTTGACGAATATTTTAACTTACTATTAAATGCGGTTAAAATTAACGTTAAAAGCACGGGTAAAGCATTAAATTATGCCACCGAGCATTACGTTAAATATGGCCTATTTGACGGCGGGGCAATGGGTTATGACAAAGTTGCAAAGAAATGGGCAAGTTGCTATGGCGAAGGCCTTAACGAAGAAGGCAACCCAACAAGCCTTATTTTTGTAACAGCAAATGGCAAAACGTGGACGCGTAACGCCTATTATGAAAATAAAGAAGACGGCGCCTACTTATTAAAAGCATTGCCAAATGCTACTATGACAATGTCAAGTTTGATTAAAGAAACAACCGACTTTATGGAAAATTGCGACATTGCCATGCGTCAAAACCTAGAAGCATGCAAAACCCCATACATTGTTGTTTGTAAAGACGAAGACTTGCGCTTATCGTTTGAACAAGCAATACAGCAAAAACAAAAAGGCCAAGCCGTTGTGGTTGTTAGTGAACAATTAGGCGACGGCTTAAAAGCAATTGACATTGGCGTAACTTACCTTGTTGACAAGTTTAAGGAAGTGCGCGACGAAGAACGCAACACACTATTAAACAAATTAGGCATTATGACCAATTCAATTGAAAAGCGCGAAAGGGTGCAAAGCGCCGAAGTAAACGCGACCATTGGCCAAGCAACCGACTATATTTACTTGCTTATTGATACATTTAACAAGCAATGTGAAACATACGGCCTTGACTTTGAAATGGTATTAAACGGAAGTTTAGAAGAAATATACGTTGACGCTAACGGCGACGGCAAAGTTGACGACGAAGAAGTTGAAGAAGCCGAAGACGAACGCGAAGACGAGAAAGGGGCACAATAATGCCAATTAATAAAGAAACAATTATAAGTGTTTTTGACGATAAATTAACACTTATGCAATGGCTAAAAACCATTAACAAGGCATTAGAAGACGCCGTATTAACGGGCGTTGAAATTAACAAAAAAGGCAACGCCACTTTGTCTTTTAAGTTTACATTTGAAGACGGCACATATTTGGAAACCAACGACGTTGTTTTACAACAAGGCGAAAGCGTCAATGGTGCCTATATTCAAAACGGCCATTTGTATTTAACACTTACAAACGGCACTAATTTAGACGCGGGAAATGTCAAGCCCGTTTCTAATTTTTCAATTGACGCCAACCAACATTTAATTGTTAATTACGCCGACGGCACAAGCCAAGATTTAGGCGCAATTTTTAATGGAAGCGTAAGCATTAGCGGAACACTTAACGTTGGCGAAAATGTGGCCGTAACGGGTTTTATTAACGCACAAGGCGAAGTAAACGCGGGCGGTAATATTAACAGCAACCAAACAATTTTTGGCGACAAAGTGCAAGGCAATGAAATTATTGAACGCATGGCGGGTTATTCATTTGTAAGTGATACAAGCGACGCCGAAAGACTTATTGACAATATTTATGCAAGCGTTGTTAAAACGGGCAATAAATTAACATTTGTTTGGTTTTTCGCTGTTACACGTTTGCTTGACGCTGTTACGGGCAACGTTATTGGAAGTTTTGCAATACCACAAAGCGTTGCCGACAAACTTTACCCATTTTCAATTAGTGGGCTTTATTATTTAGATAATAGAAAAGTTGACGGCATACAAGACGACTTTACACGCGTTAGTGTAAATATGGACGTAACAAAAACGTTTGGCACACGTGTAAACTTCATTTTATTTACAAGTGACTTTACAAAAAGCGAAAAAACATACGTGCGTGTTGAGCAAACCTTTTTATTAAGCGAAAACATGGCCGAATAGAAGGTAAACGCTTATGAAAAATGAATTAATAGGCGGAAGCATTGGCACGGCTTTAAGTGCTGTTGGCACGGGTTTACAAACAAACGACGTGCTACAAACAATTAGCCTTATAATTACAATTATTGGTGCGTTAATAAGTTTTATTATTGTGCCACTTCTAACATGGTATAAGAACGCTAAGAAAGACGGCAAAATTGACAAAGAAGAAATTGACGAAGCAATTGACATTGTCGTTGACGGAAGCGAAAAAATAAAAGGCGAAGTTGAACAAAAGAAAGAAGGCAAATAAACATGGCAAAATATACAATGTTATTGGCCGAATATTTAGCAAAGGGCGGGGCGTTGCCTTCGTCCTTCGCTTTAATTGAAGGTTTTGAAAGCGCTTTTATTGGGCGCTATTGTGATAAAGAAATAGGCTTTGAAACTGACGCCCTATTTAGCATTAAATTAGAAGCAAAAGCCGACTTAGTTATGAAGGCTTATGCTGACCGCATAGCCGAACGTGCATACTATTGGGCGAAGGTTGAAAACCCAACCAAAGTTTACTATGAAAAGGCCAACACAAGTTACGACATGGGCAAACAAAAAATGAAAACAACCGAATTGCCATTTGACGTTGAAGAAGCCGACCCAAATATTATTAATGAAAATGACGCCTACCACAATGAAGACGAACGAGAAGTGCGCAAAGAAGACAACGGCGAAACAATTGACGAAGTCATGCGCATGCTTGATTTTCTTAACAAAGACGTCACAACATTGGTTGAAAAATGCTTAAATGAGTTTAAGCCTTTATTTATGGCGGTATATTAATATGGTAGGAAATCAAACAATTTTTCTTGCAAAAGATTTTTTGCCAAACGTTGATAATAGCGTGCATTTTCGTTTTACTTATGTTTATGACTACATAAATTATATTGGCACTAATTACGGAATAAGCGAAGCAATACACGACGACAATTACCGACTAAACGCCAACAAACTAAAAATTAGTTTTGATTATTTCAAACGTAACTATTTAGACTATCGCAAAGTTACATATTTGTATTTAGAACAAGTCTTAGGCAACATTTACGAAGGCGGGCAAGTATTACACACTTTTTATTACGTTAAAAATGCAATTTTACAAAGTGATTATGTAATATTTACAATTGAAATTGATTATTGGGCAACATATCAATTTTTATTAGATAATGGCAAAATACAATTGAATAGAACAAACGCGGTTTTAGCAAATGAAACAATGGTTTATGACGAAATTGTAAAAGCCGAAACGCCATTTCACATTGACCCCGTTAATTATTCTTATAGACTAAGCGGAACGGGTGACGAACGGCGTTATTTGGCAAATAGTTATTTTTACGTTGTATTCATTGTTGAATATGTGACCGTCCGCAATTTAGCCAATACCGACTATGTAAAAGCAACCGACCTTTTCGCAATAACTTTAAGTGGGTTAATTGCTTCATTGGGAAACGTTGGCGGAAGTTACGCAAGCGTTGACCTTGCAAGCATGATTATAAGCGGAATTACAAGCACCACAACAAGCATTGGTGGCGTTAATAATGACGCAAAAGTTATTGGGGCTTATATTGTGCCCGACTTTGAAAGCAAAGTAAGCACACATTTAAGTGCAACCCAAGTTGAGTTTAATTATAGAACAATGCTAACGGGAAGCACTAACATGAAGTTTACAGCCAACCACATGTTTACTTATAGGCGTGACGTGCCATATTATCAATTCTTAACGCCTACAAACAATTGGGGCGACGGCATTAATTACAAATATTATGTTGGAAGTTTTCATAATTACATGCAATTAGTTAATTATAGAAAAAGCAATGGCGTGCAATTCATGGTAAGTTTTGTTTTTTCGCCTTCAAAAGTGCAATTAATTGTAAGTCAAGGCGACAACAGCAAAGACATAACAAACGCTATTACAATACCGCAAATTGCTAACGTTGAAATTAGCGACGCATTACAAACAATGTGCTATATTGCCGACGGCTTAGGCATGGCCTTAAATAACGCAAAAGGAATTATGAACAGCAAAAGTTATGGCGAATTAGCATTAAACGTTGGCGACGCTTTACTAGACAATTTTAAGTTTTTCAAAGGTAATGTAAACGCCGACATGGGCGTAACACAAGGCGACGGCTTAACCGAATTACGCAAAGACCATGACAATTGTATGCACCCATTAAATATTATTTATTTTAAGTCATTAAATGACGAAGCATACAATGCACGTATTATTGGCGCAAATGTTAATGCAACAATTAACAATATTGACGTTTTAGACGGCACAAACTTATTAGGCAATACGCCAACGGGCGTGACGTTTGACAAATATTATGTGCGTGGCAATTTAATTTATGACGAAATGCAAGGGTGCCCATTAGACGCATTTAATGCAATTGCTAATAAGTTAAGAAATGGCATACACTTAAAGTATATTCATAATTCATAATTACATGAAACCAATTAAAAAACACTACGGCGACCAAGACGGCTTGCGCGTCTTATCATTTAACGCCATTATAACCGCAATTTTAAGTAATAGAAATTACGGCAAAACATGGACGTTCAAAAGACGCGCATTTCGTCGCGCTTTGAAGCATGGCAAGAAAACAATATGGCTTCGTATGTTTAAGAAAGAAGTTAAAGAAGCATTAGACACTTTTTACAAGTCAAAAGACCTTCAAAAATATTGTGGGCTTACCATTTACGACAAAGACACAAACAAAGACGGAAACTTAAAGCAAATAGGCAACACATTTTATTGTCGTAAACGTAGTAAAAACGGCAAATGGGGCAAGTGGTTTTGGTTTTTGAAAGTGTTTGCATTGACGGACGCGGACGCCGTGCGAAGCGCTGACGACGTGGACGTTGACACATTAGTGTTTGACGAGTTTACAAAAACGCCAAACAAGTATAAACGTTATAGGGGCAACATGGTAAACGACTTTATTGACATATTATTTTCAAGCAAACGTGAGCATATTGTGCGTTGCATTATTATTGGCAATAAGGAAAGTTACAACAACCCTTTCTTTACATATTTTAACATTAAGCCTTTGCCAACAACATTTGAAGGCATAAGAACATTTAGGCATGGGGCGTTTGTTGTGCAACAAATTAATAATAAGGAAGAAACCGAAAGCGAATACGGCAAGAAAATGCAATGGCTTTTGGAAGGCACAGCATACGGCAATTATATTTACAAAGACGCTTACAAGCAAGAAACGGGCTTTAAGCCACGAAAGACGCCCGCTACGGCTTCATTATATTGTCAATTAATATTCAATGGCCAAGCGTTCAAAATAAGCGTCAATAATGGCTTCTTTTATGTCAATAATAAAATTGACAAAACCAAGCGCATTTATTGCGACGTGCTACCACATAAGCATGCGCATGAATTGTTATTAGTCAAAAAACAAAAACGTTTCTTTGTGGCCTTCATAAATGCCCTTGCCGACAACCGCATATATTATGACAACGCAATTGTTTACGAAGGCATGACGCCATTTTTTCAATGGCTTACTATATAATACGTCGTTAATGGCATGATAGCCCCGTGCGGTTGGGCGAAACCGACGGCGCGGGCTATCTATAACCCC
>JAEIGA010015330.1_pt1 | contig 11676 bp, 9 predicted proteins | sample 9270691 | NCBI WGS metagenome assembly JAEIGA01 (sample SAMN17057246, study PRJNA624740) | gut metagenome | biome: biome; isolation source: fecal sample | host: Bos grunniens | place: China: Xizang | collected 2019
CATCGAACATGTGTTGGAATATGTTCAACACCTTGGTCTTTGATGAGGAAGCTGCAAATGAGATGGGAATATATCATTATCCTATTATGGTAACATTTAAAACCGAGGAATAGCAGATGAAACGCATAATTAAAAGTGTAATATACGCATCGTTCTGCATCGTTGCCCTGCTGTTCGCCCAAACAGCAATGGCGCAGAAAGCGCGTACGATAACGGGACAGGTGTTGGATAACACCGGACAGCCAATGATCGGAGCAACCGTTGTCGTTGTAGGTAATACAAGTGTCGGTACAACTACCGATATGTCGGGTAAGTATAAGATTAAGGCTAAGCCAGATGATCAACTTTCGTTCTCGTTCCTCGGTTATGTCGAGGTTGTAGAGCGCGTTGGTACTCGAACTGCAATCAATATCGTGTTGCAGCAGGAGAATGTCAACATCAACGAAGTAGTGGTTATTGGTTATGGAACTCAGCAGAAGAGTGACTTGACAGGTGCCGTTACATCGGTGAATATGGAGGATTTGGCAAATACAGCATCCTCTTCGGTTGATGAGGCGTTGCAAGGTCGTCTTGCGGGTGTCGAGATTATGACAACCGATGGTGAGCCTGGATCAGCAGCTTCGATTCGAGTTCGTGGTTCGCGTTCTATTTCGGCGTCGAATGAGCCACTTATCGTAGTCGACGGAGTAATGGACGCAGTATCGAGCTTCGCAGATATCGATCCTGCCGAGATTAAGAATGTGACAGTGTTGAAGGACGCATCTTCAACTGCGATTTATGGTTCGCGTGGTGCGAATGGTGTAATTCTCGTAACTACTCACGAGGCTAAGGCAAACAAGTTGAATATCACCTTCAAGGCGACATTCAAACTCTCGGAGTTGCCTCGCGAATTGGATATGATGAATGCGGCGGAGTTTGCGCAGTATCGTAATGAGCGTTCAATGAATGGTAATGCTACTAATAGAAAGAGACCTGTAGCATCTATCAATATGACTTATAAGGACCCTGCATCTTATGGAGAGGGTACTGACTGGCTTGATGTAATGACTCGCAAGGCATTTAGCCAGAGCTATTTCTTCTCGTTGGCAGGAGGTAGCAAGTCTACAAAGGTTCTCTTCTCTATGAGCTATAACGATACACAAGGTATTGTAATAGGCTCGGAGCAGACATTCTTGTCTGGTCGTTTGAAGATTGACCATGATGCTTTCAAGTGGTTGAAGATAGGTGTCAATACCCAATATTCGTTGCGTCATAATGATATTATCAACACTGCAATTTCGGGTAATAACAGTAAGTCTGTAACCAACCTTAGCCCGTTGATGAAGCCAACCGATACTTGGGACCAGTTGGGAGATAATGGTACAAATGGAGGTTCGGTATACGACTCACCTTACTTGAAGTCAAAAAGTGTAACAAATCAGAGTGATCGTACCATCTTGACATTGACTCCGTATGTTCAGCTTAATTTGGCGAAGAACCTTTCGCTCAAATCTCAGTTCTCATATACTTTGACACAGACTGAGAATTTCTACTACTCTCCATCGTATATGCCAGTGGCAATTCGTTATCAGCGAGGTGGTTCAGCAGAGCGTTCGGATCGTCATATCAAGAACTTCTTGAGCGAGACAACTTTGTCATACAAGAAGAATATCAAGAAGTATCATAAGATTGATGCTGTGGCCGGTTTTACCGCTCAGTACAACGAGAACCAGTATATGAATATGACTGGTACAGGCTATCTCGATGACAATGTATCTGCATATAATATGGGTAGCTTGGTAGATAAGCGAAATATGACTCAGACAACATCTACCACAGCATTGCAGCGTTATTCGGTGTTGGCTCGTGCGAACTACTCGTATAGAGGTCGTTACCATGCGACTTTGACTGTTCGTGGTGATGGTTCTTCGAACTTTGCGAAGGGTCATAAGTGGGCATTCTTCCCAGCTGCTGCATTCAAGTGGACTGTTAGCAACGAGAGGTTTATGAGAGGTACAAAGTCGTGGTTGAGCGATTTGTCACTCCGTGTTAGTGCTGGTCGTTCGGGTAACGACTCTGTAGGACGATATGTTTCGCAGATGTTGCTCACTTCGACTCAGAATGGTTGGTTGTTTGGCGAGATTCGTGATGTGGCTTACTATCCAAACCGTTTGAACAATCCAAACCTTACTTGGGAGAAGACCGATTCGTTCAATGTCGGTATCGATATGTCGTTGTTGAATGACCGTATTACGATGTCGTTCGAGGGCTATATGTCATTTACTAAGGATTTGCTCCATACTATGGACAATGCTTCGGCGACAGGTTTTACAACTCGAATTGCAAATATCGGAAATACCGAGAACCGAGGTGTGGAGTTCACCTTTACATCGCGTAATATCTCGCGCCGTAATTTCCAATGGACAACTAACTTGACCATTGCACACAACTCGTCAAAGGTTACTGATATTGCAACAGCTTATGGCTATGTATCGACCTATTCACGAGGCGGTTATATGTTGTATGGATACAAGGAGGGTTATCCTGCAAACTCATTGTTTGGATTCCAGTATGAGGGTGTATGGCACACACAAGCTGAAATCGAGCAGAATAAGCAGACAAAGACTTATGCAGGTACCAGCTATACAAAGGGATATGCAAAGTATGCAGATATTAACCATGATGGTAAGTTGAATAGAGAGGACCATATCTATCTCGGTTCGGCAGACCCTGCTATCTATGGAGGACTCAACAATACATTCCGAATTATTAAGAATTTAACAGTTGGAGTATTCTTCACATATAGTATCGGAGGTCGTATGTACAATGTTATGGAGTTTACCACAATGGTCGGAGGTGCTACATCTAACAAGGATCGTAGAATGTTGGATGCATGGCATGTGACTCGTAATCCATTTTCGGATTATCCTGGACCATACTTTACCGATAGTTATAGTGGTGACCAATATATTTATGATGCATCGTATTTGCGTTTGCAGAATATCAATGTAAATTATCGTTTCGACTTGAAGAAGAAGACTCGTTATTTGCGCGATATTACTCTTTCGGCATCAGTAAATAATGTCGCACTCTTTACCGAGTTCCCTGGATATGACCCTGACGCAATCAGTGGCGGTAGGCGTATCGACACAGGTCGTTATCCTAAGAACAGAACCTATTCACTTGCAATTCAAATTCGTTACTAATTATGAAGAAGATATTTTTAATAATATTTACGGCAGTAGCATTTGTTGGCTGTACGCTTGAAGAGGAGGTATTCTCATCTTCGACGCCTTCAACATATTATCAGTCGGTTATTCAGTGTAAAACCGGTCTGAATGGATGCTACATTCCATTGAGAACGCTTTATGGAAGTGCCGACTATTTCGAGGTCTGTGAGGCTGCGAGCGATCTTATATACCATGGTACATGGTCATATTATGATGCACAGTGCTACTACGATCCAACATTGCCTCGATTTGGCGCTACTATATGGAATCAAGGATATCTTGGTGTTATGCGTTGTAATGCGATGTATGCAGCTATTGAGCGCGCACCATTGACAGAGGCTGAGAAAGCACCACTCCTTGCCGAGTGTGTAATCTTGCGTGCATACTACTACTATATCCTTACAATCAACTTTGGCGATGTTCCATACTATTTCGAGGAGGTTACAGATGCTAATAATGACAAAATTGCATTGTTGCCTCGAATGGACAGAAATGTTTTGCGAGCAAAGTTGATGGACCAGTTGTCCTACTGGCTTGAAAGAGCTGAGGACGAGCAGGGTAATCCTAACGAGTGGACTCCAGATGATGCGGAGTACAAGGAGCGCCTTGCTGCCTACAAGAAGGAGCAGTTTGAGTTGACAGGTGAGGAACCAGTAGTTGCTTGCCGACAGGCTCTTCCTTACAACAAGACATACGATCCTGTAAACGAATACCGTATCGGTTCGATGGTAGGTTTTGTTATCGCAGGTAAGTTGGCTATGTGGAATAAGGATTTCCACCGCGCAGTAGCATTCTTTAAGTATGTAGAGGATGTCTATGCAAGCGTTACAACAGATGGTGAGTATGATCCTCAGTATGCATTGGCAAACTATCCTCTCAAAGATGTGATGTTTAGAAATCGCTATACTCCTGAGTCAATTTTCGAGCTTCCTGGATATGCGAAGGATTATGGTATGCGTGTAACAAGTGGTCTTGCTTCTCGTTGCACCCCATCTCGTTCTTCGAAAGATGTTGAAGATACAGGCTCGTGGGAAGAGGAGGAGTCGGATACTACACATGTAAAGCTCTCTGATATCTACAATGGAATTCGTATTCCAGAGATGGGTACCGAGATGCGTACTACATCGCCTTATCGACCTACAAAGCGCTTCTATCAGCAGCTTATGCCGTATCGTGTATACAACGCTACAGACCAAAAGTATATAGTTGATAAGCGAAGCGCTCGATATGACGCATCTAAGTTCTTGGAGACTCCAGAGGCCGCTGAGATTGAAGATGGAGGAGGCTATCTTGCTTGGTGTTATGCGGGATATGGAACAGACCCAGACCTTCCTGACTATAATGAGCTTAAGTTGAGATATTTTAGCTCTCCTGCAAGCGCAGATGGTCGTCCATTCTTGGGTGATAAGTTCTGGTGTCCTGGAATGGTCTATACTCAGGACTCGAACAACAAGAAGATTTTCCGCTTTGCGCATGTGCTTCTCGACTTGGCTGAGGCAAATATGCGTTTAGGAAATTGGGATAAGGCTAATGGCTACCTCAATGCTTCGCGAGTTCGTGCAGGACTTTGGCCTCTTGATATAAATGATGAGCCATTGTTTATGTCGGAGCTTCAGGACGAGTCGGCTCGTGAGTTGTTGGGTGAGTTTACTCGCCGCCACAATTTGGTTCGTTGGGGAATCTTTGTTGAGAATGTTCTCAAATACACAGATAGTTCGCATTTGAAGACCTATCTTACCGAGAATCCTGGACGCGAGTACTATCCAATTCCAGAGCAGCAGGTGCTTCTCTCGAATGGCAACTTGACAAATGATAATTACTAAAATTAAACGCTTAGAGAAAATGAAAAAGTTATCTATAATATTGGCGACTTTATTCGCAGCGGGAGTAATGACCTCGTGTGTCGAGCCATTTGAGTATGATCTTTCGTTGGCGTTGAATAACTCGGTTCTTGTATTACCAAAGGTCGTTAATACGGACCCTGCAACACCTACTCCATATTATAACCATACCCAGGTAACCTCGAATGGTACTTGGGAGGCGACTATCGAGACAGCCGATGGACAAACTTGGTGCTGGTTGACAGACCGCTATATGGATTATAAGAATGACAAGGAGGTCGTTGTAAAGAATTTAAAGATTGTTAAATACTTCGAGGACGGAGTTAAGGGCTACAAGGTACGCGGAAATGGCACATTGTTTTTGCCAATATGCTATATGTCGGGTGGACCTCGTTATGCTATACTTACAGTTCGCAGAGTTGATACGGGAGAGACTCTAACTATGAGAATTGACCAAAAATAGTAAAATTATGAAAAAGATATTTGTAACAATATTTGCATTGGCTGCACTCTGTGTATCGTGTAGCTCGCCGTATCAGCCGGAGTATGTACCTATCATTTCGTTGGGTGCAAATACCTCTGCGCTAGTGTGCGAAAATGATGCGGATCAGGTTTCGCTGAATGTAATATCAAATGTTGAGTACGAGGCAAGCATTGTTTCGGGTAGCGAGTGGCTATCGTTTGCTGATACCAAAGCTACAAGCAGAATAGGTGATGGCAATGAGGTGTTGGTATTCAATCATCGTGCAAACAATAACTGCAAGCGCGTAGCGACATTGGTTCTTAAATCTGGTTCGCGTACAGAGACCGTTAAGATTAAGCAGAAGGGATATTGGGAGGAGTTCTTGGAGTTTGACAAGAGCAATCTCACAGAGTGGCAGGACAATTTCCCATTGGAGAACAATACTCGAATGAATGTACCTGAGACAGGAGGCGAGTATAGTATCCTTTTGGCGACATCTTGTCTTGACCACCAGATTTCATTCTGGACTGACTATCCTGAGTATGTACAGAATTTCCGAGTAGAGAATGGATATCTCAAATTTAAGGTTCTCGCCAACACAGAGGGACAGCCTCACATTATTAGTGTAGAGTTGTCGTATGTTGATGGCTGGGAGGATAAGCAGGTTTTGTCATTCTCAATTCGTCACAACTACAATCCACTCGATTAGTCAAATTGATGTAATGTTAAGGGGTGCCTATTAAATTAGGCACCTCTTTTTTGTACATTCTATTTTTCTTTTGTATCTTTGTTATATGGCAAAGTACGATGATATATTTTTGATAAACTCCGATGCAGAGTTTGAGAGCGAGGCATTGCGCTTGTTCCGTTATCAGGCGGAGTATTGTGCGCCATACGCCGAGTATGTTCGACTGCTTGGCATAGAGCCTGCCGATGTGCATCGAGTGGAGAATATCCCGATGTTGCCGATAGAGATTTTTAAATCGCACAAGGTCTATTGTGGCGAGTCGGAGGCGCAGATGGTCTTTACTTCGAGTGCTACGACTGGTATGACGCAGTCGCGTCACTATGTTGAGGATTTATCAATTTATGAGCGTGCTTTTACCGAGGCCTTTCGCCAGTTCTATGGAGATGAACGGGAGTGTAGTATCTACGCTTTGTTGCCCTCCTATTTGGAGCGCGAAGGTTCTTCGTTGGTCTATATGGCCGAAAAACTTATCAATGCAAGCGGCGGTGGAGGGTTCTACCTTCGCGATTATGAAAAGTTGTTGCGCGATATGGCGCGTGATGACAACCCTAAAATTCTGCTTGGAGTGACATATGCATTACTCGATTTGGCAGAGAACTATGCTCCGAAGCTCAGCGATACGGTAGTTATGGAGACTGGCGGTATGAAGGGTGAGCGCAAGGAGTTGCCTAAGAGTGAGTTGCATAAAATTCTATGCTCGGCATTTGGTGTGGAAAAGATACATTCGGAGTATGGAATGGCGGAGTTGATGTCGCAAGCATACTCCTTTGGTGATGGTGTATTCCGTACGCCAAAGTGGATGAGGGTGCTGGTGCGCGATGTGAATAATCCGTTTGCACGCCTTGCGGCAGGTCGCCGAGGCGGTTTGGATATTATCGATTTGGCAAATCGCTCCTCGTGCGCATTTATTGCTACGCAGGATATGGGTATTTGTTATGATGATGGCTCGTTCCGCATTGAAGGCCGTATTTCGCAGAGCGATATCAGAGGTTGTAACTTATTGGTGCAGTAGGGAGTATGAAGTACGCAAAGGAGGATTTACAAAGACTTCACGAGGAGTTGTATCGCACGCTGGCGGAGGTTGTTCGTGTCTGCGAGGTGTGTGATATTCCCTATTTTATTCAGGGAGGCTCGGCAATCGGTGCTTTATATAATAGAGGCATTGTTCCTTGGGACGACGATATCGATGTAGGAATGACGCGCGAAAATTATGAGCGTTTTCTGCGTGAAGCACCTGCTCACCTCTCGTCTGAATACTTCTTGGAGTGGTTCGGCACGGAGCCGAATACACCATTCTACTTTGCTAAGGTCAAGCGCAATAATACCCTCTTTGTCGAGGAGATGTGGCGCAATATGGCGATACATCACGGCATCTTTGTTGATATCTTCCCATACGACCGTATTCCTGATAATCGCTGGCTCGAAAAGTTGCATCGTTTTTCGGCAAAGTTTTGGATAAACTGCTTTATGGGCAAGGAGATTTGGTTGTGGGGACACTGCGGAGAGTGCGAGATTGATGCGCCACTGCCAAAGTCGTGGATAGGCTGTATAGCAATTCGCGCTGTTGTGTCGGTGATGTCGCGCGAGGCGATATATCGCAAGATGAATAAGGTGCTGGGGCGTTATAATGGCTGGAGTACCGAGCGAGTGAATATCGTGCGAATGCCGAAGGATCAAATTGCAAGGGCAGATATTGAGAATACGGTAGATATGGAGTTTGGCGGTATGATGGTCAAAGCTCCGCGCAATATCGAAACATATCTGCGCCATCACTATCCAAATCTTCGACCTGTACTTCCGGAGGAGGAGCAGATAAACCATGCACCATACAAACTATCATTTGATACTACAAAATAAGAAGAATGAAACTACTTTCGGTAATAGTTCCTGCCTACAATATGGAGGCATACCTTCCGCAGTGTGTGGAGTCGATACTCCGCACCCCATCGTTGGCGGCAGTGGAAATAGTGGTCGTAAATGATGGTAGCAAAGATAAGACTTTGCGTATTGCTCGCCAATATGCCGATAGGTATGCCGAAACGGTGCGTGTGATAGACAAACCGAATGGCAATTATGGCTCGACCATAAATGCTGCATTAAAGCTTGTGCAGGGCGAGTATGTGAAGATTCTTGATGCAGATGACCGCTTTGATGGCTCGTGTGTGGCAGAATTTCTTGCCTTCTTGCGTAAGGTGCGAGGAGTAGATATGGTTGTAACTCCATTTATCGAGGTAGGCAAACGCCGAGAGCATAGGGTAGAGTACAATATCTATGGCAAGAAGCTTTACGAATATGGTAAAGAGTATAAGGCGGAGCAGGTTTTTGCAGATGGAGCAATACGATTTTTTGCTATGCATGGAGTATGCTACCGCACTGAACTATTGCGAGAGATGAATTATCGCCAAAGCGAGAGTATATCTTATACCGATCAGGAGTGGGTATTCTATCCGCTGTTCCGTGTAAAGACGATAGCTTTTGCCGATATCCCACTTTATCGTTATAATGTTGCGCGTGAGGGCCAGACTATGGACGCGAAGGTGCAGATGCGAAGCCTTGCGCAATTGGTGGCAGTCACTGAGGCTATGGCGCGATACTATATTGTAGTATCGAGGGGTGTTCGTTCGGCTGAGCGCCTTGAATTCTTGCGAAATATAGTGGCTGATCGTATGCGAATAGTTTATCGTAAATATCTGCTTGTTATGGACGATGAGGCTTTCTCTAAATCGGACTACGAGTTGGTATATGTGCGTTTAATGCAACTGCTTGCTCAATGTCGCATTGAGAACTTTACGGTTCCCGTAAATAATATTTTGCGTGTCGATTTGTTAGGTTATTGGCAGAAGCGAAATAGACGCTATGGCTCATTTGCGAGGTGGGCGCTAAAAACTGCCGATAGAATTATGCTGTCAGTCCATTCCTATTTGTTCCGATAGAAACTTATAAAATATAATAAAAATGAAGAAAATTATCCTTTTGATTGTTGCTGTGGCGTGCGCTATGGGTGTATCGGCACAGAAGATGAATTTCCACAAAAATTGTGTTGTTGCCCATCGTGGAGCATGGAAGGAGAAGGGCCTACCTCAAAACTCTTTGGCATCGTGGCGCGAAGCGGTGCGTTTGGGTGTTCATGGCTCGGAGTGTGATGTGCATCTAACGATTGATGATTCGTTGGTTGTAACACACGATGTAAAGCAGCACGGAATGAAGGTCTATGAGGCAACTTATGCTGAGTTCGTTAAGTATCCGCTAAAAAATGGCGAGAAGATGCCAACTTTTCGTGAGTATCTAACCGAAGTTGTAAAGCAAAATCGTACCAAGCTGATAATTGATGTTAAGATGCGAGTTGATGATGAATATTCGCTCCGTCTTAGTCGCGCGATTATTCGTACCATAGAGGAGATGGGGGCGATGGCTTGGTGTGAGTTCCTCGGAGGAAATGTTAAGGCTCTGCAATATATTCAGCAGACTACAGGTCGCCGTACAGCATACCTCGGCAAATATAAGAAGGAGTTACCCGATATGCATCCCGATTCTGTAAAGAATAATGGATTTAAATCGGTTGATTATCAGGATATGTTCTACAAGGCTCACCCCGAGTGGGTTAAGACCTTCAAACGCCGTAGAGTTCATCTCAATGCTTGGACGGTAAATAGCGAGGAGGATATGGATTGGTTCCTCAAACACAAGTTTGATTATATTACTACCGATTATCCGGCAAAGCTCGTTGAAAAGGTGAGAAAGTAATTGAAATAGGGTATCGCATTAGCGATACCCTATTTCAATAGTATAGCGAGTTATCTGCTACAACTCGTCGCTGTATACAGCTCCTGGCAAATCGTGCTGATTGTAGCGCGAAGCCATCGACATTCCGTAAGCTCCAGCTGTTTTGAGAGTCAGCAAATCACCACGCTTGGTAAGAGGGAGCGATACATTCTCGTCAAAAACATCGGTACTCTCGCAGGCTGTACCTACGATTGTATATTTTGTGCGTTGCTCGCTCTCCGAGGTGATATTCTCGATATTGTGGTACGAGCCATAGAGCGCAGGGCGGATAAGCTCGGTCATACTTGCATCAACGATAACAAGACGACGACCCGTAGCTGTTGTCTTATTGAAGAGTACCTTGGTTATCAACTCTCCGCATTCGGCAACAATCGAGCGACCAAACTCAAAATGCACCTCGCGTTTGCCTACCTGCAAGTGTTGCTTGATAATGGCAAATACTGATGCAAAGTTTGGAATTGGCTCATTCTCGGGCATATCGTAGTTTACACCAAGACCTCCACCTACATCAACAAATTCCAACTCGAAACCGAGGTCTGTGAGGTTCTTAACGATAACATTCACCTTGTTGCACATATTCTCGAAGACATGCAACTCGCGAATTTGTGAGCCGATATGGATATGCATACCGATAACATCGATGTTTCGCAAAGCCTTAATGTCCTCTACGCGAGCCAAAATCTCCTCGTATGAGATACCAAACTTTGAGTCAGCCTGACCTGTGTCGATGCAGTGGTTAGTCTTTGGGTCGATGTCGGGATTGACACGCAAGGCAACGCTCATTACCTTGCCCATTTTGCCTGCAATCTCATCTACTACATACAACTCTTCAATTGATTCGCAGTTGATGGTGAAGATGCCCTGCTCAATTGCATAGCGAATCTCCTTATCTTTCTTACCCACACCTGCGTAGACGATGGATTTAGGGTCGAAGCCTGCCTCGATGGCGCACTTTACCTCGTTACCACTTGCACAATCTACGCCAAGACCATGCTCGCGGATAATCTGCAAAAGACGAGGGTCGTAGTTTGCCTTAATGGCGTAATGTACCTTGTAGTCATAACGACGAGCTACCGACATCAGACTATCGAGAGTCTGATGAAGGAGGTCTACATCATATAAATAGAATGGGGTTTCGTATGTTGCCAACTTTGCGGCAACTTGTCTGCTTAACATAATAACCTAGCTTTTAGCTATTGACCTTTGGTCTTCACCGCTGCGTTTCGGCATAGTTTGCAAGCAACCTCTGCTCTCCACTTAATCGCGGCGGTGGCCATTAGCCATTAGCTTTTATTATACTTATGTACATTATTTCAAAGTTACGAGCGAGTGGCCCTCCATCTCAGCTGGCTTCTCTACGCCCATCAATGAAAGTACGGTTGGTGCAACATCTGCCAAGATACCATTCTCAACCTTCGCTACGCGATCCGATACAACTACGATTGGCACCGGATTGAGCGAGTGTGCGGTGTTTGGAGTTCCGTCCTCGTTGATAGCGTTGTCAGCGTTACCGTGGTCAGCGATGATAACAACCTCGTAGCCGTTAGCCTTAGCCGAAGTTACAACCTTTGCTACACACTCGTCAACAGCCTTAACAGCCTTCTCGATAGCCTCGTAGATACCTGTGTGGCC
>JAEIGA010015331.1_pt1 | contig 11675 bp, 19 predicted proteins | sample 9270691 | NCBI WGS metagenome assembly JAEIGA01 (sample SAMN17057246, study PRJNA624740) | gut metagenome | biome: biome; isolation source: fecal sample | host: Bos grunniens | place: China: Xizang | collected 2019
ATCGACATTAGCTTCTAATTCAGTATAAGATTCTGACTATAAATTTATAATTAAATTAGATAATTTATCATACTATGTGTTGTAATAACCTAATTGTTTTAGATAAGCCATATCTCCACTTTCAATTCCATAAAGGTCTCGCTCTGCCTAATCTGCACTAATTAATCCCTTTGAAATATAGTAAGAGAAATCAATAATAAAACTGTCTTTAGAAGGATTATCTTCTGCTGTCTTAATTGAACACAGACCAGTATTAGATATATCACTATCTACATCTTGAACATAGAGCTTTGTGACAATTTGGTCACTCTTTAAAGTTCTACTAATATTAGATAAGTTTTTCTCATATCTAAATCCAAGTTTATTCTCTTTCCCTTTTTCAGTAATATAGAAAATTCTTTTATCCATTATTTCAACAGGCTTATTATCAATAGTTTCTACCTTCTTAACAATTCTGCCTTGACTGTCGTTATTAGTAAAATAAATTGGATAGATTTCAAAAACTTTACTTAATTCCTAAGTTAAATTAAAACGATTTGATTTATCTTTTTTAAGTGTTCTAATTTTTCTACAATGTTTTTCAGTTTGGAATAAATAAGGACAATATCCATCTTTCTAATATAGACAAGTTCCATTACAATAGTCACAATCTGGCTAATCAGCATTCCCATTTTCATTATAATAAGGACATTTATTTAAATTGAAATAAGCTGTATTAAAATTTAAATCGTCCTCTGTATATTCAGAAGAATTAAAGGGGAGAATATTATTTGATTTTGGACCATCTTCACTTAAAAATTTTTTCTAAGCAAATGTATCTGCCACTTGGTCGCCGGCAGAAATTTGTTGAATAAAATATTGCTAATATTCGTAAGTGTCCCCCGGCATAACGTCATCTTCAAAAATTACATACTTTTTAATTTCACTTCTTGTATATGGTCTGATAATAAAATCTGTCCCTTCCTTTTTATAATTGTAATAGGTTTCTCCATTTTTATTTGTATAATTCTATTCGGTAACAACAACACCATCACTACCTTCACTAATTGCTCTTCCACTATATCTAAAGTGAGCATCATCTCTAGCAAACTAATCTCTACCTTTTGTATATGCTTCAAAAAACCATAATTCTTCCACTTCTCTTATTAAATCATCAGCATTATCACGCATCCAAATTCCAATATAAGGATTTATAAAATCTCTTAATGGTTTAATAAAAATGAAAGTAGCTTCATTATTTACATTTAAAGCACCGTCAATCATAAAAGAACTAATTGAATAGAAATTACCAGTATAACCTAAAGAAGCATGTTCCCAATAAACTTTGTAATCGCCAGAACTAATTACGCTACCTTCACCAATAATAATAGCATCATTAGGACTTAAATTACCTTTAAATCCAAGAACATAGATTTTTTCTTTGCTTAAAGTTATATTTTGTCCAACGATACCAAAATTGATTACGGTATTGAGGTCGTGTCTACCATATCTTTCATAGTTATAGTCATTAACAGCATCAGTATCTCCTTCACCACTAGCTACATCAACCCCTTCACCGTCATTAGCTCCTGATTTTGTTAGCTGTATTGCGCCGCCATTATCTTTTTTTATGAACTTAATTGTTGAAGAAGGAACATTTTTATCATCTGATAATTTAACAACTTCCCAGCCATCAGTTGAACGAATATTGACTCCATTTTGAGTTAAATTTCTTGCAAGCTAAGGAATTATCTATCTAGTTGAAGATTTTGAACAAATTTTATAATTATCATATCCATTTTTCCAATTCTTATTCTCATCAAGCATTCCGGCATAAGTAAAATCATTAGTAATTATATCTTGTGGTAGATTATTGTAAACTTTAACATACTAATCAATTTCGCTCGTTATATTGACTTCTGTTCTATCAGAAATTGAAATTTTCTTTCCTTTTAATATTTCAATATTTCCAATTGAATCTAAATATCCTTCATAATAAGCAGTATAATTACCAGTTAATTCTGTGTTGACATCTTGTTCTCCAAATACATAATCTTTAATTTTTCTTCTTACTAAAACGCCGTTTTGCTCTCTCATCTATTCAAATGGTTCAAATGAATAGAAATTTCCATTCTATCTTAATGCGTTATTCCATTGTTCAACAGTCATGACGTAAGTATAATTTTTATTTACAATTGTGCCGGCTTCATCAATTTCAACATCTGCATCTTCTGGAATTGCAATAAATTGAATTAAAGCGGATGGGTCAATGGTTGCCGGTGCAATGGCATAAGATTTCTATTCCCCATTTAGCCAATAAAAACATGGTTCTTCTGTCGCCGTAACAATAGATGAATTCCCATCTATGGTAGTCTTATAGCAAAAATTTAATTGAGAATAGGGAACATAAATATATCCATCATTTTTTATAAGTGTCGGCGCAACACTAATTAAAGGATTAAGAATCTGTCCGTTTTTTCCTCTCTAGTCCCAGAACAGTCCTTCTTGTCTTGCCAAATCGTCACCCATTTCAATATCTCTTTTTTCATTAGTATAAGCATTTATAATCTTAGAGTCTGAATTTTCTATATTATAATTTAGCTTATAGCCATAAAGAGACTTAAACTGACTAACTGGAATTTTAAATAGCTTTTCTTCTAAGAACTCTGTAAAATCTCCCCAGTTGTTTTGCGGCGCATAATACCAAATGGAATCTTCTAAAATTTCTTCTGTAAATGTACCAATTTCCTCAACATTATTGTAAAGCTCTTCATCAAATGTAAGTCCATAACCATTACGACTTAACTCATCAATAAAAGCATCATTACAAGTATAAGTTTTCATATAGGATTTAAAATTCTTAGCTTCTGAAATTGATTTAATATAAAACTCATACCACTTATTTTTATAAAAGAACTTAACCTTTCTCTCATTATACATTTGGTCTATAAATTCATTATAAACATAATCACCCAACTTACTATCATACCACTTATCTGGCATTGAAAAAGTAAGAGTATGAGTTCCATTTAACTTTTTCTCAAACTTAATGGAAGTTGCACGACCGGCATATTCCATGTCGTGCGCTCCAATTATAAAATCTTTATGTTCTATTTTCTAACCATTCTCTCCAAGTATTTCACTCCAAATACTTATTTCATAAGGCTTTTTTTCAATAGCCACCTTTAATCACCTCTTTTAATAGAACAAAGGAATATATTTAATTTCAATTGAGTTTAATAAGTCAGCATATGCCCAGTAGATAGGAGGGAAATTATTCCAGTTATAACTATTAGCAAACCACCACCAATCATCAATTGTGCCATTTGGCTAACCATTAACATCAACATTATTAACTCTCCAATAGTCATCTAAACGTTTTAAAAATCCTTTCTCTGCATTTTCAATTCTGCGTTTTTGAATTTCAAAAGTTAATCCAGATAAATCATTAACAGAGAATCTATCTTTATATGGAGAATCTTCACCGCCAGCATTCTCATCTGTATATTGGCTCTGCCAATAATTTACTCTATTAGCTTTACTACTTAAATCGAGTTCATTATCTGTTAAATACCAACGTCTAAACTAAAGATAATTTTCTAAATCTTCAACTTTAGAACAATATTGAGTTAGATAATTTTTAATTTCTTCTGGTGTTGAATTTTTATTAAAGTTCTTATTTTTTAAATCCCCTTCAATTCCCCAATCTTTATTAAGAATTAAATATGGATTTGCTTCTGCCAACCAATCTACGCCGGCACGCCAATAGACTTTATCAAAATGCTCACGCAGGTGCTAATCAATATTACCCCAGATAAATGGTCTTGCGTCTAACCAACGCTTACCACCCCATAAATCTTCATCTATAACTGGAGCAATCTCAATTAATGACCAGCCGGGCGGAAGTTTAAACCATTTGCCTTTAACAATATTATCGTTAAAAATTTTCTTTTCTGGTTTAAAATGATAGAAATTCTTTGACTTTAATTCATCATTCTTATCATATTCTGGATTGTTTATATTATAAACCATTCTACGTTCAGAGTCAACAAATAGAGGCTTAATTGTATTATGGTCAGGGTCGTCATCAACCAAACAGTCGCAACCGCATTTACAACCCTAAATTTTATCGAAATCATTTGAGTTAAGTTCAATATAATCAAAGGTCATATACTAAGGCAATCTACCCACATGGAATTTAAATTCACCATAATCTAATTCTGCATCATTCTCTCTTATATAATCTGCCTAATTATAAATATAGTCATAAACAAAATCTTCATAAGTATAACCACCATTCTCATTTGTTTCATCAAAGAAGCCATAAGATTTACCCTTAGAAACAGAACCATAAATAATCTTTTCATTAACTTCTTTATAGCAATCAAAAATTGCTGTTTTTAATGTTTCCCAGTAAAGTTCATAGCGTTCTTCATCTGTAATACAAAGTTCATATAACTCCTCATATCTATTTGCAAGTTCTACACCTTTCTCCCAATTACAAGGAATTGCAGTATAGCCTTCAGGGTCATCAATATGAGAACTTTGCCAATAGAATAGACGAATGAAGTAGCCTAATTTTTCTCTTGGAATTGGTTCTACATAATAACAATGACGTGGCGCGGCCGCACCTAATCTTCTTTCAAAAGGTTTATAATCCCATTCTTCTTCATACCACCAAGAAGGTTTAGTAGAATCTTTACCCTCATTCTTTGGACTGTTTTCAAGAATTGTAAAGTAGCGTCCTGCATATTTATAATCATTATCATCTTCTCTATGATAAGTTTTAAGTCCACACCAGTCAACTGCCTATTCAATTGAAAGTCTTTGTACATTATATCTACTAATTCTAAAGCGATAATTCTTATCATTATCGCTCATATTTGCACGATAACGAGAAACTAAATTCCCTAATTTAAGTTCAAAGTCAATTGGTACGTCTCCCGGATTATAGACTAAAATTCTACTTCCAATCATTCCATTCTGACGATTTAAGCCAGTATCCATATTATAGTAATTAGTTCTACTATATTGTGGCATATAAATTAATTCTCTATCATAGTCTAAAGTTGGAGTAGTAAGTAGTTGCGCCGCCGGCTCCCATTCAGGAATATTCTTAAAATAATCTCTTACATCAATTAATTTTTTGCCTTCCGGCGAATTAAAGTAAAGTTCACCCCATTGAACCTATTCAATAGAGGGATAGCCGCCTTTCCAAGGCGTACTCATATTGGGAGTGACATTATAATGGTCTTTGATTAAGCCCGGCAGAAACTTAGGTTTTTCCTTTCTTTTATATGGATTTTCTTCAATTGAATTGGTTATAATTTCTTTTGGCATTGCACATTTGTAATAGTCTGCGGCTCTAACAACATATTTGTTAAAACCAAACGCATAAGGATAATAACAAATAAAGTTAAGAGTACCCTCACCTTTATAAACTCTTTTTCCATTCTTATTGAAGCAAATAAATTTAAATTCTGGTTTAGATTTAAGTTTTGCACGATAAGTTTTAAATGGCAATTCATCAAATACTAAATCCTATGGTTTATCAGTTGAAAATAGTTGTGAAATTTTTCTCCAAGTTTTTTCATCAACTTCGTTAAAAGCCACATTAGCTGTAAATTCTTGTGTAGAGAAAGTCTAACCAAATAAATATTGACCATCTCCGCCCGGCACTTCTTTCGTATAATCTTTAAGAGCCGGCAGAACATTTTTAGAATAACGATTACTTGAACTTACAACAACTAAATGTAAATCTTCCGAATGAACTTGTCCAAAGCGAAAGCCCGTAAAATCTCTCATTTTAACTCACCTCATTTAATTGAGATAAAGGGGCTCATAAAGAACCCCTCACCCTTTTATTTATTTAAGAGAACTGGATTTCCAATTTGATTTGACATTGAAACGATGTCGTTTCTTACACGTTCAATCATATCATCAATATCCTATTCACTTGATACGTTTTCTATATTAATGTGAACTTCGATTGTTGTATCTCCAACATTTGAAGAATAAGAATTGTCAGTAATGGAAGAAGAGTTGAGAGCAGGAATGTTGGAAAGGAGTTGCGCCGCCGCACCAATTCGAGCAGTATCTTCGGCAGAAAGGAAGGCTTCTGGATGAGTTGGAGAGCCATCTACCCAAGCAGGTCCAGTATAATCAACCAAGCCTCCAGTGGCATATTTAACTTTAGGTATAAATCTTCCATTTTCATTGACTAATTCAACATAAGAACTTGAATTATTAAAATTTGAAGCGTCAGATGCAGTAGAATTTCTAACTGAATTTAATTCTGATGCTGCATGGGCGGCTTCATCCATTAAATTATTCTGTGCTGCCCAAGTTAAATTAATTTCTGCATTCTGTAAACGTGAGTTTAACTCTCCGGCTGTTGATTCTGCATTAGTATAGTCTGCACTTATTTGACGAATTGTATCAGCAGATGCTTCTCCTGATATTGCATCTAGAACATCAGCTACGGCAGTCCCATAAGAAAACAAATTCTATTTATAAGTAAGTAATGCTTGCTCAGCACTACCCTAAGCAGCGATATAATTACTATAAGATTCTTCTACTTTTTTATCCATATCAGAAACATCTGTAATGCCTAATTTATGAACAGCCTCCATAGCTTCATTATATGCAATTTGCGTATCTCTAACGTTATCTCTTACATCTTTTAAAACCTAGTCATAATTTTCATAAGCCTCTTGTAAATCTAATTCTCCATCTGCTAAAGTTTGGTCATAATTTTCATATGCCTCGGTAACTTTCTCATGCAATTCTTCAAGTTTTAATTTAGCTTCATCTAAATCTTCATAAGCCTAATTCAATGCTTCTTGTGCGGCATCCTATTCTTCCTAAACTTTGTCTAAAGTATTCTAATGACTTCTTTCTAAATATTCATTCATATTATCAGAAGTCTAAGCCATTGTCTGATTTACTTCATCAGCAGTTATAGTTAAATAGTTTTGGAAATTAGAATTTGTAATGGCGGCGTATTCTTCAAATGGAGCTAAATCATTTGCGTGTTCTTCTAAATATAATTCTTGTTCAAGAGGAGAGCTTTCTAAATATTCGGGGTCATTTTCCGTTAACCAAGCTAAATAATTTTCTGAACTTCCATCCATAGACTAAATAATTTCCATAGCCTATTTCATAAAGTCCATATCTTCAATCATTTGTTCTTGATATTCAAGTTCTTCCTCTCTCTCTTTCTACTATTCCTCATAAGTTTCTTTTAACGTATCTAAAATATTATCAATACTATTATCAAGTAATGACTGTCTATCATTTTCAATTTCTTCCTAAAGTTTTAAAGTTTCTTTCTATTGAGAGCCAGACGTATCTCTTGAAATTAAAGATAATTTCTTTTCTTTAGTAGCTAAATCATTCCATTTGTCTTCTTCTTCTCTTAGTTTTCTTTGTTTGTCAATAGCATCCTATAATGCGTCTAAATATTCATCATCAGCTTCTTTAATTGCATCATATTTCTCTTTTACATCTTCAATTTCTTTTTCATAACTTTCTTTAAGAATTTCTGCAGTATCTTTCTAAAGATTTACCATATCTGAAAGTGCAGACTTACGTCTTTCTTTCATGTCTTTAAGTAAATCATTATACTTATTTTCACCATCAATAATCTCTTTCTAAACCTTATTATAATCATCAAGGTATTGATAAATTTGGTCTTTAAGCTAATCATTCATCTAAGCATTATCAATAGCAGAATAATTTGCTTGTAAGAATCCGTCTACTATTGTGAAATATTCAGAACCGAATCCCTATAAATATCCTAAAATTTGATTTTTCTAATCTTCTTTTCTCTAATTTAAAGCCTATTGATAAACCATTTCTTGATGAATGGCTTCGCCATAATTTTTAACCAATTCTGCAACATTATCACCAATTTCTGGATTATCAAGAGCTTTTTTAGCTTTTTCTGCAGCTGAAGATAACTATTCAAGTCTATCAGAATAATTTTGTAAAGAATTTCGCTTAGATAAGTAATTATCAGTTCCATATAATGCATCATTCAATTTCTAAGTTTTATCAACTATTGCTTGTTCTTTTTCTAAAATTGTATTTTCTTGTTCTGCAACATCTTTAAGTGCATCATTAATTTCTTTTAATGCTTTCTGTTCATCTTCTGCATTTTTCTTAACCTAATCATCAATTTTTTTCTATGCTTCCTAAACTTTTTCAGTCTAATCTTTAATAGCCTAATTTAATTTATCTTGCGCATCTCTTAAGCCTTTTAAAGTTTCATATTCATTTTTTCTTGCTTCTGTTATTGCGTCTAATTCTTTTTTCTTCTAAACCAATGCGGCAGTAATCATTCCGTTTCGAGTTTTTTCAAGAGAATTTATTGTTTCCATTTTTGGAGTTAATTTATCATAAAATTCAAGTTCATCTTCATTTAAAGCAATTCCATCTTCTTTTTTCTATTTAATCTCATCGTATTTCTCTGAAATACTTTCAACAGAATCTAATTCTGTTCCTAATTTAGTATCTTTAGCAAGAGCTTCTAATTGAGTTTGTTGTGAAGATATAGTTCGATTAATCGTTTCAAATGCTTCTTTTTTCTTTTCCTCATAAGTTTCTGCATCAACGGTAATTGTCATGGTGTCTAAATCAACAAAAGTCTCAATATCCTCGCCAATTTCATCAGCATATTTTTGCCATTCTTCAAGTTCATCTACTGATAATTTTTCACCAGAAGGTTTCAATGCTAACTAAACCGAAACGTCTTCATCAAAAGTTTTTTCTAATTCTTCTTTCTATTTATCAAGCCAATCTTGTGCTTCTTCAGGGTTATTAAAATCTAAAGAAATAACACCGGCATTCTAATATGCACTTAATGCTTCTTCCCAAGCCTATGCTCCCTGTTCTGCTGTAGCACCACTTTCTTTAAATGCGTCAATAAATTTCTTTCTTTCGGTTTCTAGATTTTCAATCCCTAAATCAGCCCAATTTACCTATCCCCATGCTTTTTGATAATCATCTTTGCTCAATCCAGATGAGGATTGCAAATATAATTGTATAGAGTCAATAGAACTCCTTATATCTTCTGGAACTCTTTTTAAAAAATTATCATATTGTATTTTTATTGCTTCTATTTCTTTTGCAGTTAGTTTACTTAAATCCCATATTTCTTCTGCATTGGACGTTATTTCTTTTAAACTATTTACTTCATCTTCCCAATCTTGTTGTCTATTGTTTGCTAAGTCACTCTTTAAATATTCTTTTTCTTCTTCCGTTGCAGACTTAAAAATTTTTACAGCTTCTTTACCTTCTTTAGATGTAATTTTATCATATTCACCGTTATAGAGAGCATCCATTTCTTCTCCTGATAGGTCTCCTATTTTACTAAAATTATCAGAAACCTCTTTTAATCTTTCACCTTTGCTTTCTAGCTCTCCTATTTCATTTTCATAATCATCAACAAACTCTTCTATATTTTCAATAGTACCAAAAAGATACTCACTTAAAACATCAGAAAAGTCATCTGCTTTTAAATGGTCTTTAATTATCTATTCTCTATTTGCATCAGCCTATTCAATCTATTCAACATAAGAATTAAATTGTTCAGTATCTTTTTTATTGACTTCTTCTGTGGCTTCAGCTATCATTTTATTTAAATCATCTTCATTTAAATGAAAGAAAAAGTTTGCTATTTTTTCTCTTTCTTCTCTTGACAGCTCTTCAATTTTATTAAAGTCAATATTTGTATTATTCTTTTCATTATAAAAATCTTCAATAATATCATTAGTTTCTTTATTTAACTCTGAAATTTTTTTCATATATGATTTAGAATTGAGACCAAGCACATCATCTCTAAAATTGCCATCATTACCAGAATCACGTCGTAAAATAGAAAATACGTCTTTTAAATTATCCTTTGTTTCCTAATTTTTTGTACTTTCACTATCTCTAGAATTCCTTGCTAAATCTTCTTCTAAATCATTAGCTTCCATTTTGTCCTAAGCATATTGTAAATTTGATTTTTTTAATTTTTCATCTATTAATCCTATCTATTTTTCTAATAAAGAGTTCTATAGAACATATTCATCATTCTATAATGAAATTAAATTAGGAAAATCTTCTGCATGATTGGATAAAATTTCCTAATACTATTGTTGCTCTTCTTGTGTATGGGTGATTTTTTTACCATAATCTTCATAGGCTTTTTTTAAATCTTCTAAAGACTTTTTCTAATTTTTAAATTCGTCATTTTCTCCTTTATCATCACTCATTTTTTCGCTTACTTTATCTAATTCTTTATTTAATTCTTCGGATTCTTTTTCCAAATCTTTTAATTTCTTTTCAGCACTATATGCATATTTAACCGCTTTTACTATTCCTGCAACAGCAAGAACCGCAGCAACGGGAATAATGACTGGTAATGCAGCACTAAGAGCTTCTAAAGTTATTGAACCAAGAAGTTTTGTAAGTCCCATTGAAAGTAATTGAGTAATTGTAGAAGAAATTGAAAAAGCAAAAGTTGTTCCTGCGGCATCTAACGCTGCTTTTGTATCTCCTGTTGAAATTGCTGTTGTAATTCCAGTTGTTAAACTATAAGCAATACTATTAGCTAAGCCTGTTGCTATCTAATTTCCAGCTACATCTTTTAATGTTTTTAAATTATTTTTTCTCTATGCGTCCTATTGTGCTAATAACTATAAACGAGTTTTTAACTAATTATTAATTTCACCTTCTATTATATTTTCATTTGTTATTTTAGCTGTTATACTTTGTTCTTCATTCTATATTGATTTTAAATTCTATGCCTATTCAACCATTAATGTAGCTAATTCTTTTGAATAATTTTTATTTACCATTAAATCTTGAATAACCGCATTATGATTATTTCCTTGCTCTATTAATTTCTAATTAATTTCCTCATATGCCGCTTTTAGCTAACTTCTCGTCATATTTGTAATTTTTTCAGTTTTATGGTAAATTGTCTCTTCTAAGCCAGAAATTTCGCCAAGTCTAAGTAAATCTTCTGTTGAAGTAATCGTTAATTTATTTCTATCAAATCTTATAGATAATTTATTTAATTCTTTTTCTAGCTATTCCCTTGATTCTTGTCCTATTTTCTAATACTGTTTCTAATAAATTTTATCAATTATTGCATTACTACCAATTCTTTTAGACATATCGGCATAGGCTTTTGTTACATCGTTTGTTCCTTCTCTTAATGCCTTAATAATATTTGAAATTATATTTTTCCCTATAATACCAAATATAGCAACATCTGCAATTAATACTTTAGGGTCAATATTTTTAATTGAATTTAAAAAACTATTAGCAAAGTCCAATCCTTTTTTATAATCATCAGCACCTAAGAAACTAACTCTTAATTCTTCCCAACTATTCTTTAACTAATTTAATTTAAAAGTAATAGTATCTGCATATTTAGCAAACTATTCATCAGAACGTCCTGCTGAATCTTGTGCCGTTTCTACAAGTTCTAATGTTCGTTCATAATCTTCCATCATCGCAATGAAACGAGATTGCTGACGAGAACCAGCGGCAATAGTTGCAATATAACGCTGTTGATTTCTGGTTAACGTATCCCACTTACTACTCAATTCAAGAAATACATCATCAAGATTTCTAAATGAGCCAGAGGTGTCTTTTAACTGAACACCAACAGATTTTAAGGCTTTATCGACCTTATTTAAGTC
>JAEIGA010015332.1_pt1 | contig 11674 bp, 13 predicted proteins | sample 9270691 | NCBI WGS metagenome assembly JAEIGA01 (sample SAMN17057246, study PRJNA624740) | gut metagenome | biome: biome; isolation source: fecal sample | host: Bos grunniens | place: China: Xizang | collected 2019
GAGCTGAATGCCAACATTCACAGTCATATTCGCATTGCAGACAGTGAGAGAGTGAAGCTGAACGCTGTGCTTGATAACGTATCTCAAAGCATTATCGCTCTGGATAGATCCAGACGCATCGTGTTTGCCAATAAACGCGCGGTTGAAATGTTTAACGGAGCCGGCGGCGATATTGGCAGGGATCTTGTGTTCCTGATTGAAAAGCCTCCCGTTTATGAGCAGATCATTGCGCATATCGGTGAGAATTTCGCCTTCAACTGCGCGTATGACGATAAATATTTGTCAGTGGTCCTTACCACGGTAGCAAACGAGATGATTTGTGACGATGTCTCCTCAATCATTATTGTGACGGATATTACGAAGGAAAAGATGATCGAGAAGCAAAAGAGCGATTTCTTTGCCAATGCATCTCACGAGCTCAAAACGCCCATCACGGTTATGCAGGGCTTTGCCGAGGTCCTCTTGAACAGGGAAGAGATGAATGATACCTCCAAGAAACAGATTGGACGGATCTATAAGGAGTGCCTCAGACTCGGTTCTCTGATTTCGGACATGTTGATGCTTTCCAAGATCGAAAGCGGAGAAGCTCTGAGGAGATCGCTTTCCGAGGTTGCTCTTGAGGATATCGTCAAGGAGGTTGTCGACGGTCTTTCCGAGAAGGCGCAAAGCAGAGGCATCACGACCAATATTGTTGGTTGTGCCAAGCTTACCGCAGATCAGGCAATGATTTTTGAGATCGTTGAAAATCTTGTTTCCAATGCCATCAAATACAACAAGGACGGCGGCTCGGTCACGGTTTCCGTTTCCGAAACGGATGCGGGTGTAAGCCTTGTGGTTGAGGATACGGGAATCGGTATTGAGAGGGAGCATCTGCCGCGTCTGTGCGAGCGCTTCTACCGTGTGGACAAATCCCACTCCAAGCGTATCGGCGGTACGGGACTGGGTCTTGCCATCGTCAAGCACATCTGCGCTATTTCGAACGCAGAGCTTTCCATCGAAAGCGAGTTTGGTGTCGGCACAAGGGTAACGGTTGTTTTCGGTAAATAATCCAATAGTCTGCTTTGCTTTTCGTTTGTGGATTGGTAGCTTTACAAGTTTCTGTAAACGGGTTTATCTTGGCCTGCACGGCGAAAACAGGAAGGGCTGACCGCACGGTCAGCCCTTCCTGTTTTGCTATGCTTATATTTTTTTGACGAACGCTTGGTCGGCGCGATCACACATATCCTCGATATACGCGCGGCGGCGAAGGACGTCGAGCCATTTCTTCGGAATGGCATCATAGCCGTAGAGCGCACCCGCAAGTCCGCCCGCGATGGCGGCGACGGTGTCGGTGTCGTCGCCAAGGTTGACTGCCTTGAGGACACACTCCGAATAGGAATCGGTGGTGAGCAGACACCAAACGGCCGCCTCCAGCGTGGCCACCACGTAGCCCGAGCTTTGGATCGCCTCGCGAGACGATTTTTCAAAATCGGGGGAGAGAAGGCGTGCGTAGTGCTCAAATTCTTCCGATGCATTGTATCGGTCATAGGCGGCGTGCAGGGCGCGTCGGATCGCGTCCTTGCACGGGTCATCAAAAATGGAAAAAAGAATCTGTGTGTAGATTTTACAGGCAAGTTTTGAGCGCGCGTGGGCGTGTGTCAGCGCCGAGGCCTTGTCGATGACCGATTCCCAGTTATCCTTCCAATCGGTGTAATACGCCATCAGCGCAAACGGATGAATGCGCATCAGCGAGCCGTTTCCGTTGGAGCGCTCCCCGGTGAGACCGCACTGTTCGACGGATTTCTTGCCGTCTGTGTAGTTCTCAATGGCACAGCTGCAGGTGTTTCCCATATCGAAGGTTTCGCCCGTTGGCGTGTAGGCGTCACGATAATACCACTCGCTAAGCTTAAGCATGATGTCATCAAAATCCAGTTTGCCGCTTGCAAGGCTGTCAAGCGCGGCAAGCGACATGCTGGTATCGTCCGACCAACATCCCGCGGGATATGGATACGTGCCGTAGCCGAGCATATCCGTAACCGGCGTTTCGTCAAGCTCGTCCCTCTCACAAAATTCCACGGGCACGCCGAGAGCATCCCCCACGGCATGGCCAAGTACAACGGCACGAATGATCTGCTTGCGGTCTCTCATTTGTTTCCTCCTTCGTTTCTCTCTTCATCCAAGAGAATTTTTTCAAGCTCCATCTCCTCGGCGCAGCAGGCGCGAACAGCCGTGATTGCCTCACTCATTGCGCAATAGCTGCTCTGTACGCCCTTTTTGGTCTGACGGTAATTGGCTGCGCGCTCACGGCGAATGCCGATGCTTTCAGCCGTCTCCACCGCGTCAATGTTGGCGGCGAGAAAGAGAAATTCCCATCCGTATTTTTCGGTCTGGCGCTTGATCTTGGCCTTGATTTCCGCGCCGGAATAGCGATGGCTGGCGTTCTCCATGCCGTCGGTGGTGATGACAAAGACCGTGTGCTCGGGCACGTCCTCGGGGCGTGCGTATTTGTGCACGTTTCCGATGTGGTGGATCGCACCGCCGATGGCGTCAAGAAGTGCTGTGCATCCGCGCACCGAATAGTCGTCCCTTGTCATCGGTTTGATGTGGCTGATATCCACGCGGTCGTGAACGACCTCACTTTCGTTATCACAAAGCACGGTGGAAACGTAGACCTTTCCGTCCTGCGCCTTTTGCTTTTCGATCATGGAATTGAAGCCCCCGATGGTATCGTCCTCAAAGCCGGACATAGAGCCGCTTCGGTCGAGAATAAATACGAGCTCGGTGATGTTGTTTTTGATTTTTTCTGCCATGGTTAGTACCTCCAAATAAAAATATGACTGCTCGGTTTTCACCTTACAGCCATATTTTATCACGCTTGCTCCTCAAAAAGGTCGCTCGTCGGGGGACTTTTCATGAAGTAATGCTGTGTTCCATTCCGTTTCCTTGAAACCAACGAGCACACAATCGTCGACAACAAGGATCGGGCGCTTTACAAGCATACCGTCACTTGCAAGAAGATTTAGCATTTCGTCTTCGGACATGGTCGGAATTTTGTCCTTGAGGTTGAGGGATTTATAGAGCAATCCGCTTGTGTTGAAAAGCTTTTTGAGGGGCAAACCGCTTTTCTTGTGCCATTCCATCAACTCATCGAGCGTGGGGTTATCGAGTTTAATATCCCGAAGCTCATATTCCATTTTTTTATCATCGAGCCACTTTTTTGCCTTTTGACAAGTGGTGCACTTGGGGTAACATACAAATTGAATCATGGTTCTCAAACTCCTAACAGTTGTTGGTCAAACTCAAACAACGCCTCGTTGATCTCAAAGATATCGTAGTTTTCATTGAGAATAAAATAGCGGATGATCTGATCAAATACTTTGCTTTTTGACAGTGTGAAGCCGGCAGTAGCCAGCAGCTCCTGCGTGGTGTCCATATCCAGCTTTAAGGAGATGGCAAAGGCCACAATGGTTTGCTTCGAAGGCTTGTAGTTCTTGTTGCTCTTGATTTTAGAGAAGGTTCGTTTGTCCACATTCGCCTTTTTGTAGCATTCCACGTCGGTCATTCCGCTTTGATCGATCAGCTCAAAAAGCAATTGCGCAAAGCTGCGGTCCATCTGCTGTATATATTCCCGCAGGGATTTCTTCGCGGGGCGACTGAGAGGTGCCGAAGCAACGCTTGGCAGGATTTCGGCGCAGCACCTTGCAGGTGGCCGTTCGGACTTGGCGCAGTTCTCAAGCTCCTCGTAATAGCACTCGTCGTGCTCGTCCACGTATTCGTCACCGATAAACGCCCGAATGTCGCTGAAAAGCTTTCGGCTGAAGGAATAGGACTCCCTGTCAAATACGCACAGATAGACGGTAAGCTCGTGCTCAAACAAAAATTCGGTGATGGTTTGCACGGCGAATTTGAGCACCTGATCCTTGGGGTATCCGTAAACGCCCGAGCTGATCAGCGGAAAGGCCACCGACTCGCATCGGTTTTCCACGGCAAGCTTCAGAGACTCGATATAGCAGGAGCGAAGAATGGCGCTCTCGCCAAAATGTCCGCCCTGCCAGACAGGCCCCGACGTATGAATGATGTATTGGCAGGGGAGAGCATAGCCGCCCGTGATCTTGGCTTGACCAAGCCCCAAGGGCGCCAGACGGGAGCACTCGGCGTCCAGCTCCGCACCGGCCAGCGTATGTACGGCAAGATCCACACCGCTATAGCCTACCATTTCTGCATTGGTGGTGTTTACGATGGCGTCCACTTGCATTTTTGTGATGTCCTGTCGGATGATCTGCAATGGCAAATCCGTTCACCTCACTTGTTTTCAAAAAATCCGTTTGAGACGATGCTCAAACGGATCTTTATTTTATTTCTTATCAAACTTTTCCAGGCTGTCCCAAACACCGAGCATATACATAATGCCGAGTGCGCGGTCGTAAAGACCGTAGCCGGGACGGACGTTTCCGGGTCCCTCATCCCACAGGTGTCTGCCGTGGTCGGGACGGATGTAGCCTTCAAAGCCGCAATCGTGGTAAGCCTTCAGGATCTCCAGAATTCCGGTGTCGCCGTCGCAATCGCGGTGGCTGGCCTCGGAGAAGTCGCCGTTCTCAAAGTGCTTAACGTTACGGATATGAGCAAACGCGATACGGTCGCAATGCTTGCGAACGATGTCTGCCACGTTGGTGTTGGGGTTCGCATTGAGGCTTCCCGAGCAAAGGGTGAGACAGTTATAGGGGTTATCCACCATCTTAAGGAAACGAGCGATGCTGGGCTCGTCGACCAGAAGTCTCGGAAGACCGAAGATATCCCAAGGCGGATCGTCCATGTGGATAGCCATCTTGATGTCGCACTCCTCGCAGGTGGGCATAATGGCCTCAAGGAAGTACTTGAGATTTGCCCAAAGCTTTTCGTGGTCAATGCCCTCGTAAGCCTTGAAGAGCTCGTCAAGCTTTGCCATACGCTCAGGCTCCCAGCCGGGGAAGGACATATTGTACTTCTCGGTGAAGTCCAGAATGTACTTGGCCATCGCGTTGTAGTCGTCCTGAATCATATTCTTCTCGTAGAAGAGGGCGGTAGAGCCGTCGCCTACGGGGTGGAAAAGATTCGAGCGCGTCCAGTCAAAGATGGGCATAAAGTTATAGCAGATAACCTTTACGCCGAACTTCGAGAGGTTGCGGATGGTGGTCTTGTAATTTTCGATGTACGCGTCGCGGGAGGGCAGACCGATCTTGATGTCGTCGTGAACGTTGACCGACTCAACGACGTCCATATTGAAGCCGTACTCGTCGAGCTGACGCTTGACCTCGGCAATTTCGCTTTCTTCCCAGACTTCGCCGGGCATCTTGTGGTGAAGCGCCCAAACGATGCCTTCAACGCCGGGAATCTGCTTGATGTCCGAGAGCTTGATACGGTCGTTGCCTTCGCCGTACCAACGGAATGTCATTTGCATTGGCATTGGATTCCTCTCCTTTTATGTTAATATAACTATTATATAGCAAAAAATGTCATTTGTAAATAGGTATTTTGATTTTTTTCGGATATCCGACCCCCATCTTTTTTGTTCTGTCAGAATCACGGGTGTCTTTCGCCAAAATTCGACATATGCTGTATTGGGTGCTTCACCCAAATTCAGTAGGAGGAATTTTTATGAACAAGCAACATTCGTTTTCAAGAAATTCGTGTCGCTGCGGTTTCAATCCGGATCGGTGTGGCTGCTGCGATGATGACAGAAAAGACGATCCCTGTGTTATTTGTCCCCCGGGTCCCCAAGGTCCCGAGGGTCCGCAAGGAATTCAGGGGCCGATCGGCCCGCAGGGACCTCGCGGTGCGGTGGGTCCTCAGGGACCGCAAGGGCCACAGGGAGCCACGGGTCCGATGGGACCTCGGGGCGCACAAGGCGAGATTGGTCCGCAGGGACCCGAAGGACCTCAAGGAGCAACGGGGCCTGCCGGTCAGCAGGGGCCTATGGGTGCGCAAGGTCCTCAGGGAGAGATGGGGCCTGCAGGCCCGCAAGGAATTCAGGGGCCTCAGGGGGTACAGGGAGTTCCCGGCGGCGTTTTGAGCTATGCCGATTTTTATGCGCTGATGCCCGATGACAATGCGGAAGCGGTTGCCCCCGGTGCCGACGTCAGCTTCCCGGAAAACGGCCCGATTGCCAACACCAACATTGGACGGCTTAGCGAATCGTCCTTCCTTCTCTCGGCTGTCGGAACGTATCAGATCCTTTTTCAGGTCAGTGTGACCGAGCCCGGGCAGCTTGTCCTGACGCTGAACGCTCAGGATCTGGCGTATACCGTTGTCGGTCGTGCCACGGGCACCTCGCAGATCGTGGGAATGGCGCTGGTAAGCACCGAGGTGGCCGGCTCCATCCTCACGGTGCGCAATCCTGTAGGCAATGCCGAGGCACTTACGGTAACGCCGCTTGCCGGCGGCACACGCCCCGTGTCTGCACACCTTGTGATCCTGCAGCTGGCTTAGACGTGAAAAGCCTGCGACTCTGTCGCAGGCTTTTTTCGCTTATTGCTTTTTCATTTGACGAAGAAAGAGAAGGATTGCGGCGGCAATCAGGACAAGCGCATAGCCCAGCACCCACCAAAGGTGCGAGAGGGCTTCCGATAGGTTTCCGACAAGCACCGCACGCTCCATTTCAACCGCGTGAACAAAGGGCAGGGCGTAGGCGATTTTTTTGAAGACGCCGCCCACCAGATCCAGGTCAAACCAGATGCCCGAAAGCCACGCGGAGAGGTTGGTCAGAAGCGCGCCGCAGATACCGCCCACCTGCTTGTCGCTCAGCACACTTCCGCACAGAAGTCCGATGGCGATATACAAAAGTGCGACGGGGAGAAGAAAAAGGAGCGAAAGCAGGACGTTTATACTGAACGTAAGTCCCAATATCAGCGCAAAGGCAAAGCAGGCCACGCCCTCGGCAAGCGCGATGGGGATCAAGGGTAACGTATACCCGAGGATAAAGTCCGAAGCGGTCATAGGTGTAGTATACAGACGCTGCATAAAGCTGCTTTGGCGGTCCTTGGCGATCAGCGTTGCCGTAAACAGCGTCATAAAGGCAAGCCCGAATACGGCAATGCCGGGGGAAAGCTGCTCGATCTCAAACAGGCTTACCGGAATGTTTGCCTGAATGGCACTCAGCAAAAGCAGCAGCACGATGGGAAATCCGAAAAGAAAGCAAAGGTTTAAGGGGTCACGGAGGATCTCCTTGAAATTTCGTTCGCTAAAGGTCAACGTTCTCATTTTTTTGCCTCCTTTACTACCCGAATAAATGCCTTTTCGATGCTGTCCTCGCCCGTCGCGGCCTTGATGCCGTCGGGCGTGTCACACATCAGAAGCTTGCCGTCCTTCAGGATGGCAAGACGGTCGGAGAGCTCCTCGGCCTCCTCCATATAATGCGTGGTCAACAGAATGGTCACTTTGCCCTTGAGCGCGCGAATGATGTCCCAAAGCTCGCCCCGCGCGAGAACGTCAAGACCGAGCGTTGGCTCGTCAAGGAAGAGAATTTTGGGCTCGCTTATGAGAGCCATGGCGATGCTCAGCCGCCGTTGCCAGCCGCCCGAAAGCTTGCCCGCTCTTCGGTCAAGCACGCTTTCCAGCGAAAGACGCTCGGTAAGCTCGCGGATCTTCGCGTTCTTCTTCTCGCGGGAAAAGCCGTGAATGCCGCACATAAGCGCAAGGTTCTCACGCACCGAAAGCCCGGGCGCTATGGCCGTTTCCTGCGGTGATACCGCGATAAAGGCCTTGATGTCGGCGCTCTCGCGGCAGACGCTCTTTCCCAGGAGAAGCGCGTCGCCCTCGGTAGGCACGGTAAGGCAGGAGAGCATTTTGATGGCTGTGGTCTTGCCTGCGCCGTTGACACCCAGAAGCGCAAAAAGCTCGCCCTCCTCAATGTCAAGTGAGAGGCGGTCGACTGCCAAGACGTCTTTATATTTTTTTGTAAGATTTTCCAGCTTTACAGCAATCATATCTTTATTCCTCCGATATGTGTCTTGTTCTGAGTCCCTGATATACGTCGGTCAGCATCTCGCTGATCTGCTCCCACGCGGGTTCAAGAAAATTTGTGGCCAGCATGGTGGCAATGCCGTGAACAAACGCCCACATTTCCATGTGCATGCGCTCGGCCGTTTGCCGATCGATCCCGTTTGTGCTCATGATCATTTTCACCGAAGTCTCGAAATCCGAGGAAGGGGAGGGCGCCTCACCGTGGCGGTCGCACATAAAAAGGTGCTTGAAAAGTGCCGATTCTTCCTTGGCAAAGCGAATGTACGCCATACCGAACGCCTTGTAGGGCGGATATTTGCCGCCATCGACCTCGCGTTGCAGAAAGCCGAGATAATGCTCATGGGCCGCGGTAGTCATAGCCGTCTGCAAGTCTTCCATTGTGGCAAAATTGGAAAAGAGGGGCTGGGTCGAGCAGCCAAGCGCCGCGGCAAGCCCGCGCGCATTTAATGCCTCCTCTCCGCCCAGGCGGAGCAGATCCAGCGCGGCTTTTACAATGTTTTCCTTTGTGATCTTCACTTTGGGTGGCATAGTGGTCTCCTTTACATATCGATCGATATATAACAAATGTTATTTTATCACAGATCGAGGAAAAAGTCAAGTCTATTTGCAAAAAAAGGTTGACCGTTCGGTCAACCCTTTGTGGTTTCTTTTTCAGTTTCCTTGTCCTTCGGCTCCTTGGCGTCAAGTCCCAGCGTTTCGTCGACGGGAAGGGCAAAGACGATGCCTTGCGCCGCGCTCGAGGTGCCGATGGCGTTATACAGCCCCTTAAGAATGCCGTCCACCTCGTCCTTTTTGGCCAGGATCATCACGATCTCCTTTTCGGGCTGAATGGAAATGTTGAAGAATTTTTCGGCCTCCTTGGAGATGGTTCCTCGTCCGTGAAGAACAGTTCCTCCCCTGGCACCGCAGGCCTTGGCGGCCTCCATCGCCTCCTCGGAGAAGCCGTTGTTCACGATAGCTAAGATGCATTTATATCCTTTTTTCATGATTTTTTGTCTCCTTCCTTTGGAACTACGGTCCGGTCGTTGCTGAGAAGCTGGTACATCGATACCCCTATGATGCTGTCAAGGGCAACGGTGAAAGCAATGCCCTTGCCGTTTTTCACCTTGTGGAATTTTTCGTCCAGGGTCTCCAGAGCTTCCTTTACCTTATCTTCTCTTATATAAGAAATAATGACGGATTTTTCGCTTTCGGTAAGTCCCAGAAGGTCGCGGATCTGCGAGTCGGCCGTGCCTTTTCCGTAAAGCACCATCTGCACGTTTACCTCAAATTGCTCCAGGAGATCAACGTAAAACAGTGTCTTGCTTCGGTCGATGACCGTGACCAGAAGCTTGAGCTTGCGAACGCTGGACACCTGATTTTTGGCGGGCGCTTTTTCGTCAGCCGTATTTTTTGTTACTTTTCTTGGCATAGCGTCCTCCTTATAAAAAGCGGATGATCTGATCGTCGTCCTTGTCAAGGATCCTCTTCATGGCCAGCTTTTCGCTTACTCTCTTTTTCGAGATGGCCGTAAAGCCGAGCAGCTGAATGGTGATCAGCGGTGTCATGGCAACCATAGCCACGATGCCAAAGGCATCGGAGAGAATGTTTCCGCCCGATGCCACACAGGCACCGATGGCAAACGGAAGAATAAACGTAGAGGTCAGGGGACCCGAGGCAACGCCGCCCGAGTCAAAGGCGATCGCCGTGTAGATCTTGGGCACGAAGAAGGAAAGTCCCAGCGAAAGCAGATAGCCGGGCACGAGATAATACAAAACCGAGAATCCGCAGAGAATGCGGATGACCGAAAGGCAGATGGAAAGACCCACGCCAATACTGAGCGCCGTCATCATCGCCTTTTTGGAGACCGTGCCGTTTGTGATCTCCTCGACCTGCTTGTTGAGCACGTGAACGGCAGGCTCAGCCAGCACCACCACAAGACCCAGCACAAAGCCGGCGACCGAAATGGCGACCGGCGAGGCGGCAGCCAGCTCCCGCCCCATTTTAAAGCCGACCGGCATAAAGCCGACGTGCACCGAGGTCAGAAAAACGATCAAACCGACGTATGTAAAGGCGGTGCCGATCAGAATCTGCAAAAGCTTCTTTTTCGGAAGCTTCAAAAAGATAAAGTTGATGGCGAAGAAGAAGGCAACCACAAGTCCAAGCGCCAGGGTCACGTCCCTTGTGGTTTTAAAGAGCGTATGTCCTATCGCCGCCCCGATGTTGTCGGCAAATAAGTAATCACTCACGCTTGGCGCTGAAATATCGCCGCCGCTCATAATGCTGAGAAGCAGAACTGCGAGAATCGGCCCCACCGAGCACATCGCCACAAGACCAAAGCTGTTCTCGCTGGCATTTCGTCCGCCGATGGTAGCCGCGATACCCACGCCGAGCGCCATAATAAACGGCACGGTGATCGGACCGGTGGTTACGCCGCCCGAGTCAAAGGAGAGGGGAAGCAGCTGGAATTTCTCCGCATCCACCGCCACCACGACCAAGGCCAGGGCAAACAGAAGCATATAAAAGTAAACCAGCATACTTGCCAGATCCTTTTTCAGAACGATCTTGAGGATGGACAAAACCAAAAACAGGCCAACGCCAAGTCCAACAAAAATAATGATCAGCTTGCTTCCAACCTGATTGGCCAGAACCGTCAGATCGGGCTCGGCCACTGTGATCAGAAAGCCCAGGGCAAAGCAGATGATGAGAAGCAATTTTAAATTTTTAGACTTGGTCAGTCCCGAGCCTACGTGCTCACCCATCGGGGTCATCGCAATATCTGCCCCCAGCGTGAAAAAGCCGATTCCTAAAATCAGAAAAAGAGCAGATATACTAAAAATCAGCACCTCTCTCATGCTCAGGTTGACCAGAGGGGTAAAATTCAAAAGAATGACGATCAGCGTTACCGGCAAAACCGAAACGAGCGCCTCTTTTACCTTACTAAATAAAACCTTTTTCATGTTTCTCCGTATACGTTGGATTTAATAAAATATATCACTTTATTGTAGCATATATTTTTTGCTTTTTCAAGCATTTTTTGGGGGAAACTCAGATTTCATCAATTTTGATCAGATTGGTGTTGCCCGAGCGTCCCGTGATGTCGCCGCCCGTGATAACGATGCGATCCTTTTTGTCAAGGCCAAGCTCGCTTGACGCGATTTTCTTTGCCGTGTAGAAAAGCACGTCGGTCGAAGTGAATTCTTCGCACATCGCAGGGATAACGCCCCAAGAAAGAGCCAGCTTGCGCCAGGTGTTTTCGTTGGTGGTGAGTCCGACGATCGGAACAGGGGAACGGAAGCGCGAGACCATGCGCGCGGTCATACCCGAAAGCGAGCAGGCAACGATGGCCTTGGCGTCGATGTCGATGGCCATGCCGCAGGTCGAGTGCGAGATGGCGTCGGTCATGTTGCGGATCTGGAAATTGGCCTCGTAAAATCGCTTCTTATAATTAATGCTGCTCTCAGTGGTCTCGGCGATCTTAGCCATGGTCTCCACGGCGCGGATCGGATATTTGCCCGCTGCCGTTTCGCCCGAAAGCATAATGGCACTCGTTCCGTCATAAACGGCGTTGGCAATGTCCGAGATCTCGGCACGCGTGGGACGGGAGTTGGTGATCATCGATTCCAGCATTTCGGTGGCTGTGATGACACGCTTTCCCAGAAGGCGGCACTTGGTGATCAGTTTTTTCTGAATGGCAGGGAGGTGCTCAAAGGGGATC
>JAEIGA010015333.1_pt1 | contig 11673 bp, 7 predicted proteins | sample 9270691 | NCBI WGS metagenome assembly JAEIGA01 (sample SAMN17057246, study PRJNA624740) | gut metagenome | biome: biome; isolation source: fecal sample | host: Bos grunniens | place: China: Xizang | collected 2019
CGGCCGTGTATGCTTAGGGCAGCTATGCCTTCGTCTTGCAGCCTTTCTGCCAAATCAACAATAATTTTACTGCTATCGTCCCAGCCCAAACGGGTTTTTACGGTAACAGGTGTCTTCACCGCATTTTTTACCGCTTTGGTAATGGCCAACATGCGAGGAATATCGCGCAAAAGCCCTGCTCCAGCTCCCTTGCCTGCCACCTTTTTTACAGGGCAACCAAAGTTAATATCAATGATGTCGGGATGGGCACTCTCGGCAATCTGAGCAGCCTCTGCCATGGCTACGGGGTCTTTACCGTATAGCTGAATAGCCACAGGTCTTTCTTCGTCGCTAATGGTTAGCTTCTGTTCGGTACGCGATACGCTGCGTATCAAGGCATCGGCCGAAATAAACTCGGTATACACCATATCGGCCCCGTAACGTTTACAAAGCATCCTAAAATTAGGGTTGGTAACGTCTTCCATCGGCGCCAAAAAAAGCGGATTTTTAGAAAAGGTAAGGTGTGCTATTTGCATGGGTACGAATTCTTATTTCTGCAAAGTTAATAAAAAAATCGGCGAAACGATGTCCGTCTCGCCGATTCGTTATAAGAGGTTGGTTTTACTTTTTAATAAACTTGCTCACTCTGTTGCCGCAACGTGCAATGTACATGCCCGTAACAAGGTTTTCGGTGGGCAAAACGGTGGTGGGCCCTGCTACGGCTTGGCTCAATACCAATTTGCCGTTCAAATCGAATACGTTAATTTGATTTTCTTGCTCCGATTCGTTCATGAACACCGAAATTTGCTGAGTGGTGGGGTTAGGGTACAAAATCATGGCAAGGGGCATTTCGTTGCTGGTAGACTCGTTTACCGATGTAATCTCGTTCGAGAAACCAAAGGGTTGAGTACAGGTTTCGCCAAATACGTTGGTAATGAATGCACGCACATAAATACCTTGGTAGCCTTCGTAGCTAAAGGTTTTGCCGTGACCTACTACGGTCGATCTGCGCGACGAGTTAGCGTTCGATGTTTTATCGGTAGAGTAAATCCATTTTACATCGCCGTTGGCCTCGATGGTGATGGTTTTATTTACTTCATCTACCACAATGCTGGTAATGCGTGGAGCCTTGCCCTCGCCGCTGCCTTTGGGTTCGTAGCAGAAGTAGCTGTTACCGTTTATCATAGCGGTTTTTAAGGCAGGAGTGCTTAGCTCTGGCATAAGCATAAAGTTGTAGTTTCTAAATAGTTGGCCATCGTTGTGGGTGTCATCGCCCGAGTAGCCAAATACGGCTTTGTTAGGCATGGTACGGTCCAAAATTTGGTCCCACAAAATGCGGTCGTTGGCACGACGGTTGCCTTGGTTGTACACTTCCAAACCTACCAACGAAGGATAGGTTTTAAAGTTGGTAGCATGCCATCCTGGGCCATTTTTAGCGGTTTCAGAATACGAATTATTCAGATCCCAGTATTGACCAGGGTGGTTAATAATTTGCAAACCGCCCAAGGCGTAGGTGTAAGCGTACGATTCTTGCAACGATGCAAACTCTTGTCCTTGACGACCAGTAAAGAAGTCGTTGTGGTGGTTAAATTGGCCACCGGTACGTTCGTCCCAACTGTTGGTGTTGTCTTTGCTCAATTCGTTACCAGGAACGGCTAGCATGCCCAATCTTTCGGGGTCGCGGTTTTCGTAACCAGGGGTAAATTGGCTAAGCATGGTCCAAGGATAGGTGTTGTAATCGTGGTCGGTTAGCGAAAGAATCTTGTAACCGGCTTGATGGTAACGGTCTATCACATAATGGGTGGTAAAGTTATTATCGGGGTCGTTCGATTGCAAAGTGTGGGTATGGAAGTTCGATTTGTATTGGTTAATGCTAGTCCAATCAATGTCCTTGTAAGGATTAAGGATTAGATTACCGTCCGATACATTGCCTTCCAACACTTTTACGTACACCGCTTTGTGTGCTTTGGTAGTTTCGCCATTTTTGGTAATGTCCAAATAGAAACCATAAATACCGCTTTGCGCATTGCTAATGGTGTAGTACTCTTCGCCATTGTTGCCTTTGGTCATGGTAATGGCACTAGACGATGCGTTGTTGTGGTTCATGCGGTAGCTAACATCAAATCCGTTTTTGTTGGTAATTTTTACTTTAACGGTAGTGGTACCGCCCACTCTAATTACAGCAGGTTCGCCTTTAAAGTATTCCAAGTCCACTCCAGTAGCACCCCATGCGGTTTCGGTAATGGTAATTTTGTTGGTCAAATACGAGTAAACAATGGTTGCTTTTAAGCAGTTGTCCGATACGCTTGCGCTGGCTACTTCTTTTTGATCCGATCCAGAGTTTACGCTACCATAGTGTACCGATACGGTTTTGTCGTCGGTAAAGGTAAGGTTAGCGCTTACTTCAAAGTTGCTGCCTGGGGTCATAATGGTACCATTGGCTCTAAAGTAATCTCTCGATGCAGCACCTTGGGTGTAGCTGCCATCGGCAAAGATGGCCACGCGTTGCCACGAGATGGTTTTGCGCGAATTTTTAAAACCAATATCGGTAGCAGATGCGTTCAATAAGTTTCCACTACAGTTGCTTCCGTCGTTCATGTTCCAGTAGTAAGAATAGCTTTTGCTATCTACAGGAATTTCTACAACAAGCAGTTGAGCAGGAGTAGCAATTTGACCATCCTTATAGAAAGTACCTTTGGTGGTTTGGTAGTTGGTACAACTAAGGGTAGTAGTGCCTTCGCCTTTCATAAAGGTCCAAGTGGTTTGGGTGGCATCGGTAGCAGCACGATTTTCTACAGCAAAGCTACGGTCTTCTACACTGGTAAGCGATGCATCTTCGCTAATGCCTTTTAGGTACTTAAATACCACAGGGAATTGAGTGCCCCAGGTTTTGTCGTCGTGCATACCAGTGGTGCTGTTCAGTTCTTTGATATCGGTGTAACCTGCGGTTGTTAGGTAGTTAATAAAGGTAGCATTGTCTTCCCTAACATAGTCCATATCGTTTCTAGCCGATGTAAACACAAACTTGGTGTTGGTAGCAGTAGGGGTAAAGTCTTGCATGTAGGTAATTAAGTCTTCTTTGTTGTACCAGAACGATGGCGCAAACAAACCGCATGCGTTAAAAACGTTGGGGTGGTTGATGGCTGCGTAGTATGCGAACAAACCCGCTACATCGGCACCAGTAATGGTTCTGCTTTGTGCATCAACGGCATATTTTTGCTCTAATGCAGGAATAAAATCTTCTACTACACTTTCCAAGAAAGCATCTGCCTTGCCCGTGCCCATAAATTCTTCGTTTTCCCAAGGAGTAAATTCAGGCAATTGAGCATAAATAACAGCAATAATGCCAGGATTTTGTCCATCCGATTCCATGTTTTCAATAGCGGTAGCTACATCCCACGAGTCGGAATAAAGGATTCTATCGCCCATTTCGGTATCCGAACCCGCATCGCGGTAGCGCATGTGTCTGCCAAACATGTAGGTAACGGGGTAGGTGTTGTTGGCATCGTAGTTGCTGGGCAATACAATTTGAACGGGGTAGTCTTTGCCATTAATGGTGTACACTTCGGTAATGCCAACGCTTTCGTACACTTTTAGCCATTTGGCTACCACATCGGGGTTGCCAATGGTTTTACGGTTGCTTACTTCGCCGCCCGATGCCGTTTTTTCTACGTAGTCCCAGCTGGGGCCGCAAAGGTATTTGTAGCCTTCTGATGCTTTTACATCGTCGGCAGTAATACCCGCAATGGTAACGGTAAATTGGTCTTTGCCATCTACTTTAGTCATGGCCACAGCAGCTCCGGCCGACCAATTGGTTAGTTCGGGTAGTTCGCCCGTAACAAAGCATTGTTGGGTACCCGCTGGCACGTTAACCGTAAAAGTAACATCAGCCATAGCAGGGCTAAAGGCGTAAAATAACCCTGCCAACAGTAAGAGTAATGATTTTTTCATAAGCGTATGTATTAAGATCTTAACGACACAAAAAATAGACTATATATAGTCTATCAAAAGTATAGAAAAAAGTACTGATAAACAAGACTTTTCTGCAAAAAAAGCGGTGTGTCATTTTTTGTCGATGAAATGGACAAAATTTATGGGGTGCAAAAATAGACTTTTAAAAAAGTGGTTCTAGTTTTGAATTTAAACAGAAAATAATTTAACTTTGATGTTATCAATTAAAAACCCTTTAGTGTTCAGCGAGTAAGTTTAACTAAAAATAAATAATTATGAAAAAGTATGCACTTGTTTTATTGAGTTTTTTGTGTCTCGGCTTAATGGCGAACGCACAAACTGTAAAAGACATCTTTACACCCGAAGTAGTGAAACAGATGAATTCAGCCCTTCCTCAACAAATAGAAGAAGGAGTGTCACTTGACAACATCTTTATAGAAGATAACTATTTTGGAATGACTATTGGTATTGATGAAAAGGTGATGAAAATGAGCGATGTACGTAGTGAATTTTCATCGGTAAGTGGGGTAGAACTAGCCCAATTGATGTTTAGTGATGATCCTACCGTTCCAAAATTGCTAGTAATGTTAAATATTGGTTTAAAAATGGTATTTGTTTCGCAACAAACAGGCGAAAAATATATTCGTACCGTTGGTGTTCAAGATTTTGCAGCAACCTATAGTTACTAATAAATATATTTAACCATCTAGCCCAAGAGTGCGCTCTTGGTTTTTTTTATGTCACTACTTTTACCAAAGTGCGAGATTATGAAGGGTTTAGTAAAATAAACTTGCACAATTGCCGTTATGGTAGTAACTTTGCGAGTTAATTTGCGACTTTTATTGCTATGAGCCAAGAATTGCTTTGTCCAACACTACTAGGTAGTAGAGAAGAGTATGAAATTATGGCCCCTGTTGGGTCGTGGGAAAGTTTGGCAGCTGCGTTGCAAGCAGGTGCCGACTCGGTGTATTTTGGCATTGAGAAATTAAACATGCGTAGCCACTCGTCCAGCAATTTTACGCACGACGATTTGCGCGAAATTGTGTCACGATGCAACCAAAAGGGAGTTAAAACCTACCTTACCCTTAATACCGTATTGTACGATAACGACTTGGAAGCCATGCGTGCCATTGTCGATACCGCTAAAGAAGCAGGCATTAGTGCTATTATTGCCGCCGATGTGGCAGCCATGCAATACGCTTGCAGTCAGGGTGTTGAGGTGCATCTTTCTACCCAACTAAACATTGCCAACGTAGAAGCCTTGCGTTTTTACGCCCAATTTGCCGATGTAGTGGTGTTGGCGCGCGAGCTATCGCTCAATCAGGTAGCCGAAATTTACCGTGCCATCGAAGAAGAAAATATTTGCGGTAAAAACGGCAAAAAAGTACGCATCGAAATGTTCTGCCATGGTGCACTTTGCATGGCGGTGTCGGGCAAATGCTATTTAAGTTTGCACGAGTTTAACCGCAGCGCCAACCGTGGCGCTTGCATGCAAGTTTGCCGCAGAGCTTATACCGTTTTAGACAAAGAAGGCGATGTAGAATTGGACGTAGACAATGCCTATATCATGTCGCCCAAAGATTTAAAAACCATCCATTTCATCAATAAAATGATGCAATCGGGGGTACGGGTATTCAAGATAGAAGGACGCGCCCGTGGCGCCGAATATGTTAAGCATGTAGTCAGTGCTTACCGCGAAGCCATTGATAGCTGTTTAGACGGCACTTTTAGCGAAGAAAAAATTGCACAGTGGGACGATAGCTTATCGCGTGTATTCAACAGAGGTTTCTGGAACGGTTACTATTTGGGTCAACGTTTGGGCGAATGGAGTCCTCGTTACGGTTCGTCGGCCATCGAAAAGAAAATGTACATCGGAAAAATTACCAACTACTTCAAGAAAATTGGCGTGGCCGAATGTGTCCTAGAAACCCAAGATTTAAAAATTGGCGATAAAATTTTGGTAACGGGCGAAACTACTGGAGCATACGAAGATACCATTACCGAATTGCGCCTCGACTTACAACCCGTTCAGGAAGTAAAAAAAGGCGATGTGTTCTCTATCAAAACCACGGAAGCATTGCGTCGAAACGATAAACTCTTTAAAATAGTTACAACCGCATGAGAAAATTAGTAAAGGCACTTATTATTGTAGTGTGTGTAGTAGGGATATTGGTGGCCTTACCTTTTGTTGCATTGCGAGTGGTTATTCTACCATCGGTGCGTACCGAACTGTTAGAAATGGTACCCGATTACATGGATGCCGAACTAGAGATAGCCGATATGGACTATACCTTATTCAGCACTTGGCCCAATGTATCAGTAACCATAGAAGGAGTGGTGTTAAAATCAAAAGTAGTAGAGCCTGCCGAAAAACTTTTGACCATAGACAGTTTGTTTGTAAACATCAATGTCAAAGATTTTTTGCATGCAGGTAACATAAAAATTACTAAGGTACATGTACAAAAACCCCAAGTTTTTGCTAGAACCTATGCTCATGCCAACAACTGGGACATTATTGAACTATCAGAAGATACTACCGAATTTACCATTCCAGTTTACTTAGATACCTTGTGCATTGTAGACGGAAGCATTCATTATCAAAACGATACCGCCAACTACCAAGCGTCTTTACAAGCGTTGCAGTTAAATGGCAATTTGCTTTATTCTCCACAAGAAATAAAAACAGCTATTGCATTGGGCGTAGATAGCATTGTATTTAACGATGCTGCCAAAGGCAATCGTTACGCCATTCATGGTTTTTCTACCCATGCCGATGTGGCGATGTTGGGCATAAATCTGCAGCTAAAAGCACAGGTTGATGCTCCCCAAATAAACATATCAGATAGTTTATTGACCATTGCCGATAAACCCTTGCAATTGCAACTCGATGTAAATACAGACACCTTATTAGATAAAGTCGACCTAAATAATCTGTATTTCTTATTTGATAAAAACGAGATAAAGGCAAACGGTGTGGCGTTTAAATCGGACGATATGTATTATGTAGATGCCCATGCCTCAGTCAATTCGCCCCAATTAGATAAGGTGTTGGCATTAGTACCCACGCAATTGTTGCCCCCTATTGTTAGCACCATAAGATTAAGCGGTGGAACCGAAGCAGAAATTCATGCCAAAGGATATTGTGGTGGTTATAATACCCTGCCTACGCTTCGTGCAAAACTAAAATTGAACGATATTAAGTGCAGTTTTACCAACCGCAAAGAGAAAATCGATCATTTGCATTTGGTGGCCAATGCGGGTTATTTCCCCAATAACGTAGATTCTTCTTTTGTACAAATTGAAGATTTCTTGTTCCAAAGTGGTTCGTCGCACCTAAAAGTAAAGGCAGAGGGTAATTTCAAAGATCACCAAGAATATTGCGACGTACAAGTAGATGGTCGTGTTAACCTAAAAGAGTTGTACCAACTTTATCCCATCATACCCCAGGCAAATGTGCAAGGTGTTATTGATGCCAATGTAGATGCTCAGTTTTTCCTAAAAGACTTGATGGAGAAAAACATCTACAATATCAAAACACAAACCAAGGTAAATGGCGATGGTATTTTGTTAGATTTGCCTTTGTACGATTCAAGGGTATTCATTGATTCCTTGCGTGCTAGCATGCACACCAATACTGCTCAAACTTTTGGAAAACGCGTTGTTATAAACGACACCTCTCTTGTAAACGCACGCATCTCGTTCCGTGATATGAACGTACGATTTATGGAGGTGGCAAAAATAGATGTCAACCGACTTTCGTTTAGTTTCTTGGCCGACGACTTGAGTGGAAATCGTGCTCCAAAATTGCGTTTTTCTGCCTCGTGTGGAGGGTTTGATGGCGTTGTAAACGATACCCTTATTATGAAGGCCAGAAGAGCTGCTCTTTCTACCAGCGTTATGCCTAATAGAGAGCATCGCTTTGTACCTACAGGAGCCATCCGATTATTTGTCGATTCTATTATGTGGGCAACACCTAAAGCAGGCATGGCATTGGATTCTACTTTGCTAACTTTTGATGCAACACCAAGGTTTAGGAAATACAAACGAATTGGCGAAAACGGATTTGAAAAAATACCCGACTCGGAGCAACTCGTAATAAACCTAGACAGTTTGTATAAATTGTCTCAACAAGTAATCTTTAGCGACGAGGTATCCGATGCTTATTTGAAACATTTCCAAAATAAGGGTCATTTCTACCTAAAATCGTTCCGCATGCGCGATCCAAATTTCCCCTTGCGCACATCGTTACGAAACATAGATATTACCTTTAACGACGATACGGTACATTTAGACGATATGCGTGTGCGCATAGGAAGATCTAGTTTGCGTTTTAACGGTGAGTTGTATAATATGCGTAGGTATCTATTGCGTGGTAGAACGCTGCAAGGAAATCTACACCTACAATCCAAACGATTAGATTTAAATCAGTTCCTAAACGCCGCTACCAAAGCAACAAAACGTCGTCGTGTGGCCGATAGTGTACGCGCACAAGAAAATGCTTCCATAGAAAACGAAACAGACAATTGGAGCGATGAATCTACCGATATGACAGTTGATTCGCTTAATACATCGTCGCTTATTAAAATACCAAAGAACCTAGATTTGCGATTTGTGGCTAACGTAGATTCGGTATTCTTTGGAAAGATGAAATTGGCTGATTTTACGGGCAATGTAAGGGTAAAAGATCAGGTGTTAAGTATTGCCAACTTGTCTACCAGTACCCAAATTGGCAAAGCTGCCATGCACGTAAGTTATTTGTGCAAGCAACCTAAATCTGCCAATGTTTCTTTTGCGGTAAACATGGATAGCGTGCAAGTAGGAAAATTGATTGAATACATACCACAGTTAGATACCATTATGCCTATGTTGCGCTCTTTTGACGGAAGCGTAGCCTGCGAGGCCTCTGCCCATGCAGAACTAGACAAAACCATGAGCATAAAACTACCTACTATTAATGGTGGTATTTTGTTAAATGGTGATAATATGGTATTGATGGATGGCGAAACATTCTCTACCATTGCCAAAAAACTCATGTTTAGCAAAAAAACCAAAAACCTAATAGATAGTATCTCTGTAGAGATGTTGGTAAACAACAACGAGATAGAGGTATACCCCTTTATGGTTTCGATGGACAAATACCGATTAGCAGTAGGTGGTACGCAAGGCATTGATGATACCTTTGATTACCATGTAGCCATCTTAAAACCCATACGACTAGGTTTGGATGTTTATGGCAAAGACTTTGACAATATCAATTACAAATTATCGTCTGTTAAGTTTAAGGATGGTAAGACCAAAATAGATAGAAAAGGCTTTCTGCTGCGTGAAGAAGACGTAGATGTAAGAAAACTCCTTCACGAACAAGTATTAAATAAGATATTAGAAGAAAATAAGTAACAATTAAGGCGACCATCGTGGTCGCCTTAATTGTTATTCAGTTTATCGACTCACCGCATCACCGTTATCGGTCTTTGAGCCGGTCCCTGAGCTGGTCGAAGGGTTGTCGAAGGGTTACATCGCTTCCAACATGCGTTTAATAACGGTTTGAGCCGATACTACGCGGTTAGCTGCTTCGGGAATAACAATGCTGCGTTCGCTTTCAATTACATCGTCGGTAACAATCATGTTGCGGCGAACAGGTAAGCAGTGCATAAAGTAAGCATTGTCGGTAAGCGCCATTTTTTCGGTATCAACGGTCCATGCGCGGTCTTGGCACAAAATTTGGCCGTAGTGAGGGTCTTGGTAGGCCGACCAGTTTTTAGCATAAATAAAGTGAGCACCTTCAAAGGCTTTGCGTTGGTCGTATTCTACGCGTGCACCACGCACAAATTCAGGAGCTAGTTCGTAGCCCTCTGGGTGGGTAATTACAAAATCTACATCGGCCGCATTCATAAAGTCGGCAAACGAGTTAGGCACCGCTTGAGGCAGCGCACGTGGGTGAGGAGCCCAGGTCAATACTACTTTGGGTCGTTCCACTGGTTTGTATTCTTCTATGGTAATAAGGTCGGCAAAGGCTTGTAAGGGGTGGCAAGTAGCCGATTCCATGCTAAATACAGGTTTACCCGAGTATTTAATAAATTGGTTTAGAATGACTTCTTCGTAGTCAAATTGCTTGTTCTCGAAACGGGCAAAAGAGCGTACACCAATCAAATCGCAGTAGCTGCCCATAACAGGGATGGCTTCCAATAGGTGTTCGGGTTTGTCGCCGTCCATAATAACGCCGCGCTCGGTTTCCAACTTCCATGCACCAGCGTTTACATCTAGTACAATGGTGTTCATGCCCAAGTTCATGCCCGCTTTTTGGGTACTCAAACGGGTGCGCAAACTAGAGTTAAAAAATACCATCAACAGGGTTTTGTTCTTACCCATGGTGTCCCATTTAAAAGGATTGGCTTTTACTTCTAGGGCTTCTTTTACAGCCGCTTTAATATCGCCCAAATCGGCAGCGCAAGTATAGGTTCTCATATTTATTGTTTTTAATACTACGCAAAGGTACAGATATTCTTTTTAATTTCTACCAAAAATGCCAATTATCGCAAGTATGATAAAGGAAACTTTGAGCTTTTTTGCTAATGTTAGTTTGCTGTCTTTCTGATTTTTTTAGAAATCTTAAAAAAAGTTTAAGATTTATTTGTTTTTATAAAAATTGTTTTTTTATTTTGCTTTTGAAATCTTTTAACCAAATGAATTCATTATGAAAGTGGTAAAGTTGCTATTGGGAGCATTATTTATGGGTATGCTACTAGTTTCTTGCGGATCTGATAATAAAGAATCACAGAACGAAAATAAAAATAAAAAAGAAGCGCTTAACCCCATTGATTCAAAAATTGCAGACCTAAAAGTTGCTTGTAAATTGGACGATAGTGAGAAAGCGGTAGATGTACTTAAAGAAATCATGATGATGATTGTTAAAGATGAAAAGATTAGCAAGGAGCAAGAAGCGGAGTTGGCTGCAATTGGAGAGAATTGTGCATGTGTGAGCGAAGAGCAATATTCACAGGTGGTAGAAGAGGTGATGGCAGAACTTATGGAAGAAATGATAGCGGGCGATGTTGACGTTGACGATATCATTGAATATAACGATGATTCAGCAGTGGAAGATTATTACGAAGGAAACGAAGAAATTGAAGAAGATATAGAATATACAGTAGACGAGATTGACGAGAGCGAGTTGGAATACCTCTATTAATAGATTAAAAAACTTTTTAAAATCACACTATTTATTCACTTAAAATCAAATTACTATGAAAACAATTAAATTATTTGCTGGTGTTATTGCTATGACCCTTGCTTTTGCTGCATGTGGTGGAGTAGATTCAAAAATTGCAGACCTAAAAGCTGCTTGCGAAGCTGGTGAAGGCGAAAAAGCAACCGAAATTGCTATTGAATTAGCTGAGATAGAAGCAGAAGATGAAAAAGCTATTTCAGAAGAGCAAAAGGAAGAGATGCTAAAAATTCTGGTTAATTGTAACTGTCTTGATTGGGAAAAATTAAATAAGATCGAAGCAAAGAAATAATAGCAACTAAATTTTACAAAGAGGGTCCATACGGATCCTCTTTTTTTATGCACTAATTTCTAGCTATATGAAATGGCAGAGAAGCATTCGATGTCATTTTTTCTAAAAAAAATAGTAATTTCTTTGCAAAATTCTAAAAAGTGTTTAATTTTGTAGATGCAAACGTTTTAAAAATCGTATTTTTTAACAATAATAAAAGTAATTATGAAAACAGTAAAATTTTTAG